>Ga0194116_10004132_pt1 | contig 16910 bp, 17 predicted proteins | sample TA2MahsurfametaG_4_FD_148617 | JGI IMG/M metagenome (GOLD analysis project Ga0194116, IMG submission 148617) | Freshwater microbial communities from Lake Tanganyika, Tanzania - TA2015008 Mahale S9 surface | ecosystem: Environmental > Aquatic > Freshwater > Lake | place: Tanzania: Lake...
CTTGCCCGCCTCGATCTGCACCAAGGTGGCGAGGTGATCTTTGTGGCGGCGCAACTCTTCGCCGAGCAGACGAACGACTTCGCCACGGCGCGGGGCCGGAACATCGCGCCACGACACGAACACGTCCGATGCGGTCGCCAGAGCGTGATCGACACTCGACGCCACGTGCGCACTCGACACCTGGTCGTACTCGAGGCCGTTGATGGGGGAGCGAGCAACCGCTCCCGAACCTCCCAGTGCATCGTCGGCGCCGAGGGCAGCGAGTGCTTCGGAGGCGAGACGACGAATGTCGGCCGAGGCTGACGCGGTGAAAGGCGCGCGGGTCATGATGACAACTCCTTCGAGTCAGTCGACGACGAGCGATGGAACGAAGATGCGCGACGCTGGAGAGCCCGCATCGATCGCGTCGGCGGCGAGAAGGACGGCGGCTCCGGTGTACGCGGTGCGTTCGCCGGCCGGGAAGTTCTCACGACTCGGGTACACCACGCCGGTCCAGTACGAACCGTCGTCATGACGGTGAGCGCGGGTCCAGAGCAGCAGATCGGTCGCGGTGCTGATGTCGCCGGCCGCGGTGTGGGCCAGTGAGCATTCGGCTGTTTCGGCCGCGGTGACCCACGGTTCGTCACTCACACAACGAATGCCGCGACCCTCCATGGCGAACGTGTCCCAGCCTTGCGCCAAACGCGCTCGCGCGGCGTCGCCTTCCATGGCGTTGGTGAGCACCGGGTAGTACCAGTCCATGGCCCAACGTGTTTTGGGTTCGAACGCGTCGGGTCGTGTGCAGATGACCGAGCGCAGTGTATCGGCGGCTTCGCGCCAATGCGGACGTTCGTCGCTCACGAGATCGGCCAGTTCGGCGGCGCAGGTGAGCGCATGCCAGATGGACGACGATCCGGTGAGAAGCGCGTAATCCCACGGCGAGGCGTGCTCTTCGCGGGCCCACAAGATGGTTCCGTCGTGACGACGCATCGACAACACCCATTCGATGGCGCGCTCGACCGTGGGCCACATGTAGTCGACGAATCCACGATCCCAGGTGCACAACCAGTGATGCCACACGCCGGCCGCGACGTACGCGCAGACGTTGGTGTCGAGTTTCGGCTCTTCGACGAAACCACTCGGCAGGTAGTAGTTGAACCACCAGCCGTCACGGTGCTGAGTGTTCTTGAGCCACTCGTAGGCGCGTTCGGCGCGCGAATGCAAGCCGGCGATGTCGAGAGCCATGGCCGTCTCGACGTGATTCCACGGATCGCAGTGTCCGCCCTCGAACCACGGGATCATTCCGGAGTCGAGTTGCAGACGAGCGATCGATTCGGCGGTCTGGACAACTTCATCGGCGCTCAGAACGCCTTCGATGTGCGGGACACCGAGATGACGAATGAGGGTCATGCGTTCACCAACTCTCGAACGGGCTCGGGGCGGCGAGCGGGAGCCGGACGCTTGACGGCGTACACGATGAGGCTCTTGCCCATGACAGGCGAGAGCACGCGCTCGACGGCGCGAATGGAACGAGGCTGCTTGACGATGTCCCATTCGAGGAACTTTTTGTAGTTGTTGACGAGCGGGTGATCGTCGCGGCGCGGACCGACGGCGCACTTGAGCCACCAGTACGGCGAGTGCAGAGCGTGAGCGTGATGATGTCCGCGTACGTCGAGACCGGCGGCGCGCAACTTGGCTTCGAGTTCGGTGCGGCTGTAGATGCGCACGTGGCCACCCACCGATTTGGGTGCGTGATACTCGTCGGACAGCTTCCAGTTGATCTTTTCGGGCCACCACGACGGCACCGTGCAGGCGAACGTGCCACCCGGACGCAACACGCGGGCCAGTTCGGCGATGGCCGACACGTCGTCCTGGATGTGTTCGAGCACCTCGGACGTGATCACGCGGTCGAAGGCGGCGTCGTCGAAGGGAAGACGCGTGGCGTCACCGCGCATGACACCGACGTACGAGTCACGTTGGATCTCGCCGGCCTGCATCATGGCGGCGAAAGTGGCGCGGGTCGTGCGTACTTCGTCGTCGGCGTAGTCGAGAGCGACGATACGGCCACCACGACGAGCGACTTCGTAGGCGTGACGACCGAAGCCGGCGCCGGCGTCGAGGACGAGATCGCCCGGGTTGAGTCCGAGTCGTTCGAAGCGAACGGTGAGCACGTCGTCAGCCCTTCAACCGTCCGTTGCGACGCAACTTCTCGATGTTGTCGGGCATGGAGAGAACTTCGCGGTACTGCTCGACCGTCATCTCGGCACAACGACGCCAGGTCCAGCGGTCGACCACACGCTGGCGACCGTTGGCGCCTACACGAGCACGCAGTTCGGCATCGTCGAGTCCGCGGCGCAACGCGGTGGCGAGCGCTTCGGCATCGCCGGCCGGGCACTGCAGAGCGGTGTCGCCGTCACGGCCGGTGACTTCGGGAAGGGCGCCGCCGTCGGTGGCCACCAGGCAGATGCCCGTGCACATGGCTTCGATGGCCGGGAGGCTGAACCCTTCGTAGAGCGATGGAACCACGGCCAGTTCGGCCTCGGCGTACAACTCGACGATGCGCTCGTCGGGAACACCCGACACGAACTGGATGTGCGGACGCAAGCCGAGTTTGTCGATGAGGTCCATGCTCTTGCCCGGCTTGGGCTTGCCGATGATGGTGAGGGTGACGTCGCGCTCGGTGCGCAGTTTGGCCATGGCCTCGAGCAGGTACGCCAAACCCTTGAGAGCAACGTCGGCCGACGCGGTGGTGATGAGTCGACCCGGTACGCGCGCCACGTTGGGAAGTGGTTTGAAGAGTTCGGGGTCGACGCCGACGGGGACCAGACGCATGCGATCGAACGAGACACCCATGTCGCCGTGGATGTCCTTGATGCTGTTCTCGCTCACCACCACGATGCGCGGCATGCGACTCGCGACGCGGCCCTGCATCTTCACGAACGAATAGAAGCGACTCACGCCGAACTTCTTGCGCCAGTTCGGAGCGTGATCCATCTCGAGGGCGCGATCGCGCGTGATGGGATGGTGGAGCGTGACGATCGTGGGAATGAGCTTCTCGAGCCCGAGGATTCCGTAGCCGAGGCACTGGTTGTCGTGCACCAGATCGAACTCGGACACCCGCTGCGCGAGGTGCCTCTTCACGCGGGCGCTGAACGCGGCCGGCTCGGCGAACTGACCGGTGAGGAACAAGCCGACTTCGAGCCAGTCTTCGCGGGTCTTGAGTTCCCAGATGGCCGGGAACCGGAACGGGTAATGGTCGTTCACGAGGTCGAGGCTCGGGAGTTTGGTGAGCGTGATGCGGTCGTCGAGCACCGGGTAGGGCTGTCCGCCGAGCACCTCGACCGAGTGGCCGAGGTCGACCAGGGCCTTGGTGAGGTGACGGGTGTAGACGCCCTGGCCGCCCACGTGCGGTTTGCCGCGGTACGTGAGGTACGCGAGGCGAAGGGGACCGTTGGGGTCCAGCGCTGCAGGCATGAGAGCCGAGGCTACCGGCGGGTCACTTTCAGCACTTGTTGGCTTGGGTGGCCGATCCGGCTGCGGTGCTGGTGAGACCCGATGTCGATCGGGCGGTGAGGCGAAACCGAGCCGTGACTGCTCCCGTCGGCGTGTCGGTCACCGAGCCACGCCAGGTGGAAGCCGAGGCAAGGGCCAGCTTCACCTGCCGCACACCGAGCGTCTTGTTGTCCTTGTTGAAGAACTCGACCTCCCCGAACACCTGAATGCCGGTTTCGGTGGTGGTGACCACCCCTTGCACGCCGAGAGTGGTGCACGACGGGAACGTGCCGGCCACTTTGCTGAGCACGAGCGTGCGCTGCGGTGCTGCTGTCGTCGTGGTCGTTGTTGTCGTCGTTGTCGTCTTGGGTGGTGCAGTCGTTGTTGTTGTTGTTGTTGTCTTGGGTGGTGCAGTCGTCGTTGTTGTTGTTGATGTCTTGGGTGGCGATGTGGTCGTTGTTGTCTTGGGTGGCGATGTGGTCGTCGTGGTCTTGGCCGGGGTGGTGGTGGCCGGTGACGGTGCAGGCCCCGACGGTTGTGTCGTGGCGGGTTGCGCAACTGACGTGGTGGTGACGGTCGAACCGGCTGGGGCGAGCGGCGTGTTCGAATCGGTGGGCGCGGCGGGCGGTCCACCGGCACCGGTGTTGCTACCAGAGCCACCCGCGCCACCCGACGGCGGTGGCGGTGTGGGAACCAGCGATGACACCACACCGGCTGTCGTGTTGTCGATCGTGTCGTCGATCGAGTTGTCGACGACAGCAACACTCGAGTCGACAGCAGTGTCGCTGGATGCCACTACCTCGACCGTGCCGCTCGTCGTGTCGCTCGCTCGTCCGGCATCGCTTTGTTGTGCCACCAGAACACCACCGACCACGGCGACCACGGCAACCGACGAACCGATGAGCGCGAAGAGAGCACGACGACCCAGACGCGCGGCACGCGGAAATCCGGTGCGTGAATCGAAACGAAGTCTCGATGTCGAATTCGTCGACGAGCCACTCGAGCCTGACGTTCCCGAGCCGGAACTCGCTCCCGGTCCGACGTTGGCGGTGGCGGCCAGAACCCGATCGCGCAAGCCGAAGGGCAGAACGAACGCGGGGGCGGCGCCGAACAGTGCCAGCGGGGCGAGGGTCTTGCGACTCCGATCGCACGTCGCGCACACCTCGATGTGTCGATTGACGCGCTTGCGAATCAGAATGGTGAATTCGCCGTCCCACGCCGCGAGCAGTCGATCGAGATCGGGGCAGTCGCGCCGTCCGGCTTTGGCCACGGCGTAGGCCCCGAGACTCTTCTCCACGCGCTCGCGCATGCGATGAACGAGCGAGTAGCTCTGCTCGGCCGTGACGCCGAGCGCATCGGCCAAGTCGGAACCACTCAACCCTTGGCGCACCGACAACTCGAGGACGAGTCGATCGCGTTCGTCGAGACCGGCCGAGGCCGAGCGCAGCATCGACGCCAACTCTTCGTACGCGACGGCTTCTCCCGCCTCGCGCGGGTCGTAGGAGGCCGGCACGTCAGGAACCGTCTCGCTCTGAAAGTCGGTGGGAACCGCGCGCTTGCGTTTCTTGGTACGTCGATAGACCTCGTTGCGCAACACGGCGTAGAGCCACGGTTTGAGACGATCGGGTTCGCGCAACTGATCGAGACGCTCGGCCGCGATGACGAAGACGTCCTGAACCATGTCGGATGCATCGTGACGATCGGAGAGCATCGATCGTGCCGTGTCGTACAGACCCGGCGCGTAACGGTCGTAGATCGTCGCCAAGGCCGTTCGATCGCCGCTCAGGTAGGCGGAGACGAGTTGGGCGTCGGTCGTGGTGGTCATGGTTCGTCGTCTCCACGTCGGTCAAGAGACGTGGCGGGCGGTGTCCTCGCAGAAAGTCTGCCCGACGATCGCGCCGTTAGCAGGACGTTCGTCATGCTCGGGGTGGGTGAGGGGCCCACGTGATCGTGAACCGATGGGTGAGGGTCTCGGTTGGCGTCACCACCGCTGGCGCCTGGTTGAACGCGTTGGGAGGGCCGGATTGCGGTTCCACGCAGGTCGCATGCGGTGGTTCGTCGTACACGACCCAGTGGCGGCACGTGCTCGTGAGCTCGAGATGGAACGTGTCGTATCCGAGCGTCAAGATCTCTTGAGGATCGACGAAACAATCGTCGGTCGTGCCGGGAACGAAATCGGGGATGGGCGACTCGAGACTTTCCGCGATGCCATCGTGATCGCGTCGGTGCGTCGCCCGGAAGATCAACTGTGTCGTGAGAGGTTTCACGAACCACGGGTGCCAGCCGACTTGTGCGGGCATCGGCTCGTCGGCCGACACCGTGAGTTCGTGGTCGATGCCGCTGTCGTTCAGCGTCACGGTGTGTTCGACACGACCGCGAAACGGCCACTGGTCTCCCAGGTTGCAACGAAGTCGACACATCGTGTGATCGGCGTCGACGACATCCCAACGTGATTCGAACACCGTGCCGTGAATCGCGTGCGGAGGCATGTTGAGTGGCATCGAGAAGTTGCGGCCGTCGAATCGGAACTTCCCGTGCCGGATTCGTCCAGCGAACGGAACCATGGGATACGAACCCCAGCCGAGCGGACTGGCGGCCGAGGTGACCAGAACCTCGTGGCCAGCGAAACACAGTGACGCGACACGGCCTCCGCGCTCGTCATCGACCCGCGCGGTATGAGGGCCAGCGGAGAGCTCGATCACTCGATCATCTTGGCAGGATCAGCCGTGTGGCACGATCGCGGTGTGCGGGCAGTCGTTCAGCGAGTCGAATCGGCGTGGGTCGACTCGACGGTCGATGGCGTGACCGATCGAGTCGGTTCGATCGGTGCCGGTCTCATGGTTCTCGTGGGGGTCACGCACTCCGACGACGAACGCACCGCGGCCAAGATGGCCGAGAAGATCTGGAATCTGCGCGTCATGGACGACGAACAGGGTGTGATGAATCGGTCGATCGCCGACACCACGCGAGCGGTTCTGGTGGTCAGCCAGTTCACGCTCTACGGAGACACGAGCGCGGGTCGTCGACCGAGTTGGATCGCGGCGGCTCGACCCGAAGTAGCCGAACCGCTGGTTCAGCGCGTGGTGAGCGAACTCGAGCGACTCGGTGCATCGGTGGCGATCGGTCGGTTCCGCACCGACATGAAAGTTGCGCTCGTGAACGACGGTCCGGTCACCGTCGTGATCGAACTCTGACGCGACGGCCCAGGGCCAACAAGAACACGGCACCCACCGCGCCGATCCACGGACCATCTCCGATCGACGTGTAGAGCGTCTCGCCCGTGCGCAAGGGAATCTCTCGATCGATCACCGCTCGTTCGCTCACCGCGGTGCGGTCGTACACGTGGCCACTCGGCGACACGAATGCGCTGAAGCCGGTGGGTGCCACTTGTACGACCCAACGGCCGGTTTCGATCGCCCGAAGTCGTGACGACGCGATCTGTTGGGTCTGCAGAACGGTCCAGGTGTAACTCGAACCGTTGGTGGGATTGATGATCAGTTCGCCACCGTTCTTCACGCCCTCGCGGGCGCGACCACCGAAGAACACTTCCCACGAGATGACGACAGCCGCCCGAAGGTCGTCGCCTCCCACGTTCGGTGCCGTGAGGATCGCCGGTCCGGTGCCGGCCACGGCGTCGCGAGGTACGAGATCGACCGGCGCGCCCACGCTGTCGAGCAGACCCCTCAGGGGCATGTACTCACCGAACGGAACACGGCGAACCTTGTCGTAACGATCGACGACTTGTTGGGACGAGGGCTCCACGACCACTTGGGCGTTTGTGAACGATTCGGAGTCGACGTCTTCGGTGATTCCGACGAGGAACGGGGCATCGAGTCGCGTGGCGAACGTCGCGACTTCGGTGAGTTCGCGGCTGGTTTCGAAATCCGGCACGTCGATCACGTTCTCGGGCCACACCACCAAGTCGGGTGAGAGGTCGTCGTCGATCAGGAGTTGCGTGGCGGCCAGGTGGCGCTCGACGACGTCGCGCGGGTCGGTATCGATGGCTCGCGTGCCTTGTGGGCCACCACCTTGCACGGCGGCCACGTCGATCGAACGACCGAGATCGGATCCACGCGGGGCGTTGATGGCGACGAAGAAGACGATGATCACCGCGAGAACCGCGGCCCGACGCGCCACCCGGAAAGCGCGTCCCGATCCGGATCGTCGCACGAGCAACGTACCGATCTGCCACGTGACCCAGGTGAGCAACACGACACCACCGACGCGAGCGATGTCGTCGAGCGGGCCGGCCACCTGTGCGATGCCGAGGGTCGCGAGGGGAACTCCACCGAAGGGAAACGACAGCCGAAGTGCTTCGACCAAGGTGTGGGCGGCCGGAAGAGCGACGACGCGCACGTCGCGATCGACCGAGCCGGCCAGGGCCGATGCGAATCCGTGTAGTACCGCGAAGATCAGCGCCGCGATGAGGTAACCCGGCGCGGTCAGGAACCACATCCATGACAGCGCGGGTACGAACCAACCGAGGCCCGCGACGGTCGCGAGGACGAAACGGTCACGAGCACGCGGAGTGGTGAGTTCGAGCCGCGACAGAATCGCCAGGCCGACGAACGAGAGAGGCCACCAACCCCACGGTGGCATGGAGGCGGCGACGAGAAGTCCGGCCACGAATGACCAGCCGACTCGACGTCGGGAGAAGGTGTCGCCGCGAGTCATGAGGAGAGAACGCTAGGCCCGACGATCGAACTCGGCGAACACGACGATTCGCTCCTTGGTCGATCCGGGCGGATGGCGTGCGAAAAGCGTTGCGGTGGCGGCCGGGGTCTGGTCGACGATCCACATGGCGTCGGGTGTCACCACTTCGGTTCGTGTCACGCGGTTCACGAACGCGCCGCTGTCGACGGTGACGACGATCTCGTCGCCGGGCGCGAGCTTCTCGAGATAGCGAAACGGCCGGGGTGCACTGGTGCGGTGACCACCCAACACGACATTGCCGGGTTCACCGGGTCGGGCCGTGCCGGGCCACCAGCCGACTCCGCGATCGAACGTGGGGTAGGTGATGCCCTCGTAGATCGGTGACGACATCATGAGGGCCGGAATCTCCATCGTGCCCATCAGAACGTCGGGTCGATCTCGTCGGGACCTGGGGGTGAGATGGGTGTGGGCAGAGTGGCGTCCGGAGCCAGCGTGGGCGGGCCGGTCCAGATGGTCGTGGTGGTGGTGGAAGCGATCGTTGTCGTGACCGGGGTGCTCGTGGTCGGCGCCACCGTCGTCGATGTCTTCGGTGCGGCGTCGTCCGATCCGCAGGCCGAGGTCAGTGCGACCACGATCGTCGCGGCGCCGAGAGATGAAGCGATCGAACGACGAGCCATACCGCCCGATTCTCGCAGGTCGTTTTCTGAAACGCCCGACACCCGCCTCAGCGGCGTCGCCGACGCAGTGTTCCCTCGATGCGCGCGATTCGTGTGCGCGCGGGCGGGTGTGTCTCGAGGAGTCGTGACCACCGCGTCGGTCGCTGAGGCTGGTGGTTGGTCGTTCGTCGCAACGCGTCGACCAACTGACGGCCGTACCCCATGCTGATCACGCGTTGATCGGCTCGGAACTCGGCCGAACGTCCGACCAGGTTGCTCAGCGCGTGGCTGGCCACACTGCCGATCTCGAAGAACCACGACAGTCCGTTGAAGACCGACGCGATCACCCGACCCACCCGCTGCGCCGGACCGGACGAACGGGCAAACGTCTCGGATGCCGCAAGTGCGACGTTGCGTAGATACGCACCGAGTCGGGCGAGAGCGGTGACGGGCAGCATCAGCCACTGCTGCATGGTGAGTGCGATCGTGTGCGAGCCGAGGTGGTGACAGAACTCGTGAGCGAGGACACCGCACAAAGCGTCGTGGTCGAGGCGACGAGCGGCGTACGACGTGACCACCACGAGATGTCCGCCCGATGCGAAGGCGTTCACGGCGTCGGCATCCACCACGCCCAGAGCGAACCCTCGGTCGCGCACATGGAGTGCTTGTGCCACTTCGTCGAAAGCGCGTTGCAGGCGCGGAGCTTCCTCGGCGGTGGGTCGCCGGGCACCGATGAGTCGAGTGAGCACGACCCGCTGCACCACCGGTACGAACAGAGCCAGACCGGCCAGTACGTAGATGCCAGCCGCGGCGAGATACGACACGTCGACGACCAGGTTCAGCACCAGCCAGAACGGAACCATGGCCACGGCCCACAACGGCAGGACGGCGATCAGGGGAATGGCCGCGAGCAGGGCCGCGCGGTCGAAATTTCGGGATCCGCGCCGATCGGCCATGGGGTCAGTCTTGCCGTTCGTGGGGTAGAACTGAGCCATGACCGAACACATCGATACCGCACCGGTGATCCCGGGCGCCGAAGCCTGGAGCCATCACGGAACGCAGTCGGTGGGCGCGCTGTGCATCCACGGATTCACCGGCAATCCGTCGTCGATGCGCGAAGTCGCCGAGGCGTTCGCCGCAGCCGGCTATCACGTCGAATTGCCACGGCTCCCCGGACACGGAACGGCGGTGAGCGACATGCTCGCCACCCGCTGGTCGCATTGGTCGGGTGAGGTCGAGGCCGCGTATCAGCGCCTCGCGCAGCGCGTCGACAAGGTGGTGGTGGCGGGTCTTTCGATGGGTGGATCGCTCACGCTCTGGACCGCACTCGAACATCCCGAGGTGAGTGGCATCGTCTGCGTCAACCCGGCTGCACAACCGCAGGCGCAAGAGATGGTCGACATGGTCGAGGGCCTCATCGCCGAGGGCACGGAGGTGTTCCCCGGAATCGGCTCCGACATCGCCGATCCGAACGTGACCGAGACCGCGTATCCCGAAACTCCGTTGCGTCCCCTGGTGTCGCTCGTGAAAGACGGCATCACACCGATGGTGTCGCAGTACGGCAACTGCACGGTGCCGCTTCTGCTCATCACGTCGCGCAACGATCACGTGGTCGATCCGGTGCAGAGCGACCAGTTGGCCGAACAGTGGGGCGGCCCGGTCGAGCGCATCCTGCTCGATCGGAGTTACCACGTGGCCACTCAGGACTTCGACAAAGAGTTGATCTTCGAGTCGGCCGTGGCGTTCGCCGCCAAGGTCACCGCTTCGTAAACGTCGATGCTCGCTCTTCTCGATTCGCTCGTTGCGTCGCTGCCGAGCCCGGGTGGTGGCTCGATCGACATCGGTCCCCTCACATTGCGCGCCTACGGGTTGATGATCGCCATCGGTGTGATCGTCGCCGTGCGGTGGGCCGGCCGCCGCTTGGAAGTTGCCGGTATCGGTGACGCCGATCTCGCTTCGGGAATGGCGCTGTGGGCGGTGCCGGCTGGCGTGATCGGCGCACGGCTGTATCACGTGGCCACCGACTGGCAGCGCTTCTCCGACTCGCCGGGCGACATCATCAAGATCTGGGAAGGTGGCCTCGGAATTCCGGGCGGCATTCTTCTCGGCACCGTGGTGGGCGTGTGGTACTTCAAGAAGAACGGTGTCTCGGTGCCGCTCGCCTTGTGGGCGGTGGCACCCACGCTGGCCATCGCCCAGTCGATCGGTCGGTGGGGCAACTGGTTCAACCAAGAGTTGTTCGGACGTCCGACCGACCTGCCGTGGGGACTCGAGATCGATGCCGACAAAGTCGCTTCGGCGGGTTACGCGCCGGGCACGCTCTTCCATCCGACGTTCTTGTACGAGTCGTTGTGGAACGGCGCGCTCGCGGTGGTTCTCGTGGTCCTGGGTCGGCGCATGCTGGTGTCGCGGCCGGCTCGACTGCTCGCTTGTTACGTGATCGGTTACGGAGTCGGGCGCTTCTGGATCGAAGGTCTGCGCATCGACCCGACCAAGGAGGGCGGTGGACTCCGCCTCAATCAGTGGATGTCGATCGTGCTCGTCGTGGGTGGGGTGGCGTACCTGGTGTGGGCTCGGTTGCGGCCCGCCCCGACGGCGGTGGCCGACGGTGAAGTACCGTCGGCTCCATGACCGATCACGACTTCGCCCTTCTCGACGTTCCCGTTGCCGGTGTGGGCGTCATCACGCTCAACAACCCCGATCGACTCAACGCGTGGAGTGGCCGGATCGCCGAACGATTCTGGGCCCGCATCGACGAAGCGCGTGAGCGTGACGACATTCGCGTCGTCGTGATCACCGGTGCTGGTCGCGGGTTCTGTCCGGGTGCCGACATGGACGCGCTCAATCAGATTCGGGCCAATCCTGGTGGTGGGTCGGGCGCGGCCGTCGGTTCGCGTCGTTACAGCGAATTGATCGACTATCCGAAGCCAGTGATCGCGGCCATCAACGGTGCGGCCGCCGGTGTGGGTCTGGTACTCGCGATGTTCTGCGATATCCGATTCGCCGCGTCGGGCGCCAAGTTCACGACCGCGTTCAGTCGTCGTGGACTCATCGCCGAGTACGGAGCATCGTGGGCCTTGCCCCGTTTGGTCGGTCTGCCGCGGGCACTCGATCTGATGTTGTCGGGTCGCGTGTTCACATCCGACGAGGCCGGGACGATGGGTCTCGTCAACGCGGTGGTCGCACCCGATCAACTCATGAGCCATACCCTCGCCTACGCGTCCGATCTGGCGCAGAACTGCAGCCCCACCAGTTGGGCGGTCATGAAGAAGCAGTTGTACGGCGATCACGCGGTGTTGGCCGACGAAGCGACATCACGTTCACTGCCGCTCATGGACGCGTCGTTGAAGCGGGCCGACTTCCAGGAGGGTGTGCAGTCGTACCTCGACAAGCGCCCGCCGAACTTCGCGCCGTTCAGCGACTGAGATCGCGCAAACGGGCGGCCACGTCTTCGGGCACGACCGGATTGAAGTATTCGCCGGCACCGATTTCGGCGGCGGCGATGAAACGCGGCAGTTGACGCTGACGCCACGGTGACACGATGTCGATGCTCAGCCACGCATCGCGCAGTGTGCCGTCGAACGGTCGCTGGTTGATCCACATCATGTAGGGAAGTGGTTCATCGAAGAGTCGATCGAGGCGATCGAAGACGTCGACCAACATCGCGGCCAAGTCGTCTCGTTGTCGGCTGTCGAGCGAAGGCAAGTCGCCGACTTGTGCGGTGGGTGCGATCGACAACGCGAGCGGGAACTCCGAGGCGAAGGGAACATCGCACACCCACGACGAGTTGGCGACGACGCGACGTTCGGGTGCCGTCGCGACGGGTCGCCAATCGGAAGCGAACAAACGGCGGGGTCGATCGGGCACGTGGTCGTAGGCGTAGATCTGGCCGTGCGGATGTGAGATGGTCGCGCCCACCGAGGCGCCGCGATTCTCGAACACCAGGACGAAGGCGACGTCGTCACGTCGTCCGAGGGCGGTGGTGCGCTCGGCCCAGAGGTCGACGACTTTGCGCATACCAGCGGCTCCAAGTGAGGGGATGGTGGCGTCGTGGTCGGGGGAGTACAGGACGACTTCGCAGCGATCACCGGGCATGGCCGGCCAGCGGTTGGGGAACCAACGCACGTCGTACGGCTCGGGGGCTTCGAGTCCACCCGGACAAAAAGGACAACCCGCAACGTCGGTGTTTGTGGGCAGGTTGGGGCGGGTCTGGCGGTGGCCGACCACGTGGACGACGGTTCCGAGGAACGGATCGGTGCGCACGTCAGGTCCGGTCATCCCCGTCATTCTGTCCGCCCCTGGTGCTCGTGGCGGCGCTTCACACGACGAATTCGCCGCCAGAAGCGCCAACACGAGCAGCGGGCTCGGTTGGGGAAGGGCCATCGGAGGAGATAGCCCGAGGGTGTGATCGAGCACGTGCGCAACGCCACCACGAGCCTGGTGGTCGACTGCTCGTCGGGTGTTCCGGTCGTCATCCATTGGGGTCGACCCGTCGATTCGGTGTCGCCGTCGCCGATGAGGCCGGCACCACCCGGAACGATCGACGTGCTCGCTCCCATCAGTGTCGTGCCCATGCACGGCGACGGATTCCCCGGACGCCCCGGCCTGTCGGGGCATCGTCGCGGCGGGCGCGTGTGGGCGCCCCGCTTCTCGTACGAGTCGCATCGACGTGACACCGTCGCCGACGGCGAACGCCTCGTCGTTCGCGGTATCGATCACGTGGCCGAGCTCGCTCTCACGACAACCATCGTTCTCACGCACGGCGGCGCCTTCGTCGCGTCGGCGCTCGTGGAGAATCGCGGCGACTCTCCGTACATGCTCGACGCGTTCAGCCTGTCGGTGCCGCTTCCCGAAGGTGCGTCTGAACTCGGTGTGTTCTCGGGTCGTTGGTCGGACGAATTCCGCTTCGAGCGATTCGCGTGGCCCCGGGGCGCCTGGACGGCCGAAAATCGCTTGGGTCGCACATCGCACGAGCATCCACCCTTCGTGTTCGCGAGCGAGAGTCGGGCCGACGAATGGTCGGGTGACGTGTGGGGACTCCACCTCGCGTGGAGCGGAAACCACGTCACGTACGCGGAAAGATTGACCGATGATCGCCGGTACGTGCAGATGGGTGAGTTGTTCCATCCGGGCGAGATATGTGTGTATCCCGGAGAGTCGTTCACCACACCCGATCTCGTTGGTGTCCATTCATCGAGTGGCCTCAACGCGGCCAGTTGGCAATTCCATCGAGAAGCGCGACGTCGACTGCCCCGCGATCTCGGGCCGCGTCCGGTGCACCTCAACACGTGGGAGGCGGTGTACTTCGATCATCGCGAAGACCGATTGGCGGCTCTCGCCGACGTGGCGGCGTCGCTGGGCATCGAGCGATTCGTCCTCGACGACGGTTGGTTCGGTTCGCGTCGATCGAGTTCCTCGGGCCTGGGCGACTGGATCGTGTCGACCGATGTGTATCCGAACGGGCTGACACCACTCATCGATCACGTGCGCAGTCGAGGGATGGAGTTCGGAATCTGGGTCGAGCCCGAGATGGCCAACCCCGACTCCGATCTGCTGCGGGCACACCCGGAGTGGATCCTCGCGACCGAGGGATACGAACCCGTGTTGGGTCGCGAGCAAGTGGTGATCGACCTCACCCGAGCCGATGTTTTCGAACACGTGGCCGAGCGACTCGACGCGTTGTTGCGCGATCACGACATCGCCTACGTGAAGTGGGACATGAATCGCTGGCTCGTGCAGGGGAGTGGAGCCGATGGAAGGTCGGCCGCGCACGAGCAGACACTCGCCACGTACCGACTGCTCGACTGGCTGCGCGCTCGTCATCCGGAAGTCGAGTTCGAAGTCTGCGCATCAGGCGGTGGCCGTATCGATTTCGGTGTGATCACTCGGGTCGAACGTTTCTGGACGAGTGACAACAACGATGCGCTCGAGCGTCAACGCATTCAACGAGGTGCCTCGATGGTCATCCCGCCCGAGGTGATGGGCGCACACGTCGGTCCGTCGCCGTCACACAGTGCGGGGCGGCGCCATTCGATGAACTTCCGCGTGATCACGTCGATGTTCGGTCACATGGGAGTCGAAGCCGATGTCACCACCATGTCGAACGACGAGCTCGACGAACTGCGCGCTGGCATCGACGCCTACAAGACCTGGCGACGCCTGCTGCATCACGGCGACACCGTTCGTTTCGACACCGATTCGACGATGGTGGTGCACGGTGTCTACGCAGCGAATCGTCGCGAGGCCTTGATCTCGGTGGCCCAGGTCGATTCACCCGACTCGCTGCGGCCCACCACGGTTCGACTGCCCGGGCTGATCGACGATTGCGTGTACACGGTCACCTCGTTGCTCGGGCGATCCATCGGCATGGCGCGCCTCTCCGGACGAGATCTGGCGACGATCGGGCTCCCGGTTCCGGTTCAGTGGCCCGACAGGGCCGTGCTGGTCCACCTGTCCGGCTCGTAGAATTCATCCTCGTGCCCGTCACCCCCCAGGCTCGTATCTCTCCTGACGCCGTCGCCAAGGTGGCTCGACTCGCGCGACTCGACGTCACTGCGGCCGAGGTCGACCGGCTCACCAATCAGTTGGCCGGCATGCTCGAGCACTTCGCCGACATCGACGCTCTCGATCTGGCTGCAGTCGAACCGATGACACAGCCCTATCCGCTCGTGAACGTGTTCCGTGACGACGTGGTGAAGCCTGGTCTCGATCGCGACGAGGTTCTGGCCGTGGCGCCGGCGGCCGAAGACGGTCGTTTCCGGGTGCCCCCGATCATCGGACTCGAGGGCTGACGTGACGGAACTGTCGAACGCCGTCGACATCGCCAACGCTGTCCGTCACGGATCGGTTTCGGCCGTCGCCGTTCTCGACGAGTACCTGGCCCGAATCGACGCGCGTGAGTCGTCGATCCACGCGTTCAATCTCGTGACGCGTGAGCAGGCTCGCGCGATGGCGGCCAAGGTGGACGCCGATGTGAAGGCCGGGCGCGACCCGGGTCCGTTGGCCGGAGTTCCCATCGCACTGAAGGACAACATGTGCACGCGCGGTGTTCCCACCACGTGTTCGTCGCGCATCCTCGAAGGGTGGAAGCCGCCGTACGACGCCACCGTCGTCACACGCTTGGCCGAAGCCGGCGCCGTGTTCGTGGGCAAGACCAACCTCGACGAGTTCGCCATGGGATCGAGCACCGAGAACTCGGCTTTTGGTGTCACGTACAACCCGCACGACATCACACGCGTGTCGGGCGGTTCGAGCGGTGGCAGCGCCGCCGCCGTCGCGGCCGGTTTCGCCGCCGCCAGTCTCGGTAGCGACACTGGCGGTTCCATTCGTCAACCCGCCGCACTGTGCGGAGTGGTCGGTGTGAAGCCCACGTACGGCACCGTGAGCCGCTACGGGCTCGTGGCCTTCGCGAGCAGCCTCGACCAGATCGGTCCGTTCACGGTCGACGTGCGTGATGCCGCTGTTCTGCTCGAAGCGATGAGCGGACACGACCCACTCGACAGCACGTCGATTCCGCAGCCCGCGCTGTCGGTGCAGGGTTCACTCGATCGTGACGTGAAGGGCTTGCGCGTCGGCCGCATCACCGATCTCCCCGGCGGCAGCGATCCCGAGGTCGAAGCCCGACTGGCCGAATCGTTCGATGCGCTGGCAGCGGCCGGTGCCACCGTCGTCAACGTCGAACTGCCGTCGATGAAGTACGGCCTCACCGCCTACTACCTCATTGCTCCGGCCGAGGCGAGTAGCAACCTGGCCCGCTACGACGGTGTGCGCTACGGCCTTCGAGTTGATGCGGCCGACACCAACGCGATGTACATGGCCACGCGCGCTGCCGGCTTCGGCGACGAAGTGAAGCGCCGCATCATGCTCGGCACCTACGCGTTGTCGGCCGGTTACTACGACGCGTACTACGGCAAGGCTCTCAAAGTGCGCCGTCTGATCTCCGACGATTTCGCTCGTGCGTATCAGAAGGCTGATGTGATCCTCACGCCCACCTCGCCGATCGTCGCGTTCCCGGTGGGGGCCAAGGTCGACGATCCGTTGTCGATGTACTTGTGCGACGTCTTCACGATTCCCACCAATCTGGCTGGTCACCCGGCCATGAGTGTGCCGTTCGGAACGGGTGCTCACGGT
>Ga0194116_10004133_pt1 | contig 16909 bp, 10 predicted proteins | sample TA2MahsurfametaG_4_FD_148617 | JGI IMG/M metagenome (GOLD analysis project Ga0194116, IMG submission 148617) | Freshwater microbial communities from Lake Tanganyika, Tanzania - TA2015008 Mahale S9 surface | ecosystem: Environmental > Aquatic > Freshwater > Lake | place: Tanzania: Lake...
CCAATCATTAGAATAGCCAAATTAAATATTATATATATTTTTTTTCTTAATTTTATTATATAATTTATATTTTAAAAAAGAATAATCTCTCCTTTTTTCAGCACATGTTCTTAAAATTGATCGTTTTATATTTGATTAATTTTGAATTAATTTAAAAATAAGGTAATTAAAATTAAATATTAATTTCAATAAAATGAGCTATAATGATGAATCAATAAGCGTAACAGAAAATTCTAGATTAGAAACCAAGGCTTCCATGAATGAAACTTTCAATACAGATGTTAATAACATTTTGGAAGAATATGAAAAAATAGATCAAATTTTTTCTGAAAACACTAATGAGTAAATAATTCACGATTTTATAATTTTAATAAGAGTTTCAATTTTTTTTATAAATCAATGAAAAATAAAATAAATCTAAAATAAATTAAAGGTTATTTTAGAGATTATTATTTGAATATAAATTTTATTTGAATATTCTTATAAAGTAAAATGAGAAAATTATTAAAATTTGTTGATTGTCTTATTTTTTTTAAGAAACAAATTTTCTATCTCAAAACTAGTGAAATTTAATGTGATAAATTTTGGAAAATGAAAATAAATTAATATTAAATAGGAATGAAATTAGTATGAACTGAATTGCTAAACTCGCTTAATTTTTTTTTAGTTTCTAGAATTTATTAATTGAAAAAAAAATTATATTCTATTTTTGAATAATTAAATAAAAATTAGAAAAATACAAAAACTTGCAGAAATTGCAGATAAATTAAAAAAATATGAAGTGAATAATAATTTATTAGAAGATATTATCAATGAAATTGAAAACAAAATTTACATTGGAAAACAATTATTGGAAAATCCAGGAGAAAAAGATGGTTTACAAAAACTTCAAGAAATTTCTGAAGGAAACAAAAACAATTGGAATTATTCAATTTATTCTAAATATATTGATGAAAAAGGTAAAAAAAATTATACTATTTTCAAAAAAGCCTTATTTTAATAATTATCTAAATAATATTAACTTTATATTTTAAAAAATTAGAAGAAGATGATGGGATCCCTAAAATGTCTCGAAAATTTTTTAACAAACTGCTTTGCTCTAATTATCGCCTTTATTATAGAACACATGAATTAAACGATATTTTATATTTACATTTTAAAAGTTTTAGGAAAATAGAGAATCTAGACACATTTACTAATTTAAAAGTTTTATATCTTGAAGGAAATTCTATTAAAAAAATTGAAGGATTAAACCATTTAAAAATGCTTACCTCATTATATTTACATGAAAACTGCATTGAAAAAATAGAAAATTTAGAAGGATTAGAAAATTTATACAACTTAAATCTATCAGATAATTGCGTATATAGAATAGAAAATTTATCAACATTAAAAAATCTCTCAAACTTACTTTTAAAGAGAAATAGAATAGGAACACATGACATTGAAGATTTAAGTGGTTTAGCAGATTTACCAGAGAAATTGACAGTTTTAGATATTTCTGATAATAGAATAGAAGTCACCGAAATAGTTAAGGATTATCTAACAAAAATAAAAAATTTGAGAGTTTTATATATGCAAGGAAACGAGGTTATCAGAAAAATATCCCATTATAGAAAAACTCTGATCAACATGCTAAAAGAATTACATTACCTAGATGACAAGCCAGTATTCGAAGATGAAAGAAGATTTGCAGAGGCATTTGCTCGTGGAGGCTTAGAAGAAGAAAAAAAAGAAAGAACTCTTTATAAGAAAGAGAAGGAAGAATTTGAATTAAACAGATTAAAAGAATTTCAAAATTTAATTGACAATTGGAAAAAAGAACAACAAGGAGAAATAAATAATGAAAATGAAGAAAGAAGCAATGGTGATAGAATTGAGCAAGAGAACAAAGAGGTTGAAGATAAAGAGCAAAATATAAAAGATAAGGAAGAAGCAAAGAAAAAACTATTGATGAAATGCAAGGAAAAGCAACAGCAACAAAAAAAAGATGCACAAAATAAATATATCAGTAAAAACATTGAATATAATGCTAATGATGTTGAAAAAAATTCTGAAAAAGGTAAATTCCTTACAATATCAGAAGAAACTATAAATGATGATTTTAATGCAAATTCTGATGATAAAAAATTGGAAATAGAAAAGAAAATAGATAATCAAATAAATAACGTTGGAAAAAAAACTTTAGAAAAACCGACAAATGATATTTTTGATGAATTGGAAGATGATTCTATGCCCTCTTTAGAAAAGGTTAAATTTAAAAAACAAGAAGGGTATATTGATTATGTATTAGAAAAAAATGCATTTGAGCAAGACAATCAAATAGATGAAGCTGAAGAATTAAACACTGAAAAAAAAATCGAATTAAATATAAAAAGTATTGCTAACAATATTAAAGATGTCAAAGAAAGTATAAATTCAGAAAAAGAAGAAGAAGTAGATACATCATTGAAAAATAATGAAAATGAAATAAATGTGAAATTATCAGAAAATATTATTAAGAATAATACTGAAGAAAAAAAAATTATAAAAGAGAGCAAAGTTTCTCGATTTGATGAGCTTGATTAATGATTTATATAATAATTTTCTTCTTATTTTTTATTTTTATAAAATCCCAAATATAATTAAAAAAGTATTAACTTTTAATCTCTAAAAAATTTTATAGATTAGTTATTTTTATCTGAACTTGATAATAAAAATGAATACAAATAATAATAATTCTTTAATAATTTTCTTAAATATTCTTTTTAAAATAATTATATTTGAAATTTTGAAAAGAATTTAATAACAATTTATTTATAAAATTATGAAATTGATTTATTTTATTATTTGAATTAATTTAAAATTAAAATTTTCAAAAAATGCAAAAAAAGTAGTATTTTAATTTAATATGATTTACTTTATTATTGACTTCTAAAATAAAAAAAATAATTAATATTAAAATATTTTATTTTTTATAAAATAAAAAATAATTTATCATGTTAATAAATTTCAAAAATAATTAAATAATTCATTATCAATATGCAATTTTAATTCCCTTAAAATATAAATTAATATTCAGAGCTAATCCTAATTCCTTTAGTAATCCAGTAATCCTCATTGTATAAATTATCGTAAACTAAATCAATATTTCCGGCAGGATCAATATTTTCAAATTCTTCATCATCATTATTATCATCTCTGCAGAATATTGGAACACGAATAGTTTCCTCATCTTCTGAAACATCTTCTTCAATATCTGATTGATCTTTATTAATAAAGGGCATCTCATAAGTAATACCCATAATAGGACACTTGTCGCTGCAAAATTCATTTTTATTTTCAGAAGTATTATCATAAAGTTTCCCTTCTTTTAAATGATAAAATGCATATTCCATTATCAATCCTTCGATAAAAATGATTTCTTTATTTTTATTTTGAGTAACCAAATCTTTTTTATTGACAATCAACATATCATGTTTTTCAGGGTAATATTTTGTAAAGAAAAATTTGAGTTGAATTTGATCCGGAGTAACAGATTCTTTTCTTGAAAACAAATTCAATACACTGAAAATAAAAAGTTTGAAATTATAGAATAATTTTAATGGGAATATTTCCAAAGAACCTATTTGCAACCATTTTCTTAATAGCAAAAATCGTTCTTTGATATTATCTAACCATATATTCAAGTCTATATGGTTGTTTTTATCTTTTTTCAAAATAAAACTATGCAATTGCCATTTTTCAGGTAATTTATCATTATAAACTTCGAAAATCATATTGTTATAATAATCATTGAATAAGATTTCTCCTTTAACAATTCTAGTCATTATTTCTATATCATCTATAATTCTTACAAGGAAGTCATTATATTTGTTAACCTCAAATTTGACTGATTCATCCATTGGATTTACATATTCCCCTGTTTTTGTTAGTTTGAAAATTACGCTGGATGCTTCTTCTCCAAAGTAAATCTTCTCTGGAAGATTTTCACGAATTTTGAGGATTATTTGTTGGAATTTTTCTGAATCGACTTCATAAAGTTTATTTATCTCCATGTTTTTGTAAGATCTTATATATATTTTATTTAACTTATTCATATTTTCAATATAATAATTTGCCATATTCTTTAATTTCTCATTTATAACTTCATAAGGTAAATTATTTATCAAATCATAATAATTTTCTAATGGTATCTTATCGAGTAAATTTTGCACCTCATCAAAGTTCATGTTACTAATGACTTCATTTAATGAATATTTGTCTTCTAAAACATCAATTAACTGGCAATCCATATTTCTAATCATGAAAGTTTTATCTTGAGCATTTCTATAAAACATTAAATAACCTTCATTTAAAAATTCCTTTTCTTCAAAAAATCTATGCATTAACTTAGCAACTCTTTGATAATCTTCTTTGTACATAAGTCTATTTAAATAAAAAGTATCGATACACATATTTATTAAAGATAAATAGTTATTATTATTGTAATTATTATTAGGGTTATTATTTTGAGCTTCTTCTTTATCCCCAATTTTTTCTAAATACATTTTGATAAATTTAAAGCAATAATAGAAGTCTTTCTTATCAAATTTGTAAATAACATTATAGAAAGGAGTTCCAAAAGAGTGGTAGATTTTTAATATAGAATGAGCCAAAAGCATGTGGAAAAATAGTTTTCTTGTAAAAACTGGGGAGAATTTTCTATTAAGCATATACTCAAAAGTATTCAAATCAATGTTATCTAATAAATCATTAATGGAGTCTTTGATATTTAAATCTAGAGGGTTATTATTTTTATTGAGAATGAAACATTGATCATAAATAATATTAGGTAATATAATATTTGACTTTCCCACCATTACTAATCTGAAAGCTTCACTAATATTATTTTTTGGATCTTTAAGCATTTCAATTATTTTATATATTGAAGTTCTTAAATTTTCAATTCCTTTAAGTATAAATAGATTACCGTTTTTCATTCCATTAGTTATTTTATCTAATTGAATTTGGTTAAGCTCAGTTGTTAATTGAATTATTTCTGTTGATACAGTAACGACTTCTCCATGCATAAATTTCGATTGATAAAAATTAATTATTTCTTTATCACATATAGAATCATTGTCAATTATACAGAGTATTTTTTTAGGAGGAGTATTAGAAAGAGCTTTTTTAATATTGATTTTTGGGAGATTCAAATCATTTGGGAATAAGTTATTTTTCATATATTCAAGAAAATGTTCAAATAAATGAGGTTTTGTGATTGTGAATAAAATTAATCTTTGGAAAAGATTTATTGATGATTCCAATTCTGAATCGAAGAATATAAAGTTGCTTTTAATTATCATTTCATCAGAACTAAGATAATTTTGCCATTCTTCTGGATGTTGTTTAATATGTTCCAATAATTCTTTTAAGAAATCTTCACCTTTTGAATTTATCTCTAGTAAACAGTTCCATTGGAAATTTGAAATTCTATGAAAAATAAGATAAATGATCAATTTTATATTATTTAAAAACTATTTTAAAATATTTACGGTTTGATGGGAGACTCATCTTTAAATTTTTCTTCGTCAAGTTTATTATCGAAATAAATATGTTTCAACAATTTTAATATATATTTGCTATTTTTGTGAATATCACCTTTAGTTTGATAATAGAATAAAATTAAAGACATTAACAATAGTTTTCTTTCTGAATGACTATAAATAAGATTAATATTTTCATAAACATAAATTATTAAGTCATGTAAATTCTCAGGGCTGTATTCAGATTCAGGATTTTCTTCACATTTAATTCTAAAGTTTAAAAAAAAAAATAAATAATTTTCAACAAATTTAAAATATTTATTAAATATATTTTTCATACTTTTCATTATAGAAATCTTTTACATATTTCAAAAATACAGCGAAACCGAAATTATAAATATTATCAATATTTGTAAATTTGGATATGAGCTTATACATTCTGCCTGCTTCATCTGCAATCAAAGAGAATTTTCCTATGTCTTCTTGGAAATTTTCAAGTTTCTCTTTGCTTGTTTCCATTTGGGTTAATAAATTATTATGGTTTGCATATTCTGTCTTTAATCTCTCTAATAAACCTGAATTATTAGCATTTTTCTCTACACTTCCTGAATAATCGAAATTGGTAAGTATTTGATTTATCTTATCTTCCAAATCAATTAATTTTATGTTATCTTTGAAAATTTCAGTACTAATACGCATATAATTACTCCACAAATTATTTCCATCATTAGCTAATAATTCTCTAATAAGGGTTCCTCTTAAAACCTCCTTGCAAGGAATGAAATTTATTACTAAAGTTTCAATCCACATTTGAGAGTCAATTAATGTATCAATTTTATCTTTAATGAAGAAAAGTTTGAATTTTTCAGAAACTTCTTTATTAATATTATTTATATTTACAAAAGTTTTTCCTTTTTCTTGGAATTTATTATCTAATACAATATTTTTGAAAAAATCAAATATTTTAGAGTCAATTCTTTCAATCATGAGACACATTCCTTCTTTCATGGCTTTATCAATATTTTCATCTATATCTGCATCTCCTTGTTTTACGCTGATAGTTTTTTTACTTTCTTTTTTATCATAAAATTCTTTCAAAATCCATTTAGAGATTCTATTATGATCGATTAAGAATGGAGTTTTTTTGGAAAGATGAATTAGAAGTAAATTTTCTTTTGTAAATTCATCATAAGGAATTAAATTTATTATTATATCTTTTTCTTTTTTTAAATCAATAAATTCTTGTATAATGTTGTAAAAATTTATTGATTTGATACTTAAAAATCCATATTCTTCAGATTTAGAGAGAAAGAATGTTTTTATTTTTTTTCTATAAGAATAATTGAAACCTGGTGCATAATTGATGTAACAAGCTAAAAATGCTAAATAAAATTCTAAATTTTCTAATTTTTTATTTAAACCATTTCTCTTTTCTTGCCAGAAATCACTTTTTTCAGTATGAGTAGTAATGAAATCTTCGCAAATCAATTTCAGATCATTTCTGTTTTTGATTTTTAAATTCAAATTCATTTTTATTCTATCATTATCACTTATACTTTTTTCAAGATCATTGATTTGACTTTGAACCTCTTTTATATTTTCAGTTTTTGCATTTACACTTTTTTCTAATTCAAATATTTTTTTGTTTAGTTCTTCAATTTCATCAAATAAATGTTTTTGTTTTTCATATTCAGTAAAATATGCATCCATCGCAATAAACCAATCGCATAAAAGTCTTGTTGAAGCAAGATTTTTTGGCAAACCATCAGGAGAAAATTCGGGATTAGAAACTGTATCTCTAACCATTTTAACTAAAACTGGAGGATAATTATTGTATTCCTTGCTCAATAGAGTTTTAAAATGTTTAGGATCTAAATTCCTTTTCATAGAATCCCATTCAGGATTTTCACCTATAAATGAATAAATTTGAGATAAAATAAATTTCGACATAACATGATTTTCTATTATATTTTTATATTGCATTAACTCATCTTTGTCCAATTTTGTTGCTAATATATTAGAAGATGTTTGTATTTTTTTATCAGTTTCAGAGAGATTTTCTTTTATTGTTTCTTGTATTTTCTCTAAATTAGACATATGTTGATTCAAAGGTTTTTCCTCTTCTGCTTTTGCATTTTGAATATTGTTTTTAACTCCCATTTTTTTGATTAGTTCTCCTTTTTTGTCATTCAATATTTTTTCATTATCATTCATTTGTGGCTCAAGTTGTATTAATTCTTCATTTATTTTTGCTATTATTTCTTGTAATCTTGTAATTATTTCACAAGCAAATTCGTATTTTTTCTTTTGATTCATTAGATGATCTTTATAAGTATTATAGTTATTTTCGTAATATGTTATCATATCAATATAATTTTTAGTATTAATTTCAATGTGGAAGTTTAGTTTCTCTTCATATTCTTTTGCTAATTCTTCCATAAAGATATGAATATCCAATAAAAATTTCGGAAATTTTCCAAATTTCTGATTTGCACTTTCTAGTTCAGGTATTGTATCTCTCGCCAAATTAAATAAAGATTCATCATTTGTTTTACTTATATAGATACATTGACAATGTTTTGAAATATAACTAAAATTATAAAATAGCTTTTTATATGCAACTGAATTAGGAATAACATTCATTATAATTGAAAGATTCTTTTCTATTCTTGAAATTTTTGTTTTATTATCCAATTTAACTTCTTTGAATTCTCCTTCTCCTTTTAATTGATCAAAAGTTGTGAGAATTTCCCCAGTGTTGATTATATTATTTAACATCTCCAAAATTTCGTCTTTTTCAAGCATTTTATTATTTAGGAATAATACAACTTCTTGATTTTTATAAATAGTCTCTAATAAAATTTTTTTGAAATAATTATAAAAGAAATTCTCATCTCTCATTAGTACTGTTTCATCAATTTCATAAAATGAACGTTTTTCTACAAATGCAGCAAAATTTGAAAGAAGTAATTTTCCTGATAAAGTGTAACTGATTAGAAGTACATTTCCTTTATTAAAATGCATCGCTCGAATTATTTTTAAAATCAGTTCAAACATATCATTATTCAAGATAAATTGTTTCATTTTATTTCCTTTAACAAATTCTTCATATTTTTGAATCATTGTTGCCCTAACTTCACTTGTATCTTCCCAAATTAAATATTCTCGTGGATTGAATAGAGAGGCCTGTTGATTTTGAGCAAGGAAATCATCTAAATTTGGATCCTTTGAACCTTCTGTATCTTTTGCATCTTTATTATGACCTTCTTCACTTTTTTCTCTTTGAATATTTTTTGAATCTTTATTTTGTTGATTAATATTTGGGTCTTTTTCATTTCCCTCAGTTCCTTTGCTTGATGAAATGTTTCCTTCGCTGTTTAAAACTATGTTTGAATATATTTTTTGGGGTGGATTTATTTCATAAGCAAAGAACATATGTTTTGGATTATATATTATTTCAGCTTTTAAATTTTGCTTTAAAGCGCTGTTGTATAATTGGAGCAAATGCTTTCTGAAAAGTTTTATATCATTTTCGTGACAAATTTTGTCCTCAAAAATTCTAAAACATTCATTAAACCAAATCTTTGTTAAGGATTGAGGATAATGAATAGGTTCTCCTACATATTTAAAATTGATCATGCTTTGGAAAATCTTTGACATATCTCTAAAAGTAAATTTATAATGTAATTTGTTAGGTGTTGATTTTAAATTGTTATTAAGCCAATTTAATATATTCATGCTTGCTAATATATATTGATTTGCTGCTATTGAAGAAGTATTTGGGATAAATTGTTTAATATGGCTTTCAAATGATGATTTGTAAATTATATTAATTGACTCATCTGAAACAGAGTTCTGAGACATTAAAGTAAAACTATGTATAAATCGATCCATGCTTGGATTTTTACTGTAAGCACTTAAATTACCAACGCATAAAAGTAAAAATCTATCAAGTTTTTTTACCATATTTGATTTCATATCATAAATATATTTAGTATTAGCGATTTGCCTTAAATATTCTAAACATGTTTGAGAATTATACTCATCTGCTTTTTGCATATTACAATCATCTACGAAAAATACAACTTTCCTATTATACAGGTCTCCGATTAGGTCTCTTCTTACATATTTCAAATTTCCCAATAAAAAATTTTCAAGTTTTTTAGAATTAGAATTATAATTTACTAGATAACGAAGATTAAAGACTTCATCTTTGCAATCATCTAATTCATTTAAAAGATCATTTATCAAAAGAGACTTTCCAACCGCATTTTTACCAGTATAAAATACAGGCACTCCTGCTTTTATAAATTTTTTTAGAATCCATTGATAACTGATATTATCAACTGTTGGAACAAAAATTTTATTATATAAATATTTTCCATTATATTCTTTTTTGTTGATGTCCTGTTTTTTATAAAGCTCTGGATATATTTCCAATTCTAGTTTTTCAGCCCAAGCAGCGTAAATGTGTTTCTCTTCATCAATGTAATAATCGAAAATAGGACCTCTTAAATCATCCGCCTTGAAAATATCAGAAATAAGCTTTTCCACCTTAGTTTTTAGAATAAAATTTGTAAAGAATGAAACAGTCCATGCACAGCTAAAAATAAATATAGATAATGCGCTTTTTTTAATTATATCAATTTTGGTTATTGTATTTAAATTACGCCTTCCAAGCTTTTTATCTTCGAAATCATATTCTGGCAATATGCTATCATATAAAGTTATGAAATTTTTCAATACATAATTTTCGTTAAAAATAAATGCAAGAGATTTGTTACTCTGAATAAATTCATATAATTTAGGGAAGTAATTTTCAAAAAGACCTCTAATGTAATTTTTAAGATCTGGATTAGAATTAATTTTTTTATTTGTTGAAATGAAATCATATAAAATATTTTCCCATCTAATAGTATTATAATCAAAATGAACTACGTAGTTTCTTGTAATAAAAGAAGGTGTGCATAGGCTTAGATTTTCTGTTTCGAAAACAACTTTGTGATTATTAAGTTTAAAAATATCGCCAGTATTCATACAATGAGTATGAGTGTTATCATTAATAAGATTCAAGAATTCAATCCAAGTAGGGTCAATTAGCCCATCAAAACAAATTATCTTAATTGGTTCTCTCTCTTGTGGCTCTTCTTGAGCATTTCCATGACTGAAATTGAAAGAACTTCTTCTCATTGATAACTTATCATCTTCTTCTTTTTGAGATGTCGAGTTTAAAATATTCAAATGATTGATGAAGAAATTATCTAAAATTTTTATTTAATATTTTACAAACAAATAAAAAAAATTAAAAAAATTATATTTTTTTTACTATAAATTTGCAATTGTGAATATCTTTCAATATCTGAGAAGATAGCAGTTGGCTCAAATGATTTCGGGAAAATTTTTACAAATTTCACCAAAGGATTATCATATGAATTTATTTCATTTAATACTCTAGAAACCTTTGCGACCGTTTCCAAAGCCATTGATTTTCCTGTTAAATGAGGACCAGTAAAAATATATGAATCTTTATCTTCAACAGAAGACATTATACTTTTTATCTTATTTTTGAATTCGTTATTTGCAAACTGAGAATTTTTGGTAACTTCTTCAATGACTTCATTAACTTCAGATACTAAAGTGGAACCATAAGTGAATGCAACAGTATCAGAATGATTGAATATGTAATTTAGCACTTTCTAAAAAATTAAAAAAATTAATAAATTATTATATTTACCATCATATCTTCATTTTCATCATCACTCATAAATGGTACAAATATTTTTTCAACAGCTCTTCTAATAATGTTATCGGCATTTTCAGAATTTACTCTGTAAACATCATTTTCAAGCTTTTTTAGTAATTTTGAAAATAATTTAAGTCCTATCCTTTTATATTTCAATAAACTGATTTTCGTATTCAAATATTCTAAAAGATATTTTATTTTTCTTGCATAATATTTACATTTTGGAAAAGCAAGATTCTTCAAAGTTGAATGAATTATAAAAAATAAATCTGGAACACTTTGTCCAATTAGCCTGAATGAATATTTTACATTTTCTGATAATATATTTGCATTTTTGAATTTAATTAGTTTAGTAGTGCAAATGATTCTAGAGTTTTTATTTATAGGAATTTTATCATAAGGTAGATAAAAATCTGCTTTGGGATCTTGAATATTCCAATGAACCATCAAAATATCTTGAGCGATTGCACTTAAATTTTCTTTTGAAATAAGTTCGATACCATCTAATAAAAGCCAACTACCTGACTTTTGTCCTCCATAAAGTAGTTTATGGAAAGCTTTTTGATCAAAGTTTTGTGAACATTTGAAAATAAATAGTGATTTTCCAAGAATTTTAGAGAAACTAAGCAAAGTTTCTTTTTTACCTGATTCAGCTAATCCATAAACAAAAAATGGTTTTTTATCATCAATACAATTAGCCAATGAAATATACATTCTTTCTGTCACTGGTGAAACAATAAAATTATTTTGTAGCCCAACATATTCATATCCATATTCAAACTCCATATTGAAAATTCTTAAATTACAATTTTCTCCATCTAATTTTATATGTAAATATTTTAACCAATTGAAATCTCCTGTACTAACCACGTCTTCCCTTACTAATGTTTTTATAATATTTTTAAAATAGCTTTCCAAAGAAATCAAATTCATTAATATTCTTTTTTCCACTTTAGAGCTATTTAAATCTTTTAGTGCATTTGCAAAACTTTCCTTTCTTGCTTTTGCATCTTCACGGAAATCCATAATCTTATCAAAAGCGTCTTCTTGATTTAATGCTTTTTCAAGTTGCTCCATATAAAAAGAATAAACAAAATTGAATATTGCCTGTCCTAGATTTTCATGATTTTTTACTAATTCAATTATCATTTCTTTTGGCTTTCTTATTATAGAGTCTTTATTAGATCCTTTGGAATTTGCTGCAAAATCCCTTTTGTAGGTTTTAAATGAATTTTTGAGTTTTTTAGAAATTTCCATTTCAATAGCATCTAAGATTTCTCTTATATTTCCTTTTCCTTTGTTAAATTTGAATACAATAACTTCATCATCATCAGTGTTTAATTTAATATTTTCATCTGTATCAGCACCTAAATCAACATTTTTAATTCCACTCACCATTTTTGAAAGATGCTTTCTTTTGACTTCCATATCATCAATTTTCTGATATAACTCTAATAATTCTTCATTTGATAGATAGTAGTATTTAGGATTTTCTTTCCTTTTCTTATCTAAATACTCTTCAATAAATTTGAACAATTCTTCATAGTTTTTATTACCACGTCTTAAATCATTTATTATTTTCTCATGAGCAAATTCAATATATTTTCCCAAAGCAGAATTTTCTTTTAACTGCTTAGAACAATTTTTTAAAGCATTTTCATTGTTAATTTTTTTGTATTCATTGGGCATATCTTTTGGGAATTCGGGATTAAAGAATACAACAGGTTCAGTAGCATTAATGAATTTTTGATACTGACAAAATTCATCCAAAAAGTTTAGATATTTATTAAAGTTTGTAATGAGTTGTGCAATTTTCTGTTGTAAAGGTGCACTATAAGGATTCAATATTAACTTTTTCAAAATTATCAATTTCTCCTCAATGTATTCATATTCCCCTTGAAAATCTGCATCAGAGATTGCATAACGTTCAGCATTCTTATCTCCTTGTTGTTTTGTATTTGTGTATTTACTTCTGGGAAGTTTGTGGGAATTCTGATAGGAATCATTTACTTCATTATAAATTAATTGAATTCTATTTTCTTCATCTGCCATTTTTGTTATTTCCATAATTTCTTCTATTTTTTCAAGGACATCTGGAATGTCTATCAACCTTTTTACTGTAAATTCTGCATAATCAAAATTGAATTCTACATCTAATTCTTTTTTAATCATATCAATAAATTTTGGCTCATTTATATTAGGATTCTGGAATGTTTTTAAAATTGGTAAAATTTGTTTAAAAACTTTTATGTTATCTAAAAGTGCATTAGGAACATTTTGAGATTCCAAATCTATCTTTGCTGTTTCTCCCACTTCACTCCATTTATTAATAAATTCTTCCATTTCGCTCAATGTTACCTGTTGTACTTGGCAGTTCTCCCATTTTTTAGACATATCTTGGAATTCTCTTACTGAATACCAAAGTTTTGATTTTAAATCATAATCATAAACCAAATTTTCTAAATTTTCAAAATTGGAATTTTCATCCATTTCAATTAAATTTTCTTGTGTGATGAAAATTTCCTTTTTATCAATTAGTTTTCTAATGGAAACAGATTTATCTTCAATATAGAATATTGCTGAATAATTATCTTCATTGTAAATATTCAAAATATCAACATTCAATTCATCCATCATATTTCTGATATCTTTATCGAAACGAATAATATTCATTTTCAATTCGTTTCTATATTTGCTTAAATTATTTTCAACATAATAAATCATATTATCAAGTTTCTTTTCGAATTCAACAAATAAAGATTCTTTTTCACGTATCATTTTATAATCATATTCAGGAATTTTAATTTCTGGATCATCTTTTATAATATTTATAATATCTATAATCTCATTATTTTTATAATCTATCTTTTCTTTATTTTCTGTAATTTCTTTTACTGATTGTTTTAAATTAATGAAAGTTTCAGGATCGATTACTTGTATGGAAAGTCGTTTTATATAAGAATTCAAAGTTTGAATTAAACTTCTTAATTTGTTTATAAGTAATTTAGGAATCAAATCTCGCATTGTACTAAGCCATAATGCAGGTGCATTTTGCACCATTTCAATCAAGTTCTCTAAATTAAATTCAAATATGCCCATATTTTTTTTATTCCTAATTTTTGCTATTTCTACCCCTTCTGTCGCAAATTTTTCTAAATAATCTTTTAATTCATCAGGTTTAGCATCTTCTTGTAATTTCTCAAAGTCTATTGCATTATAAGAGTTAAAATTCCTCAAAACAGGACTTAATTCAATACAATATTCCTCCATTGCATCAAAACATTTGTGGACTGTAAGCTTAATTAAATCAAATATTTCACCAATAGAAGGATCTTCTTTTATTCTTAAATTCAAATTCGAATTTTGATCTACACTTACTTCAAATACTTCTTCGAAGCAGACCATATAATTTTGGAATTCTTGTGGGTCCATAAAGCTTTTCCGGTAAATGACTGTATATATTTTTTCAAGAATAAATTCATCAAATAAGGATTTTTTGATAAGTTCAACATGAGGATTGAATCTTATTTGATCTTTGAGAGGATGAATAAAAGCAACTATCATTGGTGTTTCAGGAACATTTATTACAAAGGTTGAGTTATACATTTTTTGTAATTTTAAAGAAAACTATAATTAAAATAAAAAATTTTCATTTTATTTTTATCTTTAAATTATTATTTTATAAATTTTGAATAAATTTACAATTTTCATTGATTGCTTAATTAAATCATATTTTGCATTGTTAAATAGGAAATCTACTACTCTTATATATCTCAATAGCTTTTTATAATGTGTTCTAAAAAGATTTAAGAATAAATGAAAATTTTTTTAATTAATCTTTATTAAATCATAGGTTTTTAAATAAATATTTAAATTTTACCTTCTAGTTGCATCTTGAGCATAAGGCATAGCATCTTTTAAGAAATTTTGTACAAATTGATTTTCTTCTTCCAACTTTTCTTTTTGCGTTTTTTGCTTTTGAACCATATTCATACCTTCTTCAATATCATCTTTTTTTTCTTTTTTATTTACTAAATTATCTTCTAAAGTAATTTTTTTGAGTTCTTTATATTTTTGATAAGATGCACCGCAAGCTTTAGATATTTCTTTTTTAACATCAGACCTATATTGCTCAATTGTTCTATCTAATTCTTTCAATCCAATTTTATGTAATTCTTGGAATTTATTAATTGTTATCGCCTCTTTCAAATCAATCTTGAATATATTAACTTTAGTCATATCTTTCAAAATTTTCCTTATTTCCATTACACCTTTTAGCAAGCTTTCATCTATATGATGGAATTTCTTTTTTAATTTTTCAGTAAATAAAGTTTTCCTAGTTTTTTTTAAGAATCGTCTCCATAAATCGAATAATTTTGCTGTTCTAAAATTTTTGAATAAGGGAATCTCCAATAATTTTTTAAATTTAATATAAAAGTCTTTCCACATAACTACAGAATAAACAGAAGAATTTCCGTTTTGATAATGCATAACAGTCTATAAAATTTATTAAATTAATGTAATTTATTAAATGAATTTAACAAAATAATAATTTTGAATTTTATACATACATTTTTAGATATGGTTATGTACTCTTTAATTGGTCTTGTTTTTCCTTTTTTCTTTTTATCCTTTGAAACTAATTCTGAATAAACACATTCGATAAATTCAATAGGATTTCCTACTCTTTTACAATACAAAAACTCATTATCAGTAAGATATTCGTGTTTTATAAAAGTCGAAAAATCAATTATTGGTCTATTATTCCATTTTTTTACTAATATAGTTTTCTTCGTAGATGTTTGATTGGGATCAGTCCCTTCAAAAGGTATTAATCCTGTCTCTTTTTGGGTTTGTTCTTTTAAAGCCAATTCTTGATTTTTTCCATTTAAATTGTTACTTGAGGTTGCTGGTAATTCATTTCCTGTCACTTTGCCTAACTTTCTGTTAGAGCCTAGGCTCAAATAAGGTGAAGGACTTCCTTTTTCAAGCAAGTATTTTTCTCCATTTTCAATAACTCTTCTTTTTGAACTATTTTTAATTTATTTAATTGGTTATTGAAAATACAAATCTGTAATAAAATTTTAACATTAATAAAAAATTTGGCAGCTTTATTTGATTTTTTAAAATAATTTATAGGAAAATATATTAGATTTTGGATAAATTTTTGAAAAAAATTATAATTTTAAATTTACAATTCATCCTTTTTATTTTTTTCTTTTTCTAATCTTTCTTTAGCATCAGGTAAGCCATTTTGAATTTTTCCTCTGTCTACAATAATGGGTAAATTGATGTTTTCTATTTCACAAGGAATATCATTTTTAGTATTCCAATTCTGAATTATGATACTACCTCCTTTATTATTAGCTATAAGAGGTAAAGCTGGAATTGTACTATTTGGAATATCTGTTGTAATTCCTTTTATTCTTAAATTTTTTGATAGTTTATATTTCTAAAATTAAAATTTGTTTATATACTTTTGATTCATCTGGAATCGGATTAATGTAAAGATTCTTTATCAAATCATTTGGTTCCATTGTTAGTTAATTTTATTTAAGTTTATTTATAATAAGTTATAATTAATATTTAATTTATTTTTTAAATAATTAAATAGAGATTTCAATCTTTTTATTATTGAAAAAACTTATCTGAATGGGGA
>Ga0194116_10004134_pt1 | contig 16905 bp, 11 predicted proteins | sample TA2MahsurfametaG_4_FD_148617 | JGI IMG/M metagenome (GOLD analysis project Ga0194116, IMG submission 148617) | Freshwater microbial communities from Lake Tanganyika, Tanzania - TA2015008 Mahale S9 surface | ecosystem: Environmental > Aquatic > Freshwater > Lake | place: Tanzania: Lake...
AAATTAGACATAGTCAGTGGGGCAATTGTTAGATAGGCCTTGTTTTCGAAGAGATCGACCAACATCCCCTTTGGTAATAGCTTTTGGACAAGTTCAGGTTTGCAAGGGTAATTCAAGAAGACTAGGTCTTCCCAGTCCATCTTAAGTGGGGAGTTCATTTCTTTTGTCATCCAACCTCATTGCAAATTTTTTGAAAATCATTATCGTAAAGGATTAGAGAATAAATTGATAATTCTTGTTACTTATTGATTCCATAAGCAGTAAATCGGATCAACCGATTTGTTTATTTATCCTATGAATTCTTTCGTTTTTAGATAGATTAAGAACTCAAATAAGCTAATTTGGATTTTCTCTATGTTAACAAAGTAATGCTGTTAAGCTTCTTAGTTTTTTTCATTCCTTATTAAAAAATATATACAAGTCTTATTTTTCATGTTGTGATTTCTCAGAAAATATAATTTTTTATTGTCTGCAAGTGTGTGAAATATTAGTTTTATTTTATTTGAAAATTGTAGGAGAGTTTTATGTCTTCGAGAGGAAAATGTCCATTTATGCATGGATCGAATGCAGAGTCTGCCCAAAGTGTTACGGCATGGTGGCCTAAGTCTTTAAATCTTGATATTCTTCATCAGCATGATACTAAAACAAATCCCATGGATCCTTCTTTTAGATATAGAGAAGAGTTAAAAAAACTAGACATTCCGGCTTTGAAGAAAGACCTTATGGACTTCATGACAAATAACCAAGAATGGTGGCCAGCAGACTTTGGACATTACGGAGGCTTGATGATACGCATGGCCTGGCATGCAGCAGGCACTTATCGCATAGCAGATGGTCGAGGGGGCGCCGGAACAGGTAATCAGCGATTTGCTCCTTTAAATTCATGGCCGGATAATGCGAATCTAGATAAAGCACGTAGGTTGCTTTGGCCTATTAAGAAAAAATATGGAAATAAGATCAGTTGGGCAGATTTGATTGTATTAGCAGGTACGATTGCGTATGAGTCTATGGGACTCAAAACATTTGGATTTTCATTCGGTCGTGAAGATATCTGGCATCCAGAAAAAGATGTATATTGGGGATCAGAAAAGCAGTGGTTGCAAAAATCGGGTGGTCAAGATAGCAGATACTCTGGTGACAGGGATCTTGAAAATCCACTTGCCGCAGTCATGATGGGTCTTATTTATGTTAATCCTGAAGGGGTAGATGGAAATCCTGATCCTATAAAAACTGCTAGGGATATCCGTGAGACCTTTAGAAGAATGGCCATGAACGATGAAGAGACTGTAGCTCTTACAGCGGGAGGTCATACTGTTGGTAAAGCTCATGGAAATGGATGTGCTGCGAACCTTGGTCCGGCTCCAGAGGCTGCACCAGTTGAAGATCAAGGATTTGGTTGGGTGAACAAGCAATCTAGAGGGATTGGAAGTAATACGATAACAAGTGGTATAGAAGGTGCATGGACTACCAATCCTACAAAATGGAACAATGAATATTTTTACCTTTTACTCACATACGACTGGGAGCTTAAAAAAAGCCCAGCGGGGGCATGGCAATATGAGCCTATAAATATAAAAGAAGAAGATAAACCTGTTGATGCTGAAAACTCTTCTGTGCGCCGTAATCCTATTATGACGGATGCAGATATGGCGATGAAAATGGATCCAGTCTACAACAAGATATCTCAACGTTTTTATAAGGATCATACATATTTTTCTGAGGTTTTTGCAAGAGCCTGGTTCAAACTTACCCATCGTGACATGGGACCTAAATCTAGATACTTTGGTCCGGATGTTCCTAAAGAAGACTTGATCTGGCAAGATCCAATACCAGCAGGACGTAAAGATTACGATATTGCAGCTGTAAAAACAAAAATTAAAAATATGGGCCTATCAAACTCTGAAATGATCACAACTGCCTGGGATAGTGCTCGAACATACCGAGGTTCTGATAAGCGAGGCGGTTCTAATGGGGCTCGTATTCGTTTAGAGCCTCAGAGAAATTGGATTGGTAATGAACCTCAAAAATTAGCAAAAGTGCTAGCAGTTTATGAGAAAATTTCTGCAGAAATGGGTGTAAGTATAGCGGATATTATCGTCTTAGGTGGTAATATCGGTATAGAGCAAGCTGCAGAAGCCGGTGGATTCACCATCGTTGTTCCATTTACTCCTGGGCGTGGAGATGCCACACAGTTAATGACAGATATTGAGTCTTTTGCAGTGTTAGAACCTCTTGCCGATGGATACCGTAATTGGCAAAAACAAGAGTATCTAGTAACTCCAGAGGAACTCTTGCTTGATCGCACTCAGCTGATGCGTCTTACAGCTAAAGAAATGACAGTTTTGATTGGGGGGATGAGAGTTTTAGGAGCAAACCATGGCTCAACGAAACATGGAGTTTTTACTGATCATGAAGGTGCCCTTAGTAACGATTTTTTTATTAATCTTACTGACATGCAGTATAAATGGGTGCCATCTTCAGCTAATATCTATGATGTTGTTGAGCGCAAAACGGGAAAGAAAAAATGGACTGCAACTCGTGTTGATTTAGTTTTTGGATCGAATGCAATACTTCGTGCTTATGCTGAAGTCTACGCGCAAGATGATAATAAGAGGAAGTTTGTTGAAGATTTTATTGCTGCTTGGACAAAAGTTATGAATGCAGATCACTTTTAAACATATAACAGGGGCTTTTTATTAAAAGCCCCTGTTATAAAGATCTTAATTTTGGGGTGAGAGTGCTCTTACTTTTTGTACTTTTGTTCCAGGGAAGAAAGTAGATAGTATTTTTGATGCATCTTGGCCATGTTGAGCCATCATAGAAGCAGAGTATAGGCAAAGACCCGTACCACATCCTTGACCATATCCTTTAAACGTGATGATATCTCCTTTAACTTCTACTGAAAAATCGTTGCTCTTTAATTTGTTTTCTCCAAGTGCTTTTTGAAGAGAAAAGAAATCTACATCTTGGGAGTTTGATCCATCAGAAATCTTTATTGCATATACCTTACCCGAATTTTTTTCAGAAAATAGGGATATTTTTGATATTTTTGCTATGTGAGCAATATTGGCAAGCTGTTCTTTTGTTGCAGAGAATGACCAGCCTAGTTTTTGTCTTTCAGACTCAGCAAGTGGAACTTCTACGCCGTTTGGGCAGGGAGTATTGATTCTAAAAATAGAGGAGTAGTCAGCAGTTTTTCCCGCGCTGTTTTCGTTCCATGTTGCAGCAAAAGGCTTTTGATTTAATGTTAGGATGGCATGTCTTGTATTGGATATAGCATTTTCAAGAGTAGCATTTTGCATGGTTGCCCCATGTCCTCTATAGCTTACATCTTGCGCTTTGACATGAAAAAATTCAGATCCTCTTTTTTTATTAAGAAGGTGGTATGTATTAGTTCTTGCTACGATAGCCACCGCATTTAACACTTCTTGGTTTGTTTCTTGTCTAAATTTATTACATAGTGTTGATCTGAGGTAACTCTCTACATCGACTTCATTAACTACAGTAATCATTCCGTTTTCGCCGTACAACTCGATACAGCCTCGGTACTGGATGCCATTAACAAGGATTGTTGTTTCGCTGTCCATGGGAACGATCCTCATTTGGAATGTTCCTGGGATAGGATCACCCCAGCGAAATCCTGAGCTTTCAGCAGTAACTTTTGCTTTTTTAGAATAAGAGCCATTAAACAGCACGAAGTTGTTTAATGGATTACAAACTTGATATTTTCCTTTGGCTTCGAGGATTACACTGTGTTGTTGTTCTGAAAGTAAAACCCGAACTGTCGCAGGTTTTGCTTTGAGAGAAACATCTGTAGGAATCTCATAGGAATAAGCGCTAGTTGTCGATATGAAAGGGGATACCGCTATAAGCAGTCCTGAAAAAATAAGTGCTTTAAAATTCATATTGTATCTCCAGAATTGAATTTTGCCGGTATGGACCGACCTAAGTGTTCAAACGCTTGCTCTGTAACTTCTCTTCCTCTTGGAGTTCTTTTTAAGAACCCTTGCATTATTAAATATGGCTCGTACACTTCTGATAGAGTATCGGCATCTTCTCCAAGAGCAACAGATAGCGTGCTTATGCCAACAGGCCCGCCTTTGTAGTGATCTATTATCACTTCTAAGATTTTTTTATCCATTTCATCAAGACCTTTATTGTCGATAGATAGCATTTTTAATGCTCTTTCAACGGTTATAAGGTCAGCATTAGTATTGTTTTTGATTTGGGCGTAATCTCTAACCCATCTCAGCAGATTGTTAGCTATTCTAGGTGTACCACGAGATCTTTTTGCGATCTCATGAGCCCCTTCAGGTTTTAGAGATAGGCTTAATATTCTTGATGATCTAACGATGATATCAGTAAGTGTCTTTGTGTCGTAGTAATCTAATCTGCAAGAAAAAGGAAATCGAGATCTCATCGGGGCCGTGAGTAAGCCCATCCGTGTTGTGGCTCCAATTAATGTGAACTTGTTCAGTTTGACTTGAACAGATCGAGCGCTCGGTCCTGAATCGATCACAAGGTCTAAAGTGTAGTCTTCCATAGCAGGATAAAGATACTCTTCGACAACACGAGAAAGCCTGTGTATCTCATCTATGAATAAAATATCGCCTTCCTTTAGGTTTGTTAAAAGGCCAGCAAGGTCTCCTGCTTTTTCAAGCACAGGACCTGAGGTGACAACAAGATTTGTTCCCATCGTTTTAGAAATTATATTAGCAAGAGTTGTTTTGCCAAGGCCTGGTGGGCCATAAAATAAACAATGGTTTAGCGGTTCTTTTCTTTGCTTGGCAGCCTGGATGATTACGTCGAGACGCTCTCTAACACTATCTTGTCCTTGGAAGTCACTCAGAGATTGTGGACGCAAGGGAACTTCATATGTTTCATCTGGCTTTGTCCAAGAAGATTCTATATAGGGTTGATTCATGGTTACCTTTGTGAACTAAGCGAAAATAAAGTTCATTAGCATCTAATAAGGTTTGACTTTAGGTAATCTTTTTTACCGTGGGCATGCAGTTTATAACACACTATAGTTTATATACAACAAGATCGATAACATCACAAGTGCAAATTTAAAAGGTTTTATTGTCTTGTTAAGTTTATGACTTTTGCTTATATCAACGATTTTTTTTTGAGATCAAGTTGACCATTGGAGATGGTATCTAAAGAGTAAATATCTGCCTTCATTTAATAGATACAACAGATTGCTTGGTTTGTTTTAGTTTTTTTAATAAAAACTCAATTAGAGAATCGATCGCTGGACAATCAGTATTATTTTGTCTAATTAAAGGAACGAGGATGAGGAGTTTTTAATAGATAGAACAGAGTCTTATCAGCTATTTAAAACCAATACAATAGGCTCTGCAGGATTTCAACATCAAATTAAAATTCTTTAGGTGAGGTCATTTTTACTATAACTAGATCAAGCATCTTTTTTTGAATTGCTAATATAGACTTAGCTAGAGACCGAATTCTAGATGGAGAAAGATGTGAAGATGCATCCTTTGTAAAAATCTACCGAATAGAATCAATTCTTAGACAATCTGATGTTCAAGAGAATACTTTGAGGCAAAGGTAGGATTGGATTGAAACTTTAAAGGATCAATATCTAGTAGAAATGCAAGAATTTGAAAATGAACTGGATGCTCGACTGTATGCAGCGATTAATGATAGTTATCAGGGACAAGTTTCAAATTTGAAAAAAGATAGCAACAGGGTCTCGTAGTTGAAAGTGAAGGTCAAAATAAAAGAAAAAGATCTGAAAGATAGATAGGGAGTTTGTAAATTTCAATTTAAATGACTTTACCATGAAAAAAATTGGAAGATTATTTTGCCCTAGTTGTTTTGGAGAATTCTCACTATGAATTTCTAAGATCTTGTAATGAATTTAAATGTCTAGCAAGAAAAATTGCTAAGGCTGTATATCTACTTCATTCTACAGAAAATTTTTTGAGGTGTCAAAATATGAGTCTTCAATCAGATCGCTGGATACGCCAAATGGCAGAAGAAGAAGGGATGATAGAGCCTTTTGTAGGAGAGCAGGTTCGTTATAACGATGGAAAAAAAATAATCAGCTATGGTCTTTCAAGTTATGGATATGACTTGAGAGTATCTCGAGAATTTAAGGTGTTCACAAATATTCATAATTGTATTGTAGATCCTAAAAATTTTAGCGATAATTCTTTTGTCCATATGGAAGTGGATGAGTGCATCGTTCCTCCTAATTCGTTTGCTCTAGCCCGGAGTGTAGAATACTTTAGGATACCTAGGGATGTCTTAACAGTTTGTATCGGTAAATCTACTTACGCTCGCTGCGGTATAATTGTTAACGTAACACCATTTGAACCAGGATGGGAAGGGTATGTTACGTTGGAAATTTCTAATACTACACCACTTCCGGCAAAAATCTATGCAAATGAAGGACTAGCTCAAGTACTGTTCCATAAAGGATCTGAAGCTTGTGAAGTCTCCTATGCAGATAGAGGTGGAAAGTATATGCATCAAGTAGGCATCACTTTACCAGTGGCATAGTATTTATCTTCGTAATTAGCTAAGTTGTTTGAATTTTAAGAATGACTTAGCTTCTTCATTTTTATTCTTTTATAGATTTTATTTTAAATGTCGTGATAGCATGCGCGCCCTTGTAATTTTTTTTTGGATTAGTTTTTATCAGCAGATTAACTTGGGAGCGTTATGAATTCAATTTCTTGGAGAGAAGTCCATGTTTGGTTAAATTTTGTGAGATCTTATTCTGATTTTAATCAAGAAAATCGAGATAGGCTCCACCGGTTATTTTCTGATATGACAAAAAAAACTGAACTGCTTGCATATAAAGATGAAATTCTCTCAATAGACGCCGATATCCAATCCCTAGATAAGTCTATTGATATGGATAGGATCACAATGCTTTTTTTTAAGGCTCAGCTAACGCAAATACTTCATCAGGAGTGTAGCAGCGAAGAAATTGGCGAATTGAGTGTTTATCTAAAGCAGATTCTTAGGGATTTACGAGTCTGTCCGTTTGTTGAAAAAATAGTTTCCATTTTCATCAGTATTCCTCGAGAGCAAAGAGAAGAGTTTATGCTGATGGTCAAGCCCGTTCTAGATAATGTGGAACTCGATCATTTGAAGTGTGATTTGCTGAAGAAAATATGGGAACTACCTAAAGAAGAACGTCTTCAAGTTTGTAATCTTACTGCAGAGCTTATAGATGAAAGTTCTTATGGCTATTTACATTACACACTAGTTGATACTATATCGCGAATAGAAGCTCATAAGAGGGATAGTGTATGTGCTTGCTCGAAATTAGTCATTGAGGGATTAACGCAATCTAATAATATAGCGGGTGTTCTATGGGAGCTGTCTAGGCTATCTGATCATGAAATGGAAGATGTTTGTGGGAACGCTACTTCCTTTTTTTCTTCTAAGGCATCAGAAGAGTATAGAAAGAAGATCATAGCGAGTTTAAGATCTCAATCCGTTGAAAAAAGAACGTATATTAAGCAATTGATATCTTTACTCCATCTAAAAACCGATGATGAAAGAATACCTAATGTTATAAAAGCATTAAGTAGGTTTTCTTTAAAAACTCTTAATGAATTCAGGGATAATTTCTTTTTCTATTTTGAATCATTCGATCAGTTAAATTGGCTGAAACTACTTCTAGTATACAGCTATTTTCCTGAAGAAATGCTTTCAGGTTTGCCTTCAAAAATCGGGGAGTGGGGGGGGGTGACTTCTAAAGATTCTGAATTTGACGTGATTTTTTCTCTCATATCTAACAGCAAAGAAATAAGAGAAGTATTTTGGTCTCATTTGCTCACACAACTTCGAACGGGAAGTTCAATAGAACTTTCAACACAAATTTTAGAAAAAAGAAATTATTTTTTGCTTCAAGAGGATGGTCTGCTATTTACTACAGCATTAGAAATTCTGCTTAAAAGAAGAAGTTCTGGAAATACTGGAAGGGCTGCATCTGTTTATGGATCTCTTGTCGAGTCCTTAGACAAGTGTGTTGCGAGCGTCGAGCTTTTAGTTTATACACGAAATGAAGAGGACTTCCTTCTCCATCCAAAGATCGTATATGATTCTTTTCCTCAGAAGGTAACAATTCCGGAGATTTACTCTCTTTTTGAAGGGCATCTTCCTAGTTATCATGTATTAGATAAAATAGTTCAGGCTTTTGAGCTAAGAATCAGTAGTCTTTCAATAGAAAAAAGGCTTGAACTAGAAACTTTCTTTTTAGAAACAACAGGTTGTTCTTTGGAAAAGATTTTATCGAATTTAAGCAGCATTTTTTTTAAATACCATTTAACTTTACCTTTTGAATACGATGTCCCTTCCCATCACGCAATAATGTGCGCGATACTAAGAGGTGTAATTACCACAAGTTCCGAGCTTCAATCTGGTTCTATTTTAACTCCCCAAGAATTTATGCTCGCTAAGATTTCTTCAATGATAACGGGTAATTACTCACAGCAAGTAGATGGTTTGTATAAAGTTTATGGCCTATTAGATATACAAAATCAATATGTTAATCGTGAGGTGTTCTTATATGCACCAGAAGCAAGAAGGGTTTATAGCACAATACAGCATCATGTGTTTACCATGGTGTCTGACATGTTTAGTTCTGAGAGCTTGTTTATAAACTCCTTGCTAGGTCTAGATGGGAACGTTCCTGTTTCATTTTCAACTTCTTTATACATACGTAATAAAATAGGTTATCATATGGGAATGGGAAGTTCTCTTCTTTTTGATCCCGATGTAAATCTTGAGTCTTACAGATTTCTATCGCTGGAAACCAGGGATATTTTGAATGCATTTTACCGAGAATTTTCCCCAACTTTTGTAATCAGTAGTCTGCGAAGTTTACTAAAGATCAATATGGCAAATAATTTATTGATCGATGATATAAATCATGTATTATCTGAAGTCAAAGATTGTGATAATGTATGGGAGGTAGATCAAAATGGACACATGATTATATCTGAGGATGGAATGTTTTTATTGTTACAAGAGCTTAATTTGCTCAAAAATGTGAAAAAGGAGCTTAGAGTAGTCGTTTAGTTCTTTTAGAGTTTGAGTCATGACGAAAGTTGGCTAATACTAAAGATCTCTGCACTAACATTTACTGCTATTTTAAATGATTAGTGCATCTATGAAGTAAAATAATAATTTTACTAATTTATTGAGTTATAGTTATTTTTCTTTCTTTTATGGAAAAAAATATATTATATACCTCAGAATACAGATAGAAGGGATGAAGAATAGTATTAGCCTCTATGCAAGCTCAAAAAAAAACACACAAAAAAAATAATTCAAGTTTTTCATTATTAGGTCTTTGTAGAAGATCTTGGTGGGTCGTTTTATTTTGTTGTGGTTGTTTTACTGTCTATGCTCAAGCCGTTCAAAAGAAGTCTAAAGACTGTTTAGATTTGCGAGATAGGATCGGTAAGTTGCGGGTGGAGAAAGAAGGAATTACTCGGTTGCACGAAGATTTATTACTTCAAATTGGTTCTCAGTCCGATCCGCAGTGGATTGAGCTGACCCTTAAAAAGCAATTAGGGGTCGTTCCAGAAGGGCAAAAGAAAGTATATTTCAAAAAGGATGAGTAGGTTGCGATTTTGGATGCGATGATAGAATACATACTTTTAGTCTTATTTTTGGTCTGTTTAGGGATTGTTTCAGGATCCGAGACTGCTCTATTTTCCCTATCTTCAAATCAACTTAAGTCATTTAAAAATGATCAAGATAAAAGAAAGCGCAGTGTCTACGAGCTTCTTTTACATCCAAGAGAGCTTTTAATTACATTGATAATTCTCATTATTATCATGAGTATCCTTGTGCAAAATACGATTTCAAACATCGTATCGAGTAAAGGGGGATGGATGATAAGTGTGGGAGTGCCGCTTGCTCTTAATTTGATAATTGGCGAAGTTATTCCCAAGTCACTAGCTCTGCCAAATAATACGAAAGTAGCTTACAGAATTGCTCCATTTTTACTTTTCTTACAGAAGTTTTTATATCCGATTCGAAAGATACTATCACTGCTCACTAACGTAGTAATCAGAGTTTGTTTTTTCTTTCTTAAAAAAGAAGAAGAGATTTCGATCCCTCAGCTTCAACATGCACTTAAAACTTCTAAGGAGCATGGTGTACTAAATACAGACGAAGCCGAGCTTGTAAGAGGGTATTTGAATTTAGAAAAGTCACATGTAAAAGAGCTTATGCGACCTAGGGAAGAAGTCATTTCTTTTGATTTACATGAGCCTGTATCAAAACTTATTCATCTATTTGTTGATCAAGAATGTTCTAGGATTCTAGTGTGTAGAGAGGGGATAGATACCTTGGAAGGGATTATCTCTAGTCGCTTGTTTTTTCTTCATAGAAACTCAATTAAGGAAACAAGAGACCTACTTCCCGTACTCAAAAAGCCTATGTTTGTTCCAGAAGCAATGACAGCAGAAACATTACTTAAACAAATGTATGAGAAAGAAGAGTCTCTTGCTGTTGTTGTAGATGAATACGGATCAATATCTGGTATCATTGCTTTTGAAGATCTCATAGAGGTTGTTGTCGGAGAGATTGCAGATAGAAGAGACTCTAAGTCCCTATATACAAAGTCGAAAAGTGATGTTATCATAGCAAGTGGAAAATTGGAACTTGCTGAATTTGAAGAAATTTTCCAGATTCCTTTATATAGCCCCAATAGTATGGTGACTATCGGTGGCTGGCTTACAGAGCAACTTGGCGATATACCAAAAGCCGGAACTAAATACGTTACTGATGATTTTTTATTTCATGTTTTAGCCGCAGATCCTACAAGAATTCGCAGGATCTATATCAGAAAGTTTCAGCATAAAGAGAAAACAAGGATGAATCTTAAATGAAGTTCGAGATGTGGCAGTGGTATTTATTTTTAACTCTGTCCTGTCTAGTTATTCAGGGCTTCTTTGCTATGCTTGAGATGGCCTGTGTTTCTTTTAATAAAGTGCGTCTTCAATATTATATTAGCCAAGGACATAAAAGAGCTATTTGGCTTAACTATCTTCTCAATCACCCTGCGCTTATGTTTGGTACGACCTTAATTATGGTCAACGCTGCATTGCTTATTGGCTCTGAATGCTCTAGAAAATTTTATGAGTCTATAGGTGTTAATCCAAGCTTTGCCCCTCTAACTCAGGTTTTTCTTGTTTTGGTGTTTGCAGAAATCACTCCTATGTTTGCAGGCAGGCGCTATGCAGAACATGCAGCAAAGCTGGGTATTCCTATTCTTTATGCATGTGCTATGGTTTTAAAGCCGTTCATCATGCTACTAGATCTAGTTTGTAAGCTCATAAATAAGATATTTGGAGAATCCTCAGAAAGTGGTCTATACTTAACTAGGGAAGAGCTTCAGAATATTATTGAAGAAAGAGAGGAGAATTATTTTACCTCCGAAGAAAAGCCAGAGTTTAATTCTGCTGTCTCCAATATTTTTACCTTGAAAAATAAAACAGCTAAAGAGGTCATGAAGCCTATATCTAAAGTACCCATGATTCCTTACGGTGCAACCGTTGAGGATCTGCGGTTCATGCTAGCACAAAGATATGTTCCTTATATCCCTATATATAAAAGAGAGACAGATAATATTGTCGCTATAGCCTATCCCAGGGACCTGCTTCGACTTGAGGGAAGCTCTAAGGTTAGAGATATGGCACGATCTCCATGGTTTATTACAGAGGGAAATTCTGTTATTCAAATTTTAAAACAATTTCGTAAAAACAATAAAAGCGTGGCTGTCGTTTTAAATGACAGTGGTCACGCTACAGGGCTTCTCACTTTAGATGATGTTATAGATACGATTTTTGGTAGAATCGATGAATGGGTATCCACTGGAGATACGGGCTCAAGAGGTTTTCATATCGTTGTAGATAAAACATTTCCTGGAGATATGGAGCTCTCTGAATTTAATAAAAAGTATAGTGTTCATTTGGAATATAAAAATGCTTCAACTCTTGCTGAAGTGATCGTGGAAGCGCTAGGCCACTCTCCCGCAAAAGGGGAAACAGTGAGAATCGACCAGTTTGAGCTCACTGTAGAAGATGTCACGTTACTACATATCAAAACCGTTCAGGTTAGGACTGTATTTTAATTATATTTTTAATAAAACATGTGGAGCGCCAAGTAAAGCAGACGCTTTAAAATTTACATACGAAATAATGTTAGGTATTATTGTGAATTAGATCGATAGATAGTACATGTATCACAGTAGAGCCACATGGTGTAAATAGGTTAGATGATAAAAAGAGTTCTATGGACAGATGATGCTTGCGTATAGTGTGATCGAGGCATAGGCCATAGCAATTATTTGTTATGGCCACGATATTTTTAAGAGGTAAGAATATTTTTTGTAAGATACAGAATATTATCGATATACTCCTCTTGTATTTTTTTGTAAGATTCAACATCGGATTCTTTTAGAGCATCTAACTTAGAGAGTTTTGTTGATTCAAAGGTCGAGATCTCTTCTTTGTGCATAGTTCTAAGCGCTTGAACCCAATCCTCTCTTTGCGCCAGGATATTGGCTATAGCATCAGGAGTTGATATCTGCTCTTCAGTATAGCAAGCTGCGTTATCTAAATCTTGCTGAGTTATTTCACTACATGAAAACCAAATCATGTCTTTTACATCAATTTGTAAATTCAACCTATCTCTTAACTTTACTGGGTAGCCAAGGTATACCTCTATCTCATCCACTAAGCGTAATGTACTAACTTTTGCTCTAGCTATCGTTTCCAAATGATCCAGCATCCATGGTCCGTTAATTAAAAAATCTGCATACCCCTTTAAATCTGTTTTATCAATCAATATCATCGTTTGCTGTAATCCCAGGTTAAGCACAGAAAGGGCCATACGATCTCCGCATGTTTCTGAGGCTTCTTGTATCGTAGTAAAGAATTACTCTCTGAAAATAGTATTTTTTTCGGCAAGCTGCAAATAAGAAAGTACTCTTACATAAAGGCCCGTATCAACCTCTTTTGCATTTGGGTGCATTAGTGCTAGTCTCGATAGCCAATTTTGCAAAGAAGAATTTTTCAGATTACTCTGACTTATGTATTCATAGATAGCGGGGAATGTAGTTTGCACGTCTGTAAAATCTTGTCTCTCAGCCTTGGTATCGGTGACGATTCGGGGATGAATTTTTTGCCTCTCAAAATTATCCGTAAATTGACATTTGTTGATTTGCGGATCGATCTCCTATGGATATTTTCTAGAAATGACCAGCGTAAAAGGCCTATTTGGGAGGTCGATTGCTTGTATTTTCCATCCAAAAGCTAGTTTGGCGTGGCGCAAAATCTATCAACAAACAGCCAAAATGCTTTTTGTTGATAGAATTTTATCGCGACACTATTCAATTTTTCTATCGTGATGTGGCAGCAGGCCGTGGGCTGTTCTCCTATGGGAAATAGGAGTTTTAGAGTATCCGCTGGATATAAACCTCTAAACTCAGCGGATACTTTTCGTTCTTGATGTTTATCCGCTGAGTTTGATAAATTATATTCAGCGGATACTTGATGGATTCGACGAGTATCCGCTACGGATAAAACTGGAAACGCCGCGCGATAACTTCGTAAATGATTTCGCCTTTGATTATAAGTTAATTATGGATTTTAAAAAAGGATGACCCGATGTTAGAGAAAAAAATTGATATTGAGGAAGGTGATCAAGGGAAGATCATTGGGAGATGGAGGGAAATAGAGCTTCTGAGAGAGCTTTTTGACTCAAGAAGGGCAGAGTTTATCGCAGTCTATGGAAGACGCAGGGTAGGAAAAACCTACTTGATAAAAAATCTCATTGATTCCTTTCCAGCAGTTTTTTTTCACGTCACTGGTATTCAGCGTGGACCTCTAAAAGACCAACTGGCTGAATTTGCTAAACAAATTGGCGTGACCTTTTATCAAGGCCCGTCTCTTATTCCTAGATCTAGCTGGATCGATGCTTTTGAGGATCTCACAACTGCCATCAATAAAATTCCGAAAGATCAAAAAGTGGTCCTCTTCTTTGATGAATTTCCTTGGATGGCGACTCCGCGTTCGAAGCTTATTATGGCTTTAGAATTGTATTGGAATCGATATTGGGTATTTGATAATCGAATTAAACTGATTATTTGCGGTTCTGCTACATCATGGATTATTGAAAATATTATCAACAATAAAGGGGGGCTTCATAATAGAGTAACCCGTACGATCCATTTGCAACCCTTTTCTCTATACGAGACAGAGAGCTATTTAAAGGAATATAAAATCAATCTCAATCGAAAGCAAATTCTCGATCTTTATACTATTTTAGGTGGAGTGCCCCTTTATTGGTCTTATGTGAGAAAAGGGCATTCCGCCTATCAATGTATCGATGAGCTATGTTTTCAAAGAAATGGTCCACTAGTTAAAGAGTTTGAACGTCTGTTTGAATCTCTATTTGAAGATGCAGGGCCTTATATCGAGCTAATTCGTACAATCGCCTCGTATCGCTACGGGATTGGCCAAGCAGAATTAATAGCAAAATCACAGCTTCCTGATGGCGGGTACACTGTGCGCCGATTGCGCCAATTAGAAGAAGCAGGATTTGTTACAAGCCTTATTCCTTATGGAAGAAAAGACAAAGGGCTTTATTATGTAATTGATGATGAATATAGCCTGTTTTACTTGTATTGGATGGAACCAAAATTGAAAGTTATTTCTAGAAAATCGATTAATCAAGGATTTTGGTTGGCGCAAGCAAATCAACCCGCATGGAAAACTTGGGCCGCGCTATCTTTCGAATCTACTTGCTATAAACACATCGATCAAATTCGCAAAGCGCTAAAAATTGATCCAGGGGCCTCCTCTGGGACTTGGCGATTCGTTCCAAAATCAGGTCAAGGCGAGGGAGCTCAAATAGATCTTCTTTTTGATCGATTAGACGGAGCCATTACTCTTTGTGAAATTAAATATTCGGACAAACCATTTGCCATTGACAAATCTTATGCACAAGAAATTTTAAAAAAAATGGAAGTTTTTAGGCAACAAACGAAGACAAAAAAACAGCTCTTCTTCTCTATGATCACAACAATGGGCTTAAAACCAACTATGTATTCTGAAGAGCTTATTTCTAGTGAAGCTACTTTAGATGATTTGTTTAAAAATATTTAACAATGGTTTTATTTAAAATCTTAATTGATTTTATTTTTTCAGATTGTTTTGAATTAAAATTGTTGTGCATCATGGATGAATGAAAAATCGTTTCAAAACAATTTTGTTTGACCTACTTGGTATTGCTTGTGCAATCGGAACTACTCCAGTGTGGGCGGCTGGTCATGAAAAAGAAAAGAAGGATAGCGTGGATTACGAACAGTTGAAGATCAAATCCTATAAACACTGGGATCCTCTCCGGCCTAAGTTCAAAAATTTAACCGGCCGCATCTTTGAAAAAAGCGCTTATTCACCCCAGTATGAAGAAGCGGAACTCTTTGACGCAGAACTTTTAAAATGGCTGGGACAAACATGATAGAATCCATCATTCATTGCTTAAACGCTAATTACGGCATCTCAGCAGCTGTGCTTACACTTCTTCCAATAGGAGCGGATATGAATGCTTCCGTCTATAAAGCTGAGACGAAGAGCAGCCAGTCCTATTTCGTCAAGATGAAGCGTGGCCATTACTATGATATGAGCGTTGCAATATTAGCCCTTCTGCAAGCTTCTGGAATTCAACAGATCATTCCGCCTATCAAAACAACCAATGGCAAGCTAACTCAGCACATCAGCGGTTCTACTCTTACTGTTTATCCATTTATCAATGGACAGAACGGATTCTGCTATAGCCTAACGGACGAACAATGGACTGTTCTAGGTAAGGTATTGAGGCAAGTGCATGAATTTGATGTACCGCCTTCAGTCAAAGATCTAATCAGAAAGGAGGCTTATTCGGATAAATGGAGGAAAGCTGTTCGATCGCTTTATTCTCATATTGACTGTAACCTAAACGGTGATGAAACGGCTTTGAAGCTGCAGGCTTTTATGAGAGAGCACAGGGAGATAATTCATCACCTGGTAGATAGGACTGAAGCTTTAAGCCAAAAGATCCAAGAGCAATCGCCTGAATTTGTGCTGTGCCATTCAGACATCCACGGCGGGAACGTGCTGATCGATGAAAGCGGCTCGATATTCATAGTGGATTGGGACGATCCTATTATGGCTCCCAAAGAGCGCGATCTCATGTTTATTGGCGGGGGAGTGGCTAATGTCTGGAATAATCCGCACGAAGAAGAATTTTTTTATAAAGGATATGGGAAGACTGAAATCAACCGGGCCATCCTAGCTTATTACCGGCACGAACGAATCGTGGAAGACATTGCAGAATACGGACAAGCGCTGCTTTTGATGCCGGACGGAGGCAAAGAGAGGTCGGCAATGCTTGAACAGTTTAAGGGCATGTTTGAACCCAATGGCGTTGTGGACACAGCATTAAAAACAGATGTCGATACGCAAGCGCGCCTCATATCCTCTGAAAAAGAGAAAAAATCTGCTATTGATTTTAGGCAGAAGCATTTTTTTGACCGGCTGAACATTCAAGACCCTTACGCTTGGGCATTAGATCAAAAAGATCATCTTCATTGGCTCTTATACGATAGAGGTGAAGTTATCGGGTATGCCCATGTGCAAATGTGGCCGGATCATAGGGCTGCTCTGCGCATCATAGTCATTGATGAACAAAAGCGCGGCAGCGGCATGGGAAAATACTTGATGGATCATTGCGAACAGGAACTGAAGCAAAGAGGCGTAACGCTTTTTCAAACTGAAGCTTCCCCGAATGCCTATCTTTTCTACAAAAAGCTTGGGTACATAGACATGCCGTTCAATAATCCGGATGGAGAGGCTACCCACCCTG
>Ga0194116_10004140_pt1 | contig 16897 bp, 9 predicted proteins | sample TA2MahsurfametaG_4_FD_148617 | JGI IMG/M metagenome (GOLD analysis project Ga0194116, IMG submission 148617) | Freshwater microbial communities from Lake Tanganyika, Tanzania - TA2015008 Mahale S9 surface | ecosystem: Environmental > Aquatic > Freshwater > Lake | place: Tanzania: Lake Tanganyika...
GCAGGAACGAGCGGCTAGTCCCCTACGCCGGCACGCATCCGGTCATGCCCAAGGTGGGCAAGTTCCTCAAGGACAACGGCCTCTTCACCGTGCTGCAGTGGAGCACGGTCATGTGCAACCCGCCGCTGTGCATCAACGAAGCGCAGATGGCCGATGGGTTCGGCATCATCGACCGGGCGCTCGACCTTGTGGACGAGGTGTTCGAGGGTTGACGAAGTGGCCTGATCGTTCAGTTGAACGCCGATGCCTGAGCCGTGAGCCAGATCGTGGCTATGACAAACCCGCTGCCGACCACCACCGCACTCACGCGATCCAAGCGATGCGCGATCCGTGCGCCGCGCTCGCCCATATTCAAGTGCAATGCGAGCGACCCAACGCTCTCGACCACCGCGATCAGGATCACCAGGAGTCCCGCCTGATGCAGGCGATCGGCGTAGCAGGGCTCACCGGTGTCCGGAAGCACGACGGTCATGGCGTAGGAGCTGGCAATGATGCCGAATAGGCCACCCACGCAGAGGCCGAAGCGCGGATCCACCTGCGTGGGATTGATCCAGAACGCGAGCATCGCCACGAAGGTCGATACCAAGAGCGGCGTGAAAAGCTTGAAGAACAAGCCCCACCCGTCGCGGTGCAGGTGAAGGATAAAAATAAATCGCGAGTAACTGTTCTGCGCGTCGCTGGCGAAGTTGGGATCACCGAAGTTGGTGGGGTAGACATAGGTCTCCACCCCCGATTCGATTCCTTGAACGGTGCAGCCCGTGACTCGGATATCACGAGCGAACCCACAATTGACCGTGTCCGCCACATAGAGCACTTGTCGCTCGTCGTGGGTGGCGTCCTCGATGACGAGACGAATCTGCTGGCGGTCGAATGGGTAGTTTTGGACATCCCAGTGATTCGAGCACTTGCCCTTCCACTGGACACAGCTGTAGCCCTCATCCACCCGGTCGTAGATCGTTTTCACGGAATCTTCCGTTGAGCCGATCACATCAAACGTGGACTCGGGTCCCAACTGTTTTGTCTCCTTCGACTCGAGTGAGTCCTCAGCAGTTGCTCCTTGGGGGTTGGCCGCCGAAGGTTCAACACTGCCGCTCACAGCAGCAATCCGCGTTGGCGACATGCGGTCACGGGTTGCGGCATCGCCACTCACGATCTCGGGGGGCGGCCATTGCTTTGGATCCCAACGGAACCAGATGTAGGCATCGATAGTCACCTCGTTTGACTGAAGGTTCAACTGCGGAACACTGTTCAGGAACACGCCCACCCACACCTTGGTGGGTTGCGGCGTGACATCCGAGCCACCGAGTGCTGGACTCGCACCGAGCCAGCCGACAAGCATCAGAACCAACGAAAGCGTGAGACGCCTCTCGAACACGGGGGTCAGCATAATGCACTCGGGCACGCGCGCTCGTTCAAGCACCCCGCAGTGGCTTTGTCATGGGCCTGTGCCGAACCTGTTCCCGCGCATGCCCTGCAGGTACACGATCCCGGCCACGCCGAACCCGATAAACCATGAGTACGGGTAGATGTGATCCCACAGGTCAGGGCCACCGCCAACCACCTTCACGCTGCGCAGGAACCCGATGATGTTCGGTGCCACGCCAGCGCACAGCGCACCCATCGCCACCCAGTTGATGCCGCGGTAGCGCCCCTGCGGCCGGTACAGGTCCGGCACATCAAGTTGCTGCCTGCGCACCATCCAGTAATCGACCACCATGATTCCCGCAATCGGACCGAGCAAACTGCCGTAGCCAACCAGCCAGTTGAAGATGTAGGTATCGGCGCTCGCCAGCAGCTTCCACGGCATGATCAACAGACCGATCACACCTGTGATCACACCGCCCATCTTGAAGCTGATGCGGCGCGGTGCAAGGTTCGCGAAGTCGTTCGCGGGGCTCACCACATTCGCCGCGATGTTCGTGGCGATCGTTGCCACGCCCACGCCAAAGAGGCTGAGTACCGCAACGACCCAGCGTGTGCCCGCATCGGCGAGTAGCGGCGCATCGAGCCCCACCGGCGCTTCTGAACTCGTGACGTGTCCGAGCACCACCACAGGATCCCACAGCGCTTTCGCATCACTGCCTTTGAGAATCTCCTCCGCCGCACTCGTGATCACCACGGCCATCGCACTGAAGGCGATCATCGTGGTCGGCAGTCCGAGGGTCTGCCCCCAGAACTGCTCCTTCTGCCCGCGACCGTACCTCGTGAAATCGGGGATATTCAGACTGAGCGTTGCCCAGAAGCAGATCATGCCCGTGAGGCTTGGCACGAACACCGCCCAAAACTCCGCATTGGTCGCGAACGAACTCGGGCGCGCGAACATCGGTCCCAGCCCACCTGCGCGGTCCACGATCCACCACAGCAGCCATGCGGCCATCACAAGGACGAGCGGCGCACTCCAGTTCTCGAAGTGGCGCACCGCGTTCATGCCAAACAGAATGATCGCGATGTTGAGCGACCAAAACACGAGAAAGGTGATGAGCGATGGGATGCCCAGTCCGAGCACCATCGCGCCATCGCCAATCTGTGCAAAGGCGGGCCATGCCGCCACGAGAAAGGTCCTGACCGCCTCGCCCCCGATGTATGTCTGAATGCCGAACCACCCGCACGCCACGATCGCGCGCAGGATGGCGGGGACATTGGCGCCCACCGTACCGAAGCTTGATCGCACAAGCACCGGGAACGGAATGCCGTACTTCGTTCCTGGATGCGCGTTGAGCAGGATGGGCACCAGCACGATCACGTTTCCGAGACCGATGGTCAGGAGCGCCTGCCACCAGTTCATTCCCAGCGCCACCAGTCCGCCAGCCAGCATGTAGGTGGGCAAGCAGTGCGCCATGCTGATCCACAGCGCGGCGAAGGTGTAGGTGGACCAGGTGCGTCGATCGGTCGGCACCGGCGCGAGATCCGCGTTCAGAAGCGGACTCGACCGGACATCCTCTGGGAGGTCCAAGCGATCGGCGGTAGAGCGAACGTGCGGGTCCATGTGTGACTCTTCTCGCTCGGAGAATAGTCCTCCGAGTCTCCACGACGGGTCGCGCGCCACCAAGGCGCAGCGATCAGCAAGGTGCCTCGACGCGACCACGCGGGGGTACGCTGACGCCATGCTTGCGGAGTTCCCGGCCCAGCGCTCCGAAACGGCGTTCACGGACTACAAACTGCCGCTCTACCCCGCGCAGGCCACCGTCGAAGCCGAGCGATGTCTGTTCTGCCACGACGCACCCTGCGTCGTCGCCTGCCCAACGCACATCGACATCCCACAGTTCATCCGCAAGATCGCAAGCGGCAATGACCGCGGCGCGGCGAAGACGATCTTCGAGTCGAACATCCTCGGCATGAGTTGTGCGCGCGCCTGCCCGGTGGAGGTGCTGTGCGTTGGAGCGTGCGTGTTCAACGACCTCCATGAGCCGCCGATCCAGATCGGGAAACTGCAGCGCCACGCCACGGACCGCGCGTTCGAGGAGGGCTGGCGTTTCTTCGAGGCGGGCGCACCGACCGGTCGGCGTGTGGCGCTCGTGGGTGGTGGTCCCGCCAGCCTCGCGGCGGCCCATGAACTTCGCCGACTTGGGCATCTGTGCACGATCTTCGAGCGGCGTGAGTTCCTCGGCGGCCTGAACACCACGGGCATCGCGCCGCACAAGATGAAGGCGGACCGCAGCGTGACCGAGGCGGAGTGGGTACTCGCCATCGGTGGCATCGAAGTGCGTTCGTGCGCTGAGGTCGGTCGCGATGTGACGCTTGAGGATCTTGAGCGCGACTTTGATGCCGTATTCGTGGGGATCGGTCTCGGTGCCGACAGTCGTGCGAAGTTGCTCGGCGAGGATCTGCCTGGCGTGCTCGGCGCCGTCGAGTGGATCGAGCGAATGAAACTCGGCGACGCAGGACTCGCGGGCGTGCGGCGCGCGGTGGTTGTGGGCGGAGGCAACACCGCGCTCGATGCGATGCGTGAACTGCTCACGCTTGGCGTTCCACAGGTGACCATGCTCTACCGAGGCACGGAGGACTCCATGGGTGGATACGTACACGAGTGGCAGGCCGCAAAGGCCGCTGGCGCACGCGTGGAATGGCGCACGGTGACCACGGCGTTCGAGGGCGCCAATCGACTCGAGCGATTGCGCTGCGTGCGAGTGGATGCTTCCCGCGCGCCGCTCGCGGGATCGGATTTCACGCTGGCTGCGGACCTGGCGCTGCTGGCCATTGGGCAGTCGAAACTTGGCGCGGCACTCGCTGGACTTGCAGGAATCACGCTGGAATCAGGCATCGTGCGCGTTGATGCGCAGGGTTTCACGGGTCGCCCCGGCTGGTACGCAGGCGGTGACTGCGCCAACGGCGGCAAGGAGGTCGTGAACGCGGTCGCCGAGGGGATGGCTGCGGCGCGCGCGATCGACCGTGAGTTGGCGAATGGCGGCGGCACAAAGCGGAAGGGAGCGCACCATGCCTGATCTGTCGACGGACACTGGCGGCATCCGATCGCCGAACCCGTTCTGGCTCGCGAGTGCGCCGCCAGCCAACAGCGGCGCGCAAATCCAGCGTGCCTTCGATGCCGGCTGGGGCGGCGCCGTGTGGAAGACGCTGGGTACGCCGATCCAAAATGTCTCGAGCCGCTTCGGGGGACACACGATCGGCGGTATCCGCGGCGCAGGGTTCACCAACATCGAACTGATCACCGACCGACCGCTCGAAGTGAACTTCCGCGAGATCGCCGAGACGAAGAAGCGCTGGCCCCACCATGCGCTGATCGTCTCGCTGATGGTCGAGACGCGTGAGGAGTGGCGCGAGATCATCAAGCGCTCCATCGATGCGGGCGCGGACGGATTGGAACTCAACTTCGGCTGCCCGCACGGCATGTGCGAGCGCGGGATGGGAAGCGCAGTCGGGCAAGAGCCGACGGTGAACGAACGAATCACTTCGTGGGCATGCGAGTTCAGCAGCGTGCCGGTGCTTGTGAAGCTGACGCCGAATGTTTCCAACATCGTGCCGCACGGCATGGCGGCCAAGCGCGGCGGCGCGCATGGCGTCAGCCTGATCAACACCATCAAGAGCATCATCTCGGTGGACATCGACCGCTTCGTGCCGGAGCCACGCGTCGGGTCGCTGAGCACCAACGGCGGTTACTGCGGCGCGGCAGTCAAGCCAATCGCACTGCACATGGTGGCCGCGCTCGCGCGCGAGCCCGCCTTCGGGCTTCCCATCAGCGGGATCGGTGGCGTACGGAACTGGCGCGACGCGGTCGAGTTCATGCTGCTTGGTTCGAGCACGGTGCAGGTGTGCACGGAGGTCATGCTGCGTGGCTACCGTGTGGTCGAGGACATGCGCGATGGGCTCGAGGAGTACATGCGCTCGAAGGGCTTTGCACGAGTACACGACATGGTCGGCAAGGCCGTACCCGCATTCAGCGAATGGGGCGACCTGGACATGAACTACGAGACGGTGGCGCGCATCGACGCCGACAAGTGCATCGGCTGCCAGTTGTGCGTGGCTGCGTGTCACGACGGCGCACACCAGTGCATCCACCCGCAGGAGGGCACGCGTGTGCCGCGCATCGACGAGTCCGAGTGCGTGGGGTGCAACTTGTGCCAAATCGTCTGCCCAGCAGCGGGCTGCATCACCATGGAACCGATCGACAACGGTCATCGTCCGACCACTTGGAACGACCACACGAACAAGGGCGCGACGCTGCGTCCGAAGAAAGGCGCGCACTGAGCGCGAGCCACGAGGAGAACCCATGAGCGACAAGAAGCGGATCGTGCGCTGCGGATTGATCCAGTGCAGCAACCCGTTGAACGATGAGAAACGCCCCGTTGCCGAGATCCAGAAGGCGATGGTGGACAAGCACCTCCCGATGATCGAGGACGCCGGCAAGAAAGGCGTGCAGATCCTCTGTCTTCAGGAGATCTTCAACGGCCCCTACTTCTGCCCGAGCCAAAGCACGCGCTGGTACGAGGCTGCGGAAGCGGTACCTGGCCCAACGAGCAATCTCATCGCGAGCGTGTGCAAGAAGTATTCGATGGCGTGTGTGGTGCCCGTGTACGAGCGCGAGATGAGCGGCGTTCTCTACAACACGGCTGCGGTTTACGACGCCGACGGTACCTACCTTGGGAAGTACCGCAAGCAGCACATTCCGCAGGTCAACCCAGGCTTTTGGGAGAAGTTCTTCTTCAAGCCCGGCACCGGCGGCTATCCGATTTTTCAAACGCGCTACGCGAAGGTGGGCGTGTACATCTGCTACGACCGCCACTTTCCAGAGGGTGCGCGCTGCCTCGGCCTCAATGGCGCAGAGATCGTCTTCAATCCGAGCGCGACTGTCGCGGGGCTGAGCCAGTACCTCTGGAAGATCGAGCAGCCCGCGCACGCGGTTGCGAACGGCTACTACATGGGTTGCATCAACCGCGTGGGCACGGAGGCGCCGTGGAACATCGGCACGTTCTACGGGACGAGCTACTTCGTGAACCCACGCGGCGAGATCATGTCACAAGCCAGTGAAGACCGCGACGAACTGCTCATCAGCGATCTCGATCTTGGCATGATCGAACAGGTGCGCAGCGTGTGGCAGTTCTACCGCGACCGCCGCCCAGAGGCGTACGGCGAAATCTCGGCGCAGTAATCATTGCCGACAGTATCGATGCGGCTTGATTGCCCGCGAGTCGACGCTCAGGGCACAGGACCCCACGCGCTGAGCACGGCAGCGATATCCGCGCCGTCGATGCTGCCGCTTCCGTTGACATCTGCCGCGCCGCCCCCTATCCCCCACGCGGCCAACACAGCCGCAAGATCGATGGCGTCCACCGCACCACTGCAGTCGACATCGGCCGTGTCGCGACATGGAGTCGCCAAAGCCTCAACATAAAAGTTCCATGTGTCGGGACCGAGCCCTTGCAGTGTCGGGACAGGGTCGTGACCGACACCTGCGACTGCGATGAACTGATGTGGCACAGCCAGTGAAAGCAAGTGTTCATGAAACTCCTGATTCGCGGGGTACATCTCATCGACCGTTCCAATGCCAATGCGAATCTTCATGCAGGAGGCAATGAGTGCCTCGGCGCGCTGCGTGGCGATCGTCCACGGATGCTGCGCGAGGTAGTACGCGGGATCACTGCCCCAGACCAACTCGTACAGAAGCTTGCGTTGTTTCAGCGGAACATCCGTTCCATCAGGAGCGTCCATGAAATCAAGTTGCATCGGGCCGGCGCCGAGCATCGACACTGCGGCGAACAGATCAGGTCGGCGAAGGGCGAGTCGCCCTCCTCCACTTCCACCCATGCTGAACCCCTCCACAATTCGTCCACGACGTGATGCAATGGTGCGGAACGAGGCATCGACATGAGGGATCAACTCGTCGATGACGACCGTTTCCATCGGCACCGCTCCATTCTTTGAGTTGCACCACATGCTCGGGTTGAGTGGCCCCTTGCCATTTGGGAATACGACGAGCATCGGCGGGATGAGCCCCTGATCCATCGCGTTTGCGAACCATGTTCGCGTCTGTGGGATGCCCGCAGTTGGGCTGCCAGATCCATGAAGCCAGTAGAGAGTGGGGAATGACGCAGTCGGGTTCGTGTTGTACGCGGTCGGGAGAAAGACGTGAAAGCTGACGGTCGCCTGCAGGGATGGACTCCAGAACGTGCGGTATTGAAGACCCGGCGCGGTGACTGGAGGCGTCGTCCACTGTGCGGAAGCTTCCGGAGCGGGCGCAAGCGCGAGTGAAATCCCGAGCGAAGGCGCCACGAGAAACGAGGAGTTGGACGAGAGCCTTCGCATTGAACTTCGCAATGATACTGCCATCTCGCCCTGCAATGGTCCGCTCGCGCAGACATCAGGACCAAAGAGTCAGCAAAGTGCGGTGATCCTGCTCTGTCTCCGCCACGCACTGCAGAGAGGGCGCACAATCACTCTTGTGACTTCATTGGCTCTGCCATGCGTCCGAGCGCACGGTCGATGGCGCGGCGGTAGACCCACGCCCGCTCCGCCGAATCTTCATGTTCTTCACCCCTTTTCAAGGCGGCGGCCAGTTCGGCAACCGTCTGCTCACCAACAGCATCTGTGCCGAGGAGCACCACGGACGTTATCGCGAGCTCATAGAGCGCTGCACACGACGACTCATCCCCTGCATTGAACCGAGGCACCCCCCGCTCGATCGCCAGATCAAAGATTGCAGTTGCCTGACGTGCCCCTTGCGACAGAGTGGAGTCCGATCGCGTCTTGGGCTTCGCGGCAGGCGCTGGCAGAACACGATCGATGATGTGGATGATGCCGTTGGCCGCTTCAATATCGGCGACCTCGATACTCGCCCCAGACACGGTAATCGCTCCCGACTTCAGGGCGAACTGCACGCTTCCATCACCGAGGAGCGTTCCGGCAGAGCCCTGCGCGAGCATCTCTTCGCGGCGAATCGCCGAGGGCACCACATGCGCTCCAAGCAACGCCGTCAGTGCGGGGCGATCGCCCAGCAACTTCTTCAGCGCATCGGATGGCACTGCAGCGAATGCTTTGTTGGATGGTGCGAGCAGTGTCCAGGGTCCAGGATTGTCTGAACCGAGTTGTGGACCAAGTCCGGCAGCGTCGATTGCAGCGCGCAGGTTTGCGAAACGCCCGTCCTCCGCCACGATGGTTTGGATACTTCGCAGTTCTGGCACCATGACCGCGTCGATGACATGCACGAGGCCTCCATCAAACGCCACATCGGTCGCCACAAGGCGCGCACCATCGACGGTCAATGCCGTGGGATCGATGTCGAGCGACTGACCAGAGAGCGCCGTAATTCGTCGCCGATCCAACACGGCCGTGCTGCCGACCGACTGACCAATCACATGATGCTTCAGGATGGCTTGGAGGGTCGGCTTGCCCTTCTCACTCGTCAGGAATTCGACCTTTTCCTTGGGCAATTTGGCAAATGCCTCATTGGTTGGTGCAAAGATCGTGACCTTGGTGTTCGAAGGAAGCTGAATGCCAGACGCTTGGACGAGCGAGAGCAGTGTCGTCAGGTTTGCGTTCGTGGCCACCGATGCCAATGATCCCGCCGAAGATGTGCTTCGGGTGTTCTGACCTACGGCGCGAATCCAATCGATCTCGAGAGCGAACGGCCCGGGCTTCTTGTCAGCAAGGGTAATGCCCACCGATTCGATGGACGCGGGATCCAGCTCAGGGGCGTTGCGTACTGCTCGTCCGAAGCTCGTCGCGACACACTCACCGAATGGAATCTCGACTTCGATCCACTCGTCTGCCTTCGTCTGAAACTCCAACTGGTAGCCGCCTGCCATGAGCCGCAGCCGCGATGAGCGAATATCGCACTGATAGGTGCGCCCATCACCCTTGACTCGCAGCAGCAGCCCGGTCGCCCCGGCGAAGGTTCCTTCTGGCACCGATGTGCGGATCTGTGAGAAGCCGCCATTGTTTTCAAGCGAGAGTTCACCGGTGAAGCGCAGCGTGCCGCCACTCTTTGATTCGATGCGACCAGTCGACAGGCCGCCCATGACGCCATCGAGCACTGTCTGCCAACCTTGTGTGCCGCCGTTGAACTCAAGGTTCGCGTCGGCAGCTGACACCGGGGGCGTACAGATCAGAAGTCCAGCCAGGAGGATGCACGGTGAAAATCGGGAAGAAGTCATAGCGGGAACAATAGGCGACTTGTTCCGTGCGATCAGGCAAGAACTCTGTCCTTTTGATCAGTATCGCGCAAACGCAACAACTGCACCGAGAGGAGGCGGTTTTTGAAAAGGGTCGATTCGTCCTCCGCTTGCCCTGCCGCCAACATGGACTGCAGAGTCGGTTCCTCGGAGTTGCGGAATCTGCACGACTGGTCGGCGAGGTCTTGCTGAAAGACCAAGATCGATATGCAGTCCGTTCATCGAGTACGAAGTCAGCGGTGCCAGGAGTGCGTTTCACTCCTGATACCCTTGCACGCGAAGTTCCTTTAATTGACGGCTGCTCACACTCGAACGGAATGGCAAAGGGGAGACATCAAGAGTGATCGATCCTGAGACACCGCTTTCGCGTCGCACCACACTGAAGGGCATCGCCATCGGCAGCATGGGTCTGCTCGCGGGCGGGACCCTCGCGGCGAACGCGCGTGGTGCCTCGGCCGTGCAGTTGAAGCCCGTGATGGAGTCAAACGCTGAGTGGTTTGCGCAGCGAGCGTGGAGCGTGAGCGCCAACAAGCTGCTCACCCCTCAGGCCAGCCCTAGCGGCTCGGTGACATGCCTTGCCAAGAGCATCTACCGTCCGAAGTCCGCCGCGGACATCGCAGCGATCATCCGATCGGTTCCTGCATCGACTCCAATTGCCTGCGTCTGCGGCGGACACGAGTCATCCAACGCAGCATTGGTCGCCGATGGCAACGCGGTGGTCCTTGATCTCATTGGACTCAAGTCCATCGACTTCCATCGCGTGGACGGCGAGCGGCTGGTCACCATCGGATCAGGCGTGGTCTTCCGAGAACTGGTTGAAGCTGTCCGCACTGAAGGTGGCGCGCTCCCAGTCGGTACCGGGCCTGGCGTGGGCGTGGCGGGGTACATGACCAACGGCGGTCTGAGCAGCTATTTCTCCAGGCGGCTCGGCCTGCTCGGCCAGCGCGCCGTGAAGATGACTGTGGTGACGGCCGACGGCGAGGTGCGCACGATCACTCCTGCCGACGATCTCTTCAACGCCATGCTTGGCGCAGGCAGTGCGCTGGCCGTTGTCGTCGACATCACGCTGCGGCTCGCCGATGCGTCGGTCATCAAGGGCGCTGAACAGCGCGTGTTCGGGTTCGAGAACCGAGAGCAGGCCGTTCGGTTCGCGCGCGAGTCGACGCGCTTCATGCGCGAGCGGATCATCCCCAACGAATCCGTTTCGCTCGAGGTTGTGGTCACGGGAGGCAAAGCGATCGTCGCCACGACCGTCTTCTACGACATCTTCAAAGGGGATCCCGCTGCGTTCGTGAAGCCGCTCGAGGAACTCGCAGCTTCGATGAAGTTGCCGGAGTTGGCTCGGGCGCAGTGGAACTCTTGGTATGAGGCCGCCGCTGCGCTGTGGCCCGTGATCGCCGGCCAGAAAGGCAACCCGCTCGCCACGCTCTACCACTGCGCGGGAACCACCGGCGAGCCGGGTGATGGTGTCATCGACTTCGTCAGCGACACGGTTGTTGGCCAAGCACCTCTTGACGAGGCACCGCTCTCGATTGTGGAGATTCGCTCGCTCGGGGGCGCAGCGCAGGCGGGCACACCCGTACCGAGCGGCAACTGCCGACACGCGTTCTTTGTCGATCTCGTCACGCTCTACGACGCTCAGTCGAAGAACGCCGAGGAGCGCAAGGCCATCGTTGACAAAACGAACGCCGTGATGGACCAGGCCAGAAAGGTCCCTGGGCTCGGTGTGGATTTCAGCGGCACGCACTCGCAGCCGGATGATGTCGGCCGCAGCGCGAAGGCGGCTGAAATCTTCGGATCGCCGGAGATGGCGACCAAAGTTCAGACCATCAAGCGCCGCGTCGACCCCAACAACCGATTCCGGTTCCACCCCTTCGACAAGTTCATCGCGTAGGTGGACCGCGCGAGTTCCATAAGGGGTCGTGCCGTGGTCAGTGCGACCGCGCTTGAGTTGTGAGAGGGACCAAGGTAATAGGCGGCAACTACGGACACCGATTGGTGGGAGGGCGCATAGCGGTTCGAAAGCTCTCTGCTCGACCGTGATATCGGCCCGACTTGGTCAAACGAGCAGTGGGTCGCCGGCTTTGGCAGCGACCTGCGCACCAACACCTTCAATGTGCCCGCACAGGGCCACTACGTGCCGTGGACGGTTCCTTTGGGCTGCGTTGGCTAGGTCTCTACGCCCCCTCCGCATGTTGGGAAAGCGGGGATATTGATCACATGGATGAAAGACGCTAGCAAAGTACGAGATAGAAGTGGACAACCCCCCAATTCGAGTGTAGGTTTTCCGTAGGTTACGCGCCTTCAGTAGGTTATTGGTCCCCACACTTACCAAAAAGGAACTACCAATGCGTTTAGCTGTGTCCCTGCGTTCATCCTCAATCGCGCTCCTGTCTGCTATTTGCATTTTTCTTCTTGCTTCTGATGGAACAGCGGAGCAGTGCCAGCAGAGCTGCACCGCTGTTCATTGCCCAGTTGACGGGGGCTACACCAAGATCACGATAGTCAACAACTTCGGGACCGATCCCACTACTAATCAACCACTAAGTGACGACCAAATCTTGCTCTATGTCCGCTGTTCAGATGACGATGCAACTTACGCTGCGGTACCTGCTTGGCCTACTGCCGCAGATACAGCAGCTGGAAGTTATACAAGTCCTCTCCAATGCATGATTCGCAGAAGTAGTGGTTTGTCACGAGTCGCGGTTTTGTACAACCGCAATCCGTGGGAGAAAGACCCTGACACCCAAAAGTATCCTGCTGCAATCTGGATGGATGGTCTGGTAAACAATATCCCCACAGCCGTGGCGTCGAGCACAGCACGATATCCAGGAACCCAATCCTTCCTCGATCCAAACTTGACACAACTTAACCAGCCAGGAAGCCGCTACATCCCGCCACAAGCCTACGACACGCCCACTTACTTCGGCGTAGCCCACTTCGAACATACCTCCACGGACAACGACCCATATTTTTATGGATCAATAACGCCCTTCAATGGCACTCTGACGCAGTGCCCGAACCTTCAGCAAACGTCTGCCCCAGGGACTTTCTATGACATCACAACCCCCCCCCCCACTTCGACTGGTGCGACTTGTGTTGGCCCCATGAGCACGATCCGGCTTTCCGATCTCAAGCAACCTGACGGTACGTATGCACTGTATACTCCGTGGTTTGCTTGGGGCCCAACAAACAACGGAGGAAGGATTCGAATTGGTCTGCCCCAAAAACTTATAGAATGTGAAGGTCAGACAGTTACTAATCAAATCCTCGAGGTACCCCATATCCCGCATTGGGTGAGCTACACGTGTCCACCTAACCAATCTCAAAGCTCGGTATCCAAGGTGATACTGAACAACATGTCTTTCAATGTGATAGCCTCATGGAATCAAAATATTCCTTCCCCTGGCGCCCCCGCAGCCAATTTCCCTCCAGCCCCCCCCATCGGAGTTTACACAAACCCCCCCGGCGGGCCGCTATGTCAGCCTTCAAGTCCCCATGGGAATGACCGCACATTTTTTTACAGACCGCCTGCACCATCTTTGGGGGCCGGCGACACCGCCCCCAGTGTCGGTACATGGAGCCCCGCGTTGGCGCACTACAAAGATTCTAATGCTGCGCCTTGCGCCACGTACCAGGATTGGATGAACAACGCCAATTGCGTGATGAACGGCCACCCTTGCGGTAGTGCGACTCCTTGTAAAACCTTTGCGACCAACCGCGCTTGGGGCGTGGATGTTGGACTCTTCGAACTTTTGTACATCGGCACCACGACTGGTGTAAGCGACATCAGTTATATCGATTCGGTGGGCGTTCCGATGAACTTGACCTTTACTGGGATGGCCCCAACGGCCACCTGTTTTACAGAACTAGGATTTGATAATGTAGCAGCGGCGGGCATTCATCCGGACATGACAAAGATCGCACAAGAAATGAAAGACAGCTATCCACAGGGCACCAACCTATTATGCAGATGTTCCGGTGGTCTTCAGTCGCAGGTCTTGGCAGTGGCCAATGCGACGAAACCGCACATTTGGACAGGCCAGCGTGGGGAAACTTGCCCGAATCAACCTCCACCTACGGAGCCAGTAAGATATGCCATTGAAAAGCTGATGAATAGTACGAAGAAGAGCTATAAGTATAGTACCGCGTTCCTGCATTCAGAGATCTCCCCGCCGGGCACCGTCCCGACAGGCTACGCATGGATCCGCGACTTTATTACTGTGGATCTAGGCGTTGGCCCGGATCCGATCGTTTTCGATTTCGACTTCATTCTTGATATCTACAAGACACCCGACACACAAATTTATACGCCATATGTCAGAGGTCGGGTTGTTTTGTGGGAACGAAACCGTCAAACCGCATCCCCGCCTGCCTGCTCCGGCACCGGTTTTCTGGCCACCCCGCCTGCGTCCGGGTTCTACCAGCCATTCAAAATCGCGGAGTTTAACGACTTGTTCATCACCCTCGGCTCAGACAATTATGACTGCGATGCCTGCCGAGATTTCACGTACCTTGTCTACTCGGAGGCTACCAGCGGAAACCTGCGATCCGACACGAGTAATGGCGGTCCCTGCAGGTTAGCCCCCCCGTCGAGTCAGGACCCCGCGACCTGTAGAGCACTAGCCTGTTACGGGTGGTCAGGGTATCCCACTACAAACCCCCAAGGCTGTCCCGCGTCCAACGCCGTCGGACAAGAGGGGGAGTCCCTAGCATTGCGTCCCCCGCCCGACGCCATCAAATACTATACCAATTCAAATGGAGCTCTGCCCGCATTGCCCCCAAACACTCCGCCAGACATATTAGCACCGATGGTGGACGCCTATGGGCACACGTATGAACTGATTCAAAAAGGCTGGGGTCCACTGTTGGAATTGCTCGTCCGTAGCAGTTTCCAGGTTTCGGCTAATAACTATCCCCTTAACCAAAATGCGTTCGCATGTCTCGGCCATGACACAGCCGGCTCACCCGTCTACAAGAACGCTGTGTTGGACCGAACCGGTCGAACAGTAACAAACAACACTATGTCTGCTGACTTTCTCACCAACAGCAATAACTTGCTTAGCGCAAAGTACTACATAGGAGCCCCCTCCAACCCCGCGCCGAATCCAACGACTAACATTGGGTGGGGCTCTGCGAGCAACGTAACCGCCACGGTAGGGCGAATCATGGATGATGCTTTCGCAGGATTCGCTATGGGCTTTATCGTGTCAGACTACCCAAACCCCGCAATTCCACAGCTTGCCGACGAAAGTGAAAATGCGACGCAGAGTACGTTCTATTGGGGGACAGACGGGCACGGCAATAATTGGGGGACTAAGCCGAGCGTGCAGAATAATAATTTGCCACAGTCAAACCCCCCTCCGCAGTGCGGGGGTTACAATGCTACTGGTTGTAAAACGCTTGGGGTTGCGGGCAGTTCAGAAAGTTGGTACAAAATTGACAATTCTCCGTACTTGCAGATGTATGATAAAAACCACCCTTATTGGGTATTTCCAAAGTTCGAGGACGCGTCGCCATCCCAATTTCCGACGCGCACCACTGGTTGGCAGGTCTATAAATGGCCGCCCCTCCCGTATAACGATAACGAGTGCATACTTAACTCCGCCTCATCCTGTGTCAATGTTCCAAGTCCAGACACCAACAATTATTGCCCAAACACTGGCTTGTATTTCAATTCTAGTGTCGCAGAAACCACCTTCAACTGCACCTCGCGACAGTTATACGTGGCACCCGCCATTCACCATGCGGCGTCTGTTGCAGCAAACACGGTATACACAATCGATAACGTCGGTAGTGATCCCTCCCTCTGGACCCAGCTTGGCGTTACAAACCCCGTACACGGTAAAATTTTCCGAACTCCTGCGTCTTTTGGAACACTGCCAAACTCGGATGCTACGGTTTGGATAGGTTGGCAATCTGTGCCATTGCCGGGTGGCGCCCCTCCCACTGGCAACGGGAACTGGATGGCTGGGAACTGTGGTCTGAACCAAGCCCCGCAACTTGACTTGTACAGTCAGAGGGACACGACTGTCCAGAACAGATTGTCATACCCCGAAACTCCGTCTGGCTCGTGGTGGGGCGGCAACTTGTATCCCACTACGAATTGGCCAACACAATTCATGGATAGGCTAAACGGGGGGCTACTTTTTGGTCGTCAGCTGGGTGATCTCGGCCCCGACGACGATCTTGGTTTCCAGAATTGTCTCCCCGTCTACGGAAGCGTTATTGAGCGGAACTTGACTCATGGTTGCTATGTAACGCCCGTTGGGGACAGACTCCAAAACAAAAACGCTGCCCCCCAGCTAAACATGCCCGAAACCAGTCTGGATGGAATGGGTCTTCAGCTTACATTCTGGAAGGGAATATCATGGTCCCCTATCACCCCTGACAGTTCTGTCGGCGACTTGAATGGGGATGGCTGCGTGAACGGGCAGGATTTAACGGAGTTCATCGCCAACTGGGGCACTTCTTATGGCGCGGCAGACTTCAATGGCGACGGTACAGTCGCTGGCGAAGACCTTGCCATGCTCCTGGGCAACATGGTTTCCAGTTGCCCCTGATCCTGTCTGCGTACTCAAGCGGTGTCCAAACGCTGAGCCGTACCTCTGGGTACGGCTCAGCTTCTCTTGTGTTGGCTCAATGAAACATAACTACCAAGGCCGACAATGAGGGTTCCGACACCCCTGTGAAGCCGCTCGAGGAACTCGCAGCTTCGATGAAGTTGCCGGAGTTGGCTCGGGCGCAGTGGAACTCTTGGTATGAGGCCGCCGCTGCGCTGTGGTCCGTGATCGCCGGCCAGAAAGGCAACCCGCTCGCCACGCTCTACCACTGCGCGGGAACCACCGGCGAGCCGGGTGATGGTGTCATCGACTTCGTCAGCGACACGGTTGTTGGCCAAGCACCTCTTGACGAGGCACCGCTCTCGATTGTGGAGATTCGCTCGCTCGGGGGCGCAGCGCAGGCGGGCACACCCGTACCGAGCGGCAACTGCCGACACGCGTTCTTTGTCGATCTCGTCACGCTCTACGACGCTCAGTCGAAGAACGCCGAGGAGCGCAAGGCCATCGTTGACAAAACGAACGCCGTGATGGACCAGGCCAGAAAGGTCCCTGGGCTCGGTGTGGATTTCAGCGGCACGCACTCGCAGCCGGATGATGTCGGCCGCAGCGCGAAGGCGGCTGAAATCTTCGGATCGCCGGAGATGGCGACCAAAGTTCAGACCATCAAGCGCCGCGTCGACCCCAACAACCGATTCCGGTTCCACCCCTTCG
>Ga0194116_10004141_pt1 | contig 16895 bp, 31 predicted proteins | sample TA2MahsurfametaG_4_FD_148617 | JGI IMG/M metagenome (GOLD analysis project Ga0194116, IMG submission 148617) | Freshwater microbial communities from Lake Tanganyika, Tanzania - TA2015008 Mahale S9 surface | ecosystem: Environmental > Aquatic > Freshwater > Lake | place: Tanzania: Lake...
GAGCAGGCCCGCCAGCGCCATCCCAGACGGTGGTCAAGGTCGGTTCGCTGCTGGCGTCAACCCACCGTTGTCTGGATCAATGAACCGCCAGATCCCACAACTGCCGAGGAGGAGTTAATCTTTCTCCAGGCGGCCTGAATAGGCGCCTACCGGCGACATCTTTCCTGAAAGTCACCGCGTCGCCCTGCTACGACTGGGTTTTGGCCGTGCTGGGCATGTCACCCGCCACCGTGAGCAGCTGGCCTGTTACAGCTTTTGTATGGCGTTGCTCGCATAAGTTGGAGAGCAGCCGCGCAAGATCAATGAACCAAAATCTATGCAGAGCTCGCATAGTCCTAGGCGGCCTTGCGTTACTGATTGCTGGTGGCGCAGCACTTGCTGCACCTCGGGATGAAATCAGCACCCCTAGCAGCACCCCAGCCAACGTGGATCTCAAGGGTGTTGGCTACTCAGCCGATCTCAAAGGCAAGATCGTCGTCTACAAGGTGAAGCTGGCAGGAGGCAACGCCTGGGTCACGGGTGCACCCAACAGCTGGGCCATCTTTGATGTGGTGGATGGGCGCAGCGTGATCGTCAAGCAGAGCACGTTGATTGTGAATGGTTGGACGGGCTACTCGAAATGGTGGGACCACAACGTGATTGCCACCCGTGCCTGCAAGCAGAGCCAGACCGGATGGGATGACCCATCGAGCTGCGTGGTCGGTAACGGCAATGTCGTCAAACTGCCAGAAGGAGAGTCGATCTTTGACTACTTCTTTGAATTCAAGTGGGAAGAAAATGGCGGTGTGCAGGTCGGCAAAACAGCCATCGATCCCAAGGCCAAACCCACAGATGTGCGGTCGATGAACTGAGGGTTACCCATGAACTTTCACCGCACGCTCCCACTCCTGGTCTCGGCCCAGCTGCTGTTCGCGCCCTTGGCGGTGCACGCGGGCTCCTATGAAGCCCGCTGCGCCAGCAAACGCGTCTGCGTGGTCAAGATCCTTGGCGATCGCTTGATCGTGGATAGCAAAACCGTGCCCGTGGACGCTGTCACCAGCTGGGCCAAGGGCGGGCCAGGCAGCCAATCCAATGCCGCACTGGGCGCAGGGGCCACGCTGCTCTTTGGAGCCCCCGGGCTGCTGGCGTTTGGCCTGCGCTCCTTTAAATCAACCTTCTCAATCGCTTACTACACCCCGGAAGGGGAGATCGATGAGCTTGCCTTTGCCTTCGACAATGGTGATGCAAGCCGATTTTTTGAAACGGAGATCCAGGCCGCCACAGGTCTTCCGCTCGGAAAAGTCAAGCGAGAAGCCAAACGGTTCCAGTGGAAGGAATCCGACTACCCCGCGCCCCGCTAAAGGCAAGTCACCGTCTGTCATCACCACACGAGTCGGTGATTTCTACCGCGCAGTGCCACTCTTCAGTCAGCCAGTCCAACTCCTCCCTCGGGGCTGGGAGCGGCAACCCAGGCCAGCAATGCGGCTCTGGACGGCTGCATTGGGGGATCTGATCCCATGATCAGGCCCTGCGCTGAGGCGATGGCATCCGGGCAGCCCAGCGCAAGGCTCAGCTCAGCACGTACACATCGCCGGTGGCTTGATCCAGATACAGATCACCCGGCACAGATCCAGGCACGGTGGTGGGTGCGCCACTGCCGGTGAACCAGCTGGTACCGCGGTTGCCCTGGGGGCCGGGTGATCTTCCACGTGGAGGATCGCTCGATCAGCGCCAGTGGGGGCGACGTTGTAATGGTTCCCGAGGAAGCCATCCACGATCTTGAAAATCCAGGGCCAGATCGGGTGTATCTGATCACGGTGCTCAGCTGTGAGAACGGCTTTGCGGAACTGCTCGAGCACGCCATCCCAACGCCGTTGGATGCGGAAGACCTGGCAGTGCTCCGCAGCCTCTGAGCAGGGGTCGGCTTGGTCATCACCAGCCGATTGGTTCTATGGCTGAACACCGGGCGAGGCTGGTCGTTTCACTCCCATGAGCGAGCGGTGGGTGAGACGCACCAGCTGCATTGGCCGGCCCTGTGGGTCCAGGGCACTAGCTCGACCTTCTTCCAGACAGCCAGATCCCAGCTGCAGCAGCACTTGTGGCCTGCTGTGAGCAAGGTCACAGCCACGGTTGAGCCAGGTCATCGAGTTCACCATCGATCCCGGCGAGGGTGTGGTCATCGGGAGGGAAAACACCTCCGCCACTCCTCACCACCCACAGATCCATGACCAGCCTGAACGCTCAAAAAGCCATCACCGGCTTCGCCGCTCTCGCTCTCGTCGCCACAGGTGCAGCCCTCCCTGGAACCGATGCCAAGGCCGCTCCCCTGATCTTTGACTGCTACAGCCGCAGCACTAGCGATCTGCTGATGAAGTCGGCCCTGGATCTCAGCAACGACAACCTGGCCTGTCTCCAAGCAGGTGCTACCCCCGTCGCCTATCAGCCTGTTGTCACACAGCCGGTCTATGTCACCCCAGCGCCCGCTCCCTCCGCTGGTGAATCATTCGTTGGAAGCGTGATCGGTGGCGCCCTCGGTGGCGTCATCGGCAATGCCATCAATGGCGGCAACCGGGTCGTGGAAATTCACCACCACCACACCAAGAAGATCGCGAACAATCAAGTCAATCCAATCATGCCTGAGGTGGCCAAATCCCCTGTCAATATCTGCCGCCTTAACCCCGTAGCCTGCATGTTCAAACGCTGAGCAGCCAGTCACAACACCCCAATCCCCACACTGGATGTGTGGGGTTTTTGTTGTCTCACCGCTGATCACGCTGCAACGGTCTTGCGTTGCTGCAAGGCGTAGAGACCCACACCTGCAGTCACCACAGCCAGGAACACCAGGGTTTGCAGCAGCAGCAACAAGGCTCCCAGGGCGGAGAAGGCCGTGATGCGGATCTTGGCCTTGATCAGCAGGGTGAGGAGCAGCATCACCGTGGCCTTGAGAGCCACGATCTTGGCGGCGGCAGCGGAACAGAGCGGGTTGAACAACATGCCGAACACATCACTCAGAGCAATCTGACTCAGGCGGCCTCACCCAAGGCCACCTGCTGCCGCACAAACAGGTAGCCCGTGCCGCGGGCGGTGAGGATCAACTCCGGTTGTTCGGGATTGTCTTCCAGCTTGGAGCGAAGCCGGGAGACATGCACATCCACCACACGACTGTCATGGGCACGCTCCGGGCGGTAACCCCAAACCTCTTCCAGAATCTCCAGCCGCGGAATGGCAACGCCGGCGCGGCGCACCAACAGCTCGAGCATGTTGAATTCCATGCCCGTGAGGCGAACCCGCGTCACCCCTTTGAAGGCTTGGCGGCGGTTGAAGTCAATCGACAAGTCGCCGATGCGCAGGATGCCGGCCGGCCACAGTTGGGTTGCATCGGGGTGGCTGGAGGTGTCCGATCGGCGCAGCACAGAGCGGATGCGCGCCTCGAGCTCCTTCGGGCTGAACGGTTTCACCATGTAGTCGTCGGCGCCGAGTTGCAGCCCGGTGATCCGGTCGGCCACATCGCTGAGAGCCGTCAGCAGGATGATCGGCACCTCCGATTGAGCGCGGATCTGCTCGGTGACGGCAAAGCCATCGAGTGCCGGCATCATCACGTCGAGCACCACCAGATCGGGCTTAAAGCTGCTGAACAGCTCCAGAGCCTGGGCGCCGTTCTCAGCCGTTGCCACCGCATGGCCAACCAGCCTGAGGCGGGTTTCCAGCACGCGGCGGATGCTGGCCTCGTCGTCAGCAACCAGGATCCGGGTGGGCTTCACCGAAGGGGTTGTGATCGCGGCCCCATCGCCTACGGGAACAGAGCCTCTCAAGGGCCCTCGGTGGGAATGGCCAACGGTTGCAGACGACCGGCACCACGCGATGCGGAGTTGTCCAAGCCGCTCATCAGGAGCGGTGCCATGCCGGCATCAAACGAGAAACGACCAGGGCCATTCAGCAAGATCGCGAGACTGCCGCCCAGGTAGAGCAACACCAACTCCAACACGTAGATGTTGAAGCCACCCGTGAGGATGTGTTGATAGGCCGCCACGGCCATGGTGGAGGTGAGCGCCAGAGCGCCCAGCGGCGTGAACAAGCCCAGGATCACCAGCCAGCTGCCGATCAACTCCGAAAAACCAGCGGCGTAGGCAAAGAACAGCGGGAACGGCAGGTGCAGCGAGGCCACGTAGGTGGAGGCGAACTGCTGGGGATCGGCGAGCTTTTCCTGGCCGTGGTGAATCATTAGCAAGCCAATGCTCAGGCGCAGCAGCAGCAGACCCACCGAGGCCAGAAGCCCAGGGCGCTGGAGATAGCCAAGCGCGGCAGCTGCCAGCGGAGAGGATTGTTGGCCGGTGGTTTGCAGGGCAGCCCAGGGGACACTGCGGCCCACAAACCAGAGGGCGAGGCTGGCAGCCAGGAAGGCTGTGACCCACTCAACGGGATTGGAGAGAGGCATCGCAACGGTGTGAGTGGATCGATGCTGGCGAATTTTTTTAAGAAACGTGAAGCGTCTCTTCATCTTTCCGGCCCTTGCCCTGACGGCGCTTTCCAGCACCGACGCGCCGCCAGAGGGCTCCAAGGGGGCCCAAGCGCTGCCATGATGTAACAAATCCGTTACATCCCTCTCATGAGCCTCGGTGCTGTTTTCCTGGAGTCGGTCGCCAGCGGGGTGATCACGGAGCAGGAGATCGCCTGGGTCACCGGGCAGCAAAGCCGCTTTGCCCGCCACGAAGCGGCGCTGGCCATCCGGCTCGGTCGCTTGCTCGACGAAGGACAGATCAACCTGGGCTGCCGCCTCGCCTGACAGCTCCCGTGACCCAAGACGAAACCCAGCGCTACTGGCAAACCATGCGCACAGCCATGGAAGCCGCCGGCGACACTTCGAGCGCTATCTATCAACGCGCCCTGGAGATCTCCCAGGGACGCCCCGATCCCATCGACACCGCCCGTGACGCTTCCGCTCAGTGAGCGACCTCAGGATCAAACCAGCTGTGCACCACCCCCTCCCCCCGCGCGCCTGGCACCGTGACAACAGCAAGGGCCTGCTTGCCGCGTTGGTAGTCGTAACGGCATAAGCCCAAGCCTGTTCCCAAACAAGCGCTCAGGCTGGCCAGGCGGTTGCCGGCACGTTCGCGCTCGAAGAGCAATGGCTCCCGTTCCGGATTGGGAAGCCAACCATTGGCGAGCAGGCGCGCATCCACCTGAACGATGGACTCCTGCACCACGAGCACGGGTGGAGCTCCGGGCGGCTCGGCCCCCGAACGAATTGCCTGCGCCAGGCCCAGCAGCGCCCCACCTGCAGCCGCCGCGAGCCCGAGCCGTGTGGACCACCACGCTGAAGCCGTGAACAGAGGCATGGGTGTTGGCCGTGAGGGAAGGTGCCACAACGTCATTGGAGCTGGAAACCCCTGCTGCGGCAACACCTCTGGCCAGCTGTGAGCGAAGTCACAGCCGCAATTGAGCCAGGTCATCGAATGGGCCGCTGATCACGGCGAGGGTGTGGTCATCGGGAGGAAACACACCTCCGCCACTCCTCACCACCCACAGATCCATGACCAACCGCACCGCACAACAAGCCATCACCGGTTTTGCTGCTCTCGCCGTGGCCGCCGCTGCCGCAGCCGTCCCTGGCACCGAGGCCAACGCTGCTCCGCTGCTCTTTGACTGCTACAGCCGCAGCACCAGCGATCTGCTGATGAAGTCGGCTCTAGATCTCAGCAACGACAACCTGGCCTGCGTGCAAACCACCGCTGCCATGCCGGTCTCCTATCAGCCAGTTGTCACACAGCCGGTCTATGTCAGCCCAGCACCCGCTCCCTCCGCTGGTGAAACCTTCTTCGGCAGCGTGATCGGTGGTGCGCTCGGCGGTGTGATCGGCAATGCCATCAACGGTGGCAACCGCGTTGTGGAGGTTCACCACCACCACACCAAAACCATCGTTCCGCAGATGGCCAAATCCCCTGTGAACATCTGCCGCCTGCAGCCCGCACGCTGCCTCGCGATTCGCTGATCGCGAGACAGAGGCGAACCAGCTGAATCTCTTAAGGCCGATGTTGTGCAGAGCACTTGCCACTGCAAACAGCTGAGCAAGGATCGGCTTGCTGGAGACGCGCCTTGCGCAAGCAGAGGATGACACCTGCGCTCTCCAGCACCCTTGACGCAACACCACCGCTTCGGCCATGACGGAGAAGCGGAAGCCGTTAGGGGATGCTCCCGCCCAACGTGCCTCAAGCGGGTTCTGCTTGGGGCTTTGTTGTGCCTGAAACGCGTGCTTGGAGAACCAAGGCGAATGCGCGAGGGTGGTGGCCCGTTCCACCGATCCCATGCGTCGCCGTCAGGTTCTGAAGCTCCTGCCCCTGGGTTTGGCGGTGGCACTTGGGACCTTCCAGGTGGGCAGTGCTGCACCCAACGGCAGCGTTCGCTTCCTGGCCGTATCCGACACCGGCAGTGGCGATGCCAACCAACGGGCAGTAGGAGCCCAGATGGCCGCCGTGCATCGCCAGCGGCCCGTGGATCTGGTGGTGCTCGGGGGCGACAACATCTATCCCTCGGGAGACATGGCGCTGATCGGCGCCACCTTTCAGCGGCCCTATGCCGAGCTGCTGGCCGCCAAAGTGCCGTTCCACGCAGTGCTGGGCAACCACGACATCCGCACCGACAACGGCGATCCCCAGGTGGCCTACAAGCCATTCGGGATGAAGGGTCGGTTTTACAACCTGCGCCGCGGTGATCTGGAGCTGTTCATGCTCGACACCAACAACAACGCCGACTGGGCCAGGCAGCTGAGCTGGCTGCGATCCGCACTGGCTGGCAGCACAGCCCCGTGGAAAGTGGTAGTGGGCCATCACCCCATCTATTCATCGGGGTATTACGGAAACAGCTCAGATCTGAGGGGCAAGATCGGGGCTCTGATGCAGCGCTATGGGGTGCAGCTCTACATCAACGGTCACGAGCACAACTACGAACGCAGCCGGCCGATCGATGGCATCACCTATCTGGTGGTGGGTGGAGGCGGTGCCGCACTGCGCCCGATCCTTCCCACCGACCAAAGCGCCAGGGCCGTGAGCGCCTACAGCTTCGCGGAAATCGAAGCCTCACCCAAGGAGCTCAGTGTGGCCGCCTGGAACAGCAGCGGCCAATTGATCGACCGCGCTGTGATTGCACGGCGCTGACGAGAGCCGCAACCAGCACTGCAACCAATCAACCGCGCAGAGCCAAACCAAGCCAAACTTGCGCTTTCATTACATCAACATCAAAACTTTCACTGTTTTATAGAGTCAACCGTTGCGAATTGCGTCAGACGCAGCTCAGCATGCTCGAGCGCAGAGCCTTTGATCTGTATTTTTAGGCGGGTTCTTCTAGGGAATGGCTCTCTTTACGTGGTTCACCGAGGTGAAGGGAGAGTGCCTTCTCCAGCTGCTGCAAAGCAGCATCAGGGAAGTGGATTTGGTTGTTGATCCCACGGTCTCCAATTCCCAGTAGGTGTATGCAGCCGATTGCCTTGGCACCGGGATCGAACATCAAGCCAGGGTGAAACTGCTGGCGGCCTGGACCGATCGCGCCAGCGGCGAAGCGCAGATTGAAGTAATGAGTGACGAACCCCTACTGATGCAGGGGAGCCGCTGCGAACAAACAGCAGCCGCACTCCAAAAACTGCTGCCACCGAAACAGAAGCAGCGCTAATCCCTACTGAACTCAAGGCTCACCCCTGGCAAGCCAGCACCGCCGGGAGGGCCGTGTCGACACTCAAGATGCGTTCCCCGAGGTGCACGCGCTGCGCCTGCACCGCCTGCGCCAACTCCAGCTCAAACGGCACAAAGCCACCTTCCGGGCCAATCATTACCACGGCGGGCACCGCTGGCATCTGCCCCAGGGCGCGGGGAGCACCCAGATCCGTGATCCAGCAAGGGCGCCCCGCGCACAGATCCTGCAGCTGATCTTCCATAAACGGCCGGAAGCGGCGATGCAGATGCACCTGCGGAGCGATCGTGTCGCGGGACCGCTCCAAACCGGCGATCAATGCCTCCTCCACCCGTTCAGGGCGCAGCAGGGGAGATTGCCAGTAGCTCTTCTCCACCCGCGCAGTGTTGATCAGGTGGAGATGGGACACCCCAAACTCGGCCACCGTGCGCAGGATGCGGCGCAACATCTTGGGGCGCGGCAGGGCCAGCACCACATCAAAACGATGACGCGGTGGCGGTGCTTGCCCCAGGCTCACGCGCAATTGCACCTGCTCAGGGCCAATGGCTTCCACCACGCCCTCGCCGCAGACACCACCCAGTCGACCAACCCGAATCACATCGCCAACACTGGCCCGCAACACCTCGCGCAGGTGAACGGCACGGCGATCGTTCAACAACACGCTGTGGGCATCGATCCAATCGGCAGCGCGCAGCAGAACGATGTTCATCGAATCCAAATCAACCCTTGAGAGTGATGGCCCGCACGGGTTGAGGCTGGCATGCTCCGCTGCAGCGCCAACACGCATGGATCAGAAGCTGGGCCGCGCCTTCAGCACTGAGGTGGTGAGGCGTGAGATCGATGCCATCACCTCACTGGATGAGGCCAAGCGCGCCGCTCACCTTTTGCTTCAGCAGATCGACATCCAACGCCAAGCCATGGATCTGCTGATCCGCATGGACTGGGAGAGCAACGACATCATCTGAGCCACTCAGATCGACAGCGCGCCCTCGGGGAACAGTTCGCCCTGGATCAAAGTGTTGAAGGGCCGCGCCCGCTTGCGCGGTGCCGGGGGCGTGGTGTGGTGGATCGCCTCCGCCAAGGGGCGATCCACCACACCAGGCCAACCCAGATCGGCCGCCCGGAACACGGCATAGGGGGACGCGACAGCCATCACCACCACCAGAGGTACACCTGTACTAGCCCTGGATGGCAATGGTGTCAACGCTGCAGGGATCAGGCAGCAGCCCAGTGGAGCCGCCGCGCCGTTTCCCGCATCGCCAGATCGAGCACGGCATCGGGCAGCCGCGGCTGCAGGCAACCGATCGCTGCCGCCGCTCGGTCGAGCAGCTCTGCGGGGTGCAGCTGCGGCGCCAGGCGCTGGGCCAGCTCGGCCTGATCGCAACAGGCGGCGATCAGCAGATTGACATCGATCAGCTCAACCACTGCAGCGAACCTCAGCACCCGAACGCTATTGGGGATGCAGGGCTCCGTGCATCCACTGCGCACCAGCGCATCCGCTGCAGATGTGCGCGAACTGACAAGCCCACCAGGAATCGGCAACGCCCTACCCAAAAGCCTTCACGATCCGTTACCATTGTCGAAACGTTGCTTAACGTCTCATGTCCGACTCCACCTCCCGCTTCGGTTTCGTCGGCTTCGCCGAAACCTGGAACGGCCGTCTCGCCATGCTGGGTTTCGTGATCGGCCTCGGCACCGAGCTGCTCACCGGCCAAGGCATCCTCTCCCAGATCGGTCTCGGCTGAAGCCATGACCAACACTCCCGCCAACGACAAGTGGTATTCGGACCGCGCTAGCCAGCAGATCCACATGGAGCAGCTGAAGCGCGTTGAGCTGTTCAACGGCCGCGCAGCCATGCTCGGCCTGGTGATCGGCATCATCACCGAAGGTCTCACCGGCGCCGGGATTGTGCATCAGATCGGTTTGGGCGCGCTGGTGGATGGCTACGCCGCCTGCCGCACTCAGTTTCTGCCGTTCTGTTTCTGACCTCTCGGTTCGCGCCGAACCGACAAGCCCCGGGCCTGCGTCCGGGGCTTTTTTGTGCTCAAGTTTTTGTGCTCAAGAGAGATACCAGCGCACCAGAGCCACCACCTGGCCCGCAGGCCCATGCCCCGTGAGCCACTCCCCCAGCAGCGCTGCGGCAAACCCAAGCATCGCCACCCGGCCATTGAGCCGCTCCACGCCAGCTAGGGCCTTGGTGTTCCACGGGCGTCGCGTGGTGAGCCCTTCACCGAAGGCCTCGTGGGGCTCGTAGAGATACTCCTGTTTGGACACTCGCGTGGCGCTAGCAGCGCATCAGGCTATGCACCGGCGGCGGATCCCCGTGGCCGCACCGGCCGGCGCAGCCGCACGCGATAGGCCACATGGGACGGCCCGAAGTGATGGATCAGCGCTTCCCGGGCCTCATGCTGCAGATCCTCCAGGTTGGTGGCCGTGATCGTGAGGGGCTGCTGCTCGGCCTTGGCCTCCAAGGCCCCCGGCTGATCGCGCAACACCCGGAACACCACATCCTTCATCGGTATCGCCTTAAATCCCACGGCCACTCTGGGTGGTTTGCCCTGAATGGGCGGGTGTTGTGGATGACGGGAAACCGTTCCACGCTTGTAACAGTCGCCACGTTCCTGCTGCAAAGAGCGGACATTCCGGCCCCCCGGCGGTGAAACTTCGGGAAACCGGGTGGGGTGTTGATGAGCCAGACGAATGAAACCAGCGCTGCAGAAGGCCTGAAAATCCTGGTGGCCGACGACGAGGCCAACATCCGCCGGATCCTGGAAACACGCCTGGCGATGCAGGGCCACCAGGTGTTGGCCGCCAGCAATGGCGCCGAAGCCCTGGAGTTGTTCCGCGGCTTCGCACCCGATCTGGTGGTGCTCGACGTGATGATGCCCGAGCTCGACGGCTTTGCCGTGGTGGAGCGGATTCGGGCCCAATCGGAGGTGCCGATCATCCTGCTCACCGCCCTCGGCGATGTGGCCGACCGGATCACCGGCCTGCAGCTCGGCGCCGACGACTACATGGTGAAACCGTTCAGCCCCAAGGAGCTGGAGGCCCGCATCCGCTGCGTGATGCGCCGGGCCAGCTCGATCCAGGCTGGCGGCAGCGCAGGCAACGGCCGAGCCGCCCATGTGGTGGTGGTGGGCGACCTGAGCGTGGACTTCAACCGCCGCCAGGCTTTCCGCAACGATGAGCGCATCCGCCTCACCGGCATGGAGTTCAACCTGCTGGAACTGCTGATCAGCCGCTCGGGCGAACCGATCAGCCGGCTCGACATGCTCGAGAAGGTGTGGGGCTACAAGCCCGAGCGCTCCTCCGACAGCCGTGTGGTGGACGTGCACATCTCACGGCTGCGGGCCAAGCTCGAGCACGACCCCGAAAACCCCGAACTGATCCTCACAGCTCGGGGCATGGGTTACATGTTCCAGCGGATCGCCCAGGCGGTGGAGGTGGGCTGAGGCTGAGGCCTCAGAACCACTCAGCCACGGCCTCTTCGCGGCTGTTCACCCGAGCCTCGGGGGTGCGGCGCTCGAATTCCAAACGGATCGAGCGCTCCTGCTCTCCATCGGCCGCCACCGCACGGATCGGATACAGCTGCTGGCCATCCCGGAAGGGCACATGCACCCGGAAGGTGCCATCGGCGGAGAGGGCCACCTGCTGATCGCCGATGAACAGGCTGGCGCTGGGATCGGTGGCGCCGTAAACGATCAGCTCGGCATCGGCTACCAGCCAGAAGGAGCGCTGCCGCACCAGGCCGCTGCCGGATTCGCTGCGGCCGCTCGCCCACAGGCCCGCGCCGGAATCATTGAGCAGCCCCTGCTGACCAGCCGCATCGAATTCATGCAGCACCTCCGAACCGATGCGACGGCTGCGCACCGCTGAGGAGGTGGCGATCTGATACACCTGCTCGTGGGGCACACCACCGCCGGTGCTCACCTCGGGTGTGGCAAACGCCTGGGGCTGATCGAGGCTGAAGGGCACAAAGGCATCGGCCACCCGCTGGCTCGGCTCCAGCGCCGGCACCTGGGCCACCGCCGAAAACGCCAGGGAATACCAGCCGCCGTTGCGCAGCCGGAAGCCCAGCTCCACGCGGTAGTCGCGGCCATCCACGGGCACCGGCAGGAACCATTCGGTGGCGTGGTTATCCACCACCAGCTCCTGTAGGGCGTGGGGATGGGATTGGTCGCCGCCCAAACCGGTCACGTCGGCCACCCGCAGGCAAAGGCTGGTGGCGCCGGCCAGGCGGGCCTTCTGGCGGTCGTCGTCGCTGATCGACCAGAAGCAATAGGCCCACTGGGGATCGCGGGGCAAAAACACCACATGGGTGTGGGCCGGTGCCTGCAGGGCGGGGGTGGCGGCCTCAGCCAGCTCGGCGGCCTGGCGATCGGTCTGGGTGCGACCGGAACGCAGGGCCGAGGGAACCAACTTTTTGAGCCAGCCCATCGGTCGCTTCGCTTCGGTCATGGCATCCGTCCCCTTTACGTGCCGTCATCGTCACCGGAAGCGGCTGCCGGGAAGCGCCTCTGTCAGCACATCAGTACCGCCCGTAGCCTGGGGGCGGCTTGGCCACGGAGCGATGCAGCTGAAACGGTCGTGGCTGGCGGGCGCCATCGGCTTGGTGGTGGTGCTGATTTTCAGCCTCACCAGCCTGGGCACCCCGGAAGGCCACGGCCCCCAGCTCAAGCCCGCCCAGGCGGTGAGCCCGGAGCGGCAGATCGAGGTGGGGATGCACATCAAAACCATCTACAACCTCTCGCTCAAAGACAAAACCTTCTCCGCCGATGGCTGGTTCTGGTTGAAGTGGCCCCAGAGCATTCAGCAGCTGATCGACAGCAACCAGATCCCGATCAGCGAGCTGGTGGAGCTCACCAATCAGGTGCAGAGCTACGACTCCCGCATCGAAGCCGATGGCAACGAACCCAAACAACTCCCGGGCGGGCGCTACCTACAACTGTTCCGCTTCTCCAGCAAGTTTTACGACGACCAGCAAAACCTGCGGAACTTCCCCTTCGAAAGCCTCGAACTCCCCATCAGCATTGAAGTGAGGCCCTCTGCCTTTTCGATGGGAGAAGCGGGAGTGGTGCTGATCCCGCAGGCCAACAACCGCGAGCTGCCCGGTGATTCGGTGAACCTCAATGGCTACCGCAAGCTGGGCGAGCAGAGCAGCAGCGCCATTCACGCCTACACCACCTCCTTTGGCGAGGAGGGAATCACCGATGCCGGCGATTACAGCATCGCCACCTTTGAGCTCACCTACCGCACCAATGGCTGGGCGGCGTTTTACCGCTTTGTGCTGCCCTGGTTGGCGGTGATGGTGATCCTGCTGCTGGTGCCCAATCTGGAGGGCAATCTCAACGACCTGCGCCTCGCCATTCCTTCCACGGCCCTGCTCACGCTGGTGTTTCTGCAGGGCAACGCCCACGCAGGATTACCACCGCTCGATTACCTCACCTTTCTCGACAAGCTCTATCTCTTCGGCTATGTGGCAGCCACGGCGGAGTTTTGGTTGTTTGTGTGGGGCACCAATCTGATCGCGCGCGCCCCGCAGCAGCAGCAAGAGGCCGTGATGGCGCGGATCAACCGGGTGGATCTCACCTATCAGATCACTGTGATCATCGCTGGCCTCTGCCTGCTCACGCTCGGCCGCACCGCCGCTTGAACCAGCCGTTGGGGTGCCAACTGCGAAAGCGGATTTCGATTCACCAGCAGAAAAGAATGCCGTTTAGGTGTCGTCAGCCCGCGCTGGCAATGCCCGATGGTTCTGCCCCTGCTGCTCGCAGCCACCACCCTGCAGCCGCTGCTCACGCTGGAGCGCACACTGCGGCGGCTGCCCCGCACGGGCGATCCGATCTGGGACCTTCGCCTCGACATTCCCGGCGAACCCGAGCGGCATTTCGAAGCGGTGAGTGGCCGCGCCGACCGGCAGTTGGCCAACCGCGATCAGATGGGCAGCGAGGCACCGCTCCCCGTGGGGCGCTATCGGCTGGGAGCGATCGAACGCCTCGGCCTGGGTGATCCGCGCGAACTGGGCCCGATCTGGATCGGCATCGAACCGCAGTTCCCCACCGGCCGGCGGGTGCTGGGCATCCATCTCGACCCCAGCGCCGGCCTCAACTGGAACAGCGGCACCGCCGGCTGCATCGGCCTGATCCGCACCCGCGACATGCAAACCCTGGCGGAGCTCCTGCGTCGCAGCGGCACCACAACGCTGGTGGTGGCGCAATAGCGCCAGCGTTGCTAGGGATGAACTACCGCCGAGGTGTGGACGCGGCCACCAGCGCCCCACTGCTCCAAGCCGGCGGCAATGGGCAGCTCACCGAGATGCACCATTCCTCACACCCCCCGCCCCGGCGCAAGCCGGGGTTTTTCGCATCCCTGTTTCGCATCACGGTCCAACCAACACGGAGAATCGGGCCACAGATCCCCTCCGGCATGGCTGCCAACACCGACACGCTGCTCCAAGCGCTGCAGTGGCGTTACGCCACCAAAACGTTTGACCCCAACCTCCCGATCGAGCCAGCCACCTGGGCGGCCCTGGAGGAATCGCTGCTGCTCACGGCCTCCAGCTATGGCCTGCAGCCCTGGAGGTTTCTGGTGATCACCGATGCGGCGATCCGCGCCGAGCTGCGGCCGCACTCCTGGAACCAGAGCCAGATCACCGACTGCTCCCACCTGGTGGTGCTGCTCAAGAAGCGCACCGTGACCGCCGCCGATGCCGATCGCTTGATCGAGGCCATCGCCACCACCCGCGGCATCAACGCCAGCACGCTCGCTGGCTACCGCCAGATGATCCAGGTGGATCTGATCGACGGGCCCCGCAGCCAGATCATCGGCCAGTGGGCCTCCAATCAGGTGTACATCGCCCTGGGCAACCTGCTCACCAGTGCAGCGCTGCTGGGGGTGGACACCTGCGCGATCGAAGGCTTCAGCCCCCCCGATTACGACCGCATCCTGGGCTTGGAGAACGGCGACTACCAAAGCTGTGTGGTGTGCGCGTGCGGCCACCGCAGCAGCGCCGACAACTACGCCAACCTCGCCAAGGTGCGCTACTCGGCCACCGATCTGATCGAGCACCGCTGAAGCCATGGCCAAATCCAAATCCAAACCCAAGTCGGCAGCCGCGCCCGCAGCAAGCCGATCGGGCGCTGTGATCAAGCTTCAGATCGCTGGTGCGGTGTTTGTGCCGATGCTGGCCCTGGGGCTGTGGCTCACCAGCAAGGGCTTCTTCGGCTGAGGGCCGCGCACCGCTTCAGCAACAACTGGCGGCGGCGGTGGCAGCTGTGGTGGTGCGATCAAACGGGATCGCGCTGCCGCAGCCTTCAAACAGGCCGTAGTGGCGCTTGAAATCGCCGATGAACTGGAAATGCGGCGCGAAGCGGGTTTGCTGCAGCATCCGATAGGTGTTGCCGCACACCGGGAACACGCGCCCCGCCTCGATGCTGTGGTGCTTGTCGAACACCAAGCGGGTGGGGGCTTCGGCAATCGTGCCCCGATAGATCACCGCCTGGCCGTGGTCTTCGCAGGCATCCTCGAGCTCGGGGATGTTGAACAGGCGGTAGGTGGCTGAATAGAAGCGGGCCTCGCCCACCAGGGCGGCCAGCGAGGGTTCGGTGATCTCCAGGGGGCGATCGCTCACCAGGCGCGGATCACAGAAGCCGGCAGCCCGGGCCAGGCGCAGAAAGTCGTTCCAGTAGAGGGCCCCACCGAGGCACTCGCCGTAGAGCACCGGATGGCTCTGCACCGCTGCCGGCAGGCGGCGATCGGCATACACATCCGAGAAATAGAACTCACCGCCGGGCTTCAGCAGCCGCTGCGCCCCGCGCAGCACCGCCGGCTTATCGGTGGAGAGGTTGAGCACGCAATTGCTCACGATCACATCGAAGCTGGCGGGCTCCAGATCGAGCTCCTCCAGCCGCTCAATCCGCCCCTCCAGAAACCGCACATTGGCGGTGCCGAACTGCTCGGCATGAAAGGCCTGATGGCGGCGTGCCACCGCGAGCTGCTCGGGGGTCATATCCACCCCCACCACCTCACCGCTGGCACCCACCAGTTGGGCCAGCAGATACACATCCCGGCCGCTGCCGCTGCCCAGATCGAGGATGCGGCACCCCTCCAGCAACGGCGGGCACACCAGGCCACAGCCGTAGTAGCGGCTGCTCACCTCCGGATGCACCTTGGCCAGCAGCGGCTTCAACCAGCCGGGCACCGCATCGGCATCACAGCAGGCGCTGGTTTTGAGGTCGTTGCTGCTCTGCAGCTCCTGGCCGTAATAGGCCTGCACCAGCTCCTGCATCGTGGGTTCGGGCCTGCATCGCGTTGGGCGAACCGTAGGCAAGCCGCGGGCGCTACGACCCTGGATCGTGCACCGCTTCCAGGGAGGGGCCAAAGGAGCGGCCGCCGGCGGCCGGCTGAAACACGCCGCGGCCGGAGGGATCGAGACTGAGCCAGGCCGGCCGTTGCTCGCCGAGCCTGAGGGTGGGGATCGGCGCCGGACCCACCCAACCGGCCGGGAGCTGCGGCGCCACTGGATAGGCCACGGTGATCTGATCGCCGCGCTGGAGCCGCGCCTTCTGGGGCTGACGCTTCACCTGCACCACCTGGGCCTGCACGCGCAGCCGATCGGCCTCCCGGCGCACGTTGCGCACCAGCAGCTCAAGCGCGTAGGGAGCCTGCCGCTGCTCCTGGCCATACACCCAGGGGGGCAACTCAGCGCGGGCGGCGGTGCCCAGGGCCAGGGCCGCCAGGGATCCAAGCAACAGCTTCATGACGGCACGCTCGCGGGCTCAACAGGCCGCTTTCTAGATTCCTGAACTCAAGAACACAGTTCTTCATGTTCGACGCCTTCACCAAGGTTGTTGCCCAGGCTGATGCCCGCGGCGAATTCCTGAATGGCGGTCAAATTGATGCTCTCTCCGCCATGGTGGCCGAGAGCAACAAGCGGATGGATTCCGTCAACCGCATCACCTCCAACGCTTCCAAGATCGTCACCAACGCTGCTCGCGATCTCTTCGATCAGCAGCCTGCTCTGATCGCCCCCGGTGGCAACGCTTACACCCACCGTCGCATGGCTGCTTGCCTGCGCGACATGGAGATCGTGCTCCGCTACATCACCTACGCCGTGTTCACCGGCGACGCTTCCGTGCTGGAAGACCGCTGCCTGAACGGCCTGCGTGAGACCTACCTGGCTCTGGGCGTGCCTGGCGCTTCCGTGGCCGAAGGCATCCGCAAGATGAAGGACGCCG
>Ga0194116_10004144_pt1 | contig 16883 bp, 15 predicted proteins | sample TA2MahsurfametaG_4_FD_148617 | JGI IMG/M metagenome (GOLD analysis project Ga0194116, IMG submission 148617) | Freshwater microbial communities from Lake Tanganyika, Tanzania - TA2015008 Mahale S9 surface | ecosystem: Environmental > Aquatic > Freshwater > Lake | place: Tanzania: Lake...
TTTGATTTTTCACTATTTTGATAATCTTATTTGAACAAATAAAAAATATTTAATTTATTTGGCTAAACGGACCTTGGAGCTTTGTACAGATTTCTCTGGAGCCTGGGAGAGTAATGTTTAAAATAATTGTAAATGTAATACTTTATTCGTGAATATTTTATATTGTAAATTTCTGAAAGGAAATTTATTAGAATTTTTAAATAACCTTAATATATTATTTTAAATAAAGGTTTGGAATTTAAAAATAATTAAAAAAACGATGGTAAAAATTGTTTTTGCTAAACCAAATTAAAAAATAATTTCAACTAACTATGTAGTTTTTTCTAACTCAATACGAAAAGAATCATCATTATTATTGTAGGGACATGAATGATATTCTTATTAATATATTTTTTAAAACAAAAAAATTTATTTTAAATTAAAGAGAATCTTTGACTTCATTGGCCGAATTTTTGTCATCTCCTACCAAATCATATTTATCTATAAATTTCATTAAGTATTGAAGATCAAAATAATTTCTCACTTGAGCCATTGGAATTTCTTGTGGGAGAGATTCATAAACATCATTTATAATTTTATAGTAGAATTCCCTTTCACCTTCATCAGAAATTTCTCTTTTATAAAATAATTTTTCATAAACTGATTTCATTTCGTCTTTACTTAAATTTTCTTTTTTATCTAAACCTAAAGAGGATAATAAATCACTTTCTTCATCTAGTAAATTTCCTGACAAATCTTCATCACCAGGATTCATGTGTTCTATTCCTTCTCCATCAAATTCCTCTTCTTCTAAATCTTCAAGTGGTTCCTGTGTTTCAACATCGTCATCATCCGGATTTTCTGTGTCTTCAAAATCCCCTTGGCCTTCTTGGGGCTCTTCATGTTCCTCTATGTGTTCATGCGATTTTTGTGTCTCATGTGATGATATAGATTGAGTGAATAATACAAAAAGAACAAGAATAGCTATTAAAAATTTTTTTATTTTTCCCATTTCTTATGATGATAAATATAAAGTTTTTTATTTGTGAAAATTTTAATAAGAATGAAATTGAATTGTTGAATTAAATAATAATTTGCAATTCAAATCAAAATTATATTAGAAATAAAAATGATGAATTCAAAATTATTTAAATTTAATATATCAAAGACATTTTCTCCTTTTTTCAATGTAAATAGACAAATTAATAATTTGGGAATGATTAATTCAAAAAATTTTTCAACAGACGTTACTAATGAAAAAACTCCTATAAACCTCGAAAGAGAGTTAACAGTAAAGGAAAAAGTTATTAAAAGTTTGGATTATAAGAAAATCTTTAAAAAGAAAATATATCATAGAAATTTTGAGGTAGAAAATACTTTAAATCAATTTGAAAGCTTTCAACGAAGAGATGAACAAGAAATGGCAGAAGTTTATAAAAAGAGAATTTATAACAAAGAGTATCTGAAAATTCATAACGACTGGCAGAAAAATTTACTAAAGAATAAAATCAGAAAAGGAATAATCAAACATAATTTTGAGAACTATGTAAGCAAAAAATAATATTTTTCTTCTTCAAAAGTATTACAGATTTATTTAAGTAAAAAAATGTAATGTTTAATTCTTTAACCTCTGAATGGAACTAAGAAATAAACTATCTTTAATAAATGTAAAATATAGAATACTCAAAAAACTTTAAAATATACAAAAATCTAAAAGTTTACATTAGTAAAGACATTTATATATATATTTAAAAATTTAATTTAATTTTAGTTTATTTAAAATTATAGAATTTCCCAGAATCACAAGAAGAGAAGTTTGTTGTTCATAATGTTGAAAAAGCCTTAACATTACCTGCACCAGATGAAAAATTGTTTGCGGTAATTGAATTTAAAGGTTTACAACATAAAGTTCTTAAAGATGACAGTGTAATGTTGGAGAAAATAGATTTGCAAGTAGGAGAAACATTTGTTTTTGACAAAGTATTACTTGTTGCAAGTGATGAATATACTTCGATTGGGAGACCTTATGTTTTGAGTTGTAAAGTTTTGGCAATAGTTGAAGAAAATACGAAAACTGAGAAAGTTATCACATTTAAAAAAAAGAGAAGAAAGACATATCAGCGAAATATGGGACACAGGCAAGATGTAACTATGATTAGAATTCTTAAAATAATACATAATCCAAAAGAAGAAACTTTAGAAAACTATTCCCAAATAAAATATGGAATTTAACATATATTGACAAAAACATATATTTTGGATATTTATTAAAATATTAAATTTCACCAATTAATCACATTTATTTTTATAAATTCTAGTTTCAAATTTCTTTAATTAGATTTAAATCAATATTATCAATTTGAAAAATTTAAGCATTTTGTAAAGAATTATTTTGAAATATTCTTTTATTAATTTAATGTCTTATTTTTTTATTAAATAAAAATCAATTTCAATCTTTAATATTTTTTAATTTAATTGGAATAATTCTTTAAGAATGTTTAAAAATTTCAAAAATTTTAATAAGAACAAATTAACCAATTCAATAATAATGCGAAAATAAGTAAAATAATTCTAATATTATTATTGATAATTTATAAATTATATTCAAATTATTAGCCAAAACCAATTTTACTAAAAAAGTCAAAAACTCTTGAAATATTTTCCAAAATAACTATCTTTTATTATAAGATTTAAATAAACAAATTATAATCATAAAAATTTTGATTTGTTATTATTTACATTTTAAAGAACTCCTAGAAAGAATATTTAAACTGTGATATCAAATTATTTATAAAGATTAGAGAGGACTAATTTAAAATGATCTTAATTTCAAAACAAATATTTAGCAATTTTATTCTCTTTTTTATTGTAATATCTTCCTATTTTGAATTTAGAGGCTGTATATCCCATACATATGAATTTGAATCGATGAGACCTTTAAAAGTAATAAACCCTTTTGGTTGGGATATCTCAGTAAAATGCTTGCTTAAAACTGATGATTTTAAACATATTTTAGCTGGGAGAATTATTATTGGAAGAGGTAGAATAAATGGAAGAGATGTTGGAACGGGAATGGAAATCGAAGTAAAATCTGGAGATGCTTTTGACATTGATGCTTCATCAGAAGCTGTTGTTGAAATCACAAATAAAGGGCAAAGCATTGTAGTGGCAGAATGTATCCTCGGCAATTTCGCTCGTGAATTGGCAATTCTTAAAAATACAAATATTGATATGTAATTAGGAAATAGAATTATATCAGATTCTCTAATATAAAATATTTATAATTAAAATTGTAGTTAGAAATTTTAAACAAAAATTGGATAGAATGTAATAATCAGAAAAAAATGATAAATTACTATACTCCTTACTATAGATAATATTGATAAGAAAATTATTCACAATAAATAATATATTAAAAAATAAATTTTGATTAAATTTTATAATTAATATCTCGTACAAAATCTTTTAAATCGAATAATCTTTTTCAATATTTTGATTTGTTTTGTGTACATAATTATACGATTGTTCACTTACTAATTTTCGCCTTTTTAAAAATCTAAAATTTTAGAAAAAATTATATAAGCATATTAATACTCTTCTCTCATAAATCCAGCATATGGATTGGGTTTAGATATATAAGTCATAAAATTCTTTTTATCAAGATGTAATAAAATCATATAAAGAGAAAATAGATTGAAAAATGTTAATGTTATAATTTTAAACATAGGCGTTTCCTTTCGATAGATAAAAGATATTAAGATATTTGAATTGATAAAATATGCAGGCATAAATATCCCAAAAAATCTGATAATCTGTTTAGGTTTATACAAAGGAGTCATTCTATAAATAAAAATACTATGAAAAATACAATTCTTTTTCAAGAGGGTTTTTTCTATGCTTTCTACTCTTCTCAATATAAATGTCAATTATGTCTGAATAAATTTCCATTCTCACATTTAATTCTTTGACCAAATAGAAATTCGAAAGCTTGAATTCTAATTATATCAAATTAGAGTTTAAAATACCTTTGTATTTCGAACAAATTAAATCTTTATTCAATTTGTATGTTTCTTTAATATAATCTTTGATTATATAAAAAAATCTTATATAATATCTACCTTTAAAATTCATATTTTCGTATTTAATATTAAATCATAAATCATTTTCTTTAATATTTTACTTCGCAAAATAATATTAAATCAATTAGAAGAAAATCTTTTAAAAAAATATGTTAATTTTTTATTTTTAAAAAAATTTATGATTTTATGATAAAATTTAAGAAGTTATCCTACTTTTTTAAAATGCTTTCCTAAATTAAACATTTAAATTATAGAATTATTTTTAGATTTTCAAGGATTTTTAAATCTTTTAAAAAAATAAAGAAAAATTCTAAAACTTATTTTTATTAATGTTATTAGTATAATTTGTTTTATTAAACTCATCTATTTTCAACTTCAGATTATACTCTTCATTTACTTCTCTTTCCATCAAATCCAAATCATCTGCATTTAATCTAAATCTGATTAGCCTATAACACAAATAAAAGTACAACCCAACACTAAATAAAGCTCCCCAAACTTTTATTCTGGTTCTAAAATTAAGCATGGGAGGTCCTTTGTCTTTTTTATTCATATAATCTAAATTGTATTTGTTAAGCCCAACTCCATCCTGATTATCCAATACTCTTTGCCCTTTAAGGTTCACTTTGAATCCCTCTCTTGCTTGATCATCAATATTTTGACTGTTTACCTTTTCTTTTATTTTAAACACTTTTTTCAAAAAGCTTGACATAGTAATTTTGATAATTAATTTGAAATTTATTTTATATTTTAAATTTAATCAAATTCAAAAAGGAAATGAGTGAGAATGCAAATTTAAATGATAGATATTCTAATGTAAATTATAATTTAAAGACTTAATGATTTATTCAATATAAAGTTTAATCTTCAAGATTCCCTTTTAAATTTGTGAAAAGTTTTTTAACTATTGGTTTCATTCTTCAACTAAAATTATATAAAAGTTAAATAGAAATTCTCCTGCGACTAATAAGCAAGAATTGACTAACGGAATAGTAAATGATATAAAAATTAGATTAGAAAAATTCAAGCAAAACAAAAAAAATGATGCTAATTCAAATCAAGTTAATGATTTGACTAATATCGATATTTCTAAAGATTTGCTAGAAAAATTTAAAAAAAGTAAATATATTTTTAAATTTAAAATTGAAGATAGAAATGTTTCTACAGAAAATGCTTTTGCAATTGAAGGAAATTTTAGATATGAAGATAAATCTAGAGATAAGTTTGATAATTTCAATTCAAATATAAATAGAATCCCTTCAGAATCAGACAAAAAAAATATAAATATTAATTTCGATGAGTTTCATTCAGAAAACAATCAAATAGAAGCTAATGGAAATGCGAATGACTCAAATTTTCCCAATAATATAAAAAAAGATATTAATTCTAAAAAGGAAATAAAGAGTTTTTTAAGTAAAGAAAGCATTGATAATTCAAACGATGTTTCTAGAGACATAAACAAAGAAAAAAATAACGCATCTGAAAAAAAAGAAATTTTATTTAACAATAATTATAACAATAAATTAAACAATATCAATAATTTTTTAAATAATCAGCCGACAAATTATAACGTTAATAATACAAACCAGATCAACTTAAATAATGCAAAAAATGATCAAAATTTAAATAGCACTTTGAATTATCTTTCAGGCAACACAATTACTCCTAATATCTTTGGACAAAATTACATAGGAAATAACATTAACAAAAATCAAAACAAAGAATCATCAAGTGTTAATAATAATATGCAATCCATTAGTAAAATAAATGATTTATCAATTTTGAATAACTACAATACTCTTATACCTGAAAAAGAAAAGTTAGATAATTCTTTTAGAGATTTAAGAGATTTAGGTAAAAGCAGGGTTAATTCACGATTGGAGAACTTAAAAGAGCAATATGAGATAATCTCATCAAATAAATTTCCCAAAGAAGAACCAGATTCTTCGATTATAAAAGAAAAAATAAATTCACGAAGTACAAACATTAGCAGTGTAATTCAAAGCAATTTAGCGAACAACAACATTTCATTCAATAATAATTCTAATAACAATAAAATAAATAATAATTCGAATAATTACAATTCTTATGATAATAAAATTTCTATAATAACTCCAGCAAGTAAAAGAGATTGCGGAGTCTATGATTCTAATTTTGTATTGAAACATGATAAAAAGTCATTTTTATTGAATGAACAAGTTTTGAATAAAAGAACCATTTCTGGAGATAAGTAATTTTGATTAATTTTCAATATTTTGACATATCGTCTAAATAACAATCTTAATATTTACGAATGTTAGTAATTTGATGATAAATATTTTAAAATTTTAAACGAAAAATTTTAAATTTTAATTTTTAAGAAGAGAGAAAATTGAAGAAAAGAGAAATATGATCCTCGATACTTTAAATGTAGGACTACCAAACTCCAAAAGAAATCAATCTTCAAATAAATTAAATGATAGAACAGAATTAAATGATAAATTAAAACAAAATCAAAATAAAATAAAAGATAAAATTCAAAATTTTGTGTAAGTTTTCAATTCTTTTATTTTTATCTATTTACAAATAGATACGAGTTGGATAATTTAACTAATCCTCAACAACAACAGGTACCACATTTTCAAGAAAATCGAAACAATGCTAATTTATCTACAATATTAGAAAGAAATGCTAATAGAAATAGTTTGATAAATACAGGTTTAAGCAATTTAAGCAACTTCAATAGTAATAACTTGGCCCCAACTTTAAATACCACAATAAATACTAATTGTAATACACTAAAGAAAAATATTCCTTTGCCTAATAAAAGTATTTTTTCTAATCCAGTTCCTGATATTCTTAATAAAAATGAATCTAAATTCAATTGCATGTCAACTAAAAATAATAGTAAATGATAATATCAATTTTTTATTTATTACTTTATTTGGTATATTCAATGATTCATTAAATTTACTCATTGATTCTTATTAAAAAAACTAATTTACTATTATAAATTTCAGATTTAGGTATAAATTATAATATCGGTGGTTTAACAAATAATAGTTTTGTTTTGAAGTTTGATGATGAGATTTCAAAATTCAAAAAAGAAGATATCAGAAACCTGGCTAATAAATTAAGATTTTCAAGCCAAGAAGAAATAAAAAAGATGGATGAAGGGTAATTTAATTATTTTTCAAATTAAATAATATTTTAGGCTAGTTGAAGAATTATTGAGCTTGGCAAAGACTATAGAAAAAGTATTTAAGGAATTGAATGTTTCTAATTGTGATACGAAATTGTAAAAAAATTTTATAAAATTGAAAATTGCATAAAATTTTTGAAAATCTACTTTGATAATCGATTTTAAAATTATTAAAAATAAAAAGAAATAAATTTGAAATTATAATGTAATTATTATTTATTTATTAGTTGATTTGAATTTATAATAACTATTTTATTTTCGAGCCATTTAAAACAAATAAATTAATAAATATATAAATCAAATTATCCTTATGTCTTAAAGAAATTAATAGATAATTGAAAAATTTTTTTTTACAAAAGATAATAATCAGTTTTCTACAATATTGTATAAATATTTTAATGATTTTTAAGATCTATTTCATAATTTTATTTCTAAAATTATAATAAATTTGTTTTTTAAATTTAAAGGATGATAATTTTTTTTTTAAATATTACTTTTTTTTAAATTTAATATCCCTAAAAAATTTATAAATTTCTTTTTAAAAAGCTCATCATGATGAAATTGATGAATATAAAGAATTAAGTTTGAGATTGTTATTGAACTTATCATTAATTTAACTATTAAAATAATCAAAATATAAAAAAAATCAAGTAAACAGTCGATAGCTTTGAAATTCTCATATTTATAATTTTTAAAGATTCTTTCATAAAGAAAAACGTTTTTTATGAAAAAATTATTCTATATAATTATTTTTTATTTTTTATTTTTTCAAAAAATTTAATATTGCTCAGAGAAATATAATAAATATCGAGATGGTGAACCATGAACTTGAAGATAAAAAGCCACTTTTATCTGAATTTAACTTAGAAAATTTTTTAAAAAATTTATTTGAAGTCGATTTTGACCAGGAGAAATGCAAAGCTAAACTAGAAGAATTTGATAAAATAGGGGGAATATCAGGAATTTTAAAAAGCTTACAAACAAATCAAAATTTAGGCTTAGATATAAACAACCGTGAAGATCTTTATTGGAGAAAAGAAAAATTTGGCACAAATAAAAAAAACGAGTTTACTGAAAATAGTTATTTTTCACACCTATGTGAGGCGCTTGGTGATGAAATTTTAATCATCTTGTTGATTGCGGCTCTTATTTCATTAACAATTGGAATTCTTAATGAAGGAATAAAAACCGGCTGGATTGAAGGTTTTTCAATTATCTTGGCAGTTTTTATCATTATAAACATCACTGCCTACACTAATTTAAAGGAAGAAAGGGAGTTTAATAAACTTAATACAATAAACAGGAAAAAAACAGTTCAAGTTTTACGTAATGGGAAATCATATTCTATTGATACAGAAGATTTGTTTGTAGGTGATATTATATTATACAAATCTGGCGATTTAACTGATGTAGATGCTATTGCTTTAGAAATCAATTCATTAGAAGTAGATGAGTCTGCAATTACGGGAGAAAGTAAAGAAGTTAAAAAATTTCTAAAATTTAATTTATTGAATATCACAAATGGACCTCTCATTTATTCTGGCTGTGCTATTAAAAATGGAATGTGCAAAGCAGTTGTTGCAAATGTTGGGGAAAATACGGTTATGCGTCAAAACGAAAAGGACTTGGATACTTCAAAGCTTACACCACTTCAAGAAAAGCTTGATGATTTAAAGGATCATATTTGTAGATGGGGATATATTTTTGCAATAATTATAGGAATGATTTTGCTTTGGAAAGAAATTATAGTGAGAATAATCAATGATCAGAATTTCTGGAAATCAGGATTTATACGAAGCGCAGTACAAGCAATTACAAGTGCTATTTTAGTTCTTGTTATTGCTTTGCCAGAAGGATTGCCAATGGCTGTCACATTAAGTTTAGTACATTCTACACAGAAAATGAAAAACGAAAAAAATTTAGTAAAATATATTAAAAGTTGCGAGACCATGGGAAATGTTAATGAATTATGCTCAGATAAGACAGGAACACTAACAACTGGAGAAATGACTTTATCAAGAATTTTTATTTTTGGCAATGAATATATAGTTGAGGATAATGAAATAACTATTGCAAATGGATTAAATACAATCCAGACAACTTCTATAAACATTGATAAAATGGCTTTAGATTTCTTTCATCTGAACTTAGCTAATAATATTTCTAAATATGAAAAAAATGAAGATGGAAAATTATGTATATATGGAAGTATGACCGACCAAGGCTATATAAATTTTGTCAATAGAACCCAGTGTAATTTAAGTCAATTTGAAATGATTAATTCAGAAACAAAGGAAGATTTAATTAAAATGGATTTTAACTCAAATGAAAAATTTATGGCTAGTACTGTTTACTTGGAAAATAGAAAATGTTATAGGATACTTGTAAAAGGTGCATATGACTTTTTTAAACAGCAGAATAGATTTAGCCATTTAGTATCTAACTATACTTATATTAAAAACAATCAAAATAATATTAATTATATGAGTATAGATAATCTTATTAGTAATAATGAAATAATTTCATTTGACCAAATTAATTTAAAAAAAGAAAATTTATTTGAAAATTATAATCTTCAATTAATTTCATTTGAAAAAAATAACATTACAAGTTTCGATGAATATTTAGAATTTGCCAGCGAAAATTGCTTGCGCACAATCTTCTTTGGATTTAAAGACATTCCAAAAGATATTTATCTTGAGACTTCAAAAAGATATAAAGATATGCCAATTATTGCTTTTAAAAAGTTCCTTGAAAATGATGTAATTTTAACCGGCTTATGCTCTTTCTATGATCCTCCACGTAATAATATTAGCGAAGCCATTCAAAAATGTAAATCTGCTAATGTAAATTTGCGAATGATAACAGGAGATGATTTGAAAACAGCAATTTCCATAGCTAATAAACTAAATATTATAAATGAAGAACAATGTAATTTATTTTTTGAACAACAAAAGCAAAAGCCAAAGTGGCCAGAAAGAGCTACTGATGAAGAAGTCAAAAAATATAAAAAGAATTTGAGCGATTATCATAATTACTTGATAAACATGGCTTATGAAGGAAAATTACATTGCCTTGAAGGTGCAACTTTAAATATTATCACAGGAGGCTTTTCAAAAAATGAAAATTACGATAGAAATGAAGAAATTTCAATTAACAATTTGCCATATTTGCTAAATGATGAATATTCCTTTTCTATAATAGTAAAAAATTTACGAGTAATCGGCCGATGTTCAAATGAAAATAAATTATTAATGGTAATAGGATTAAAACAATTAAATAATATCGTGGCTGTCATAGGTGATGGTACAAATGATGCTGTTTCACTAAAAAATTCTGACGTAGGATTTGCTATGGGAATTCGAGGTACCGAAGTTGCAAAATGCGCTGCTGATATTATTTTAATGGATGATAGCTTTAATTCGATTATAACTGCTATAAAATATGGCAGAAATATTTTTGATTCAATAAAAAAATTTTTACAATTCCAGCTTACTATAAATATTGTTGCTGTTAGTATAATATTAATAGGAGGTATTGCATTAAAAGATTCCCCTTTTAATTCAGTACAAATGCTTTGGGTAAATTTGGTTCAAGATACATTTGCTGCGCTGGCTTTGGCAACGGAGCCACCTTCAGAGATTTTACTAACTCGCAAACCTGTTGAAAGGACTGCGAAAATAGTTACTAAAATGATGCTAATTAATATATTTTCTCAATCTCTCTTCCAAATTTTTATTTTAGTTTTCATTATTTTTAAAGGAGATGCTATTTTTAATGTACCTTCGGATAGAAAATTGGATCATTTTACTTGGAATCAAAATGTAGGATATCATTTCACAATTCTTTTCAATATATTTGTTTTTATGCAAATATTCAATTCGATTAGTTCTAGAAAACTTCTTAAAACCGAGTGGAACATATTCAAAGGAATTTTCAATAATCCACTTTATCTTGGTATACAAGCCTTTACAATTATAACGCAAATATTCATGGTACAATTTGGAGGTAGAGCTCTTAGGACACATCCATTGTCATTATCTCAGCATCTAGGCTGTATTTTGATTGCTTCAAGTAGCATGCTTATAACCTTTATAGTAAAAGTTCTCCCTTTCAATTTACAAGAGGAAATGGATGAGTATATGATGATTGAAAAAAAAAATTAAGTATTGAAGCTGAAATGAATAGTTTTATTCCTTTAGCTTACAAATAAATTTCAAGCATTAAATTTTTTTAAAAATTATTCTTAAGATAATATAAAGTTCTATTTTAATTATTTATTTAAATGATAAGTTTAACCCTTAGATATTTATTATAAGAATATTAATCAAATTAAAAAAAAATTTTTAATGAGTTTTATTTTAACAAGTAATAATTGTTTTTTCTTATTATTTTAAGTAACAAAACTTATAAATTTTATTAATTTAGATATGAAGTGATAATTTATTTAATTAATCACTCAAATTCTTTTTTTATTTATTTTTTAGATTAAATATTCTTTATTATTTAAAAGATAATAAAATTTGATGAAAAAATTTATTTTATGAGAAAAAATCATTAATTTAAAAAACCTAAGTTATACCTAACATATTTCCGACAAAACAGAAAATAAATAAAACAAATTCATTTATAGAAAATTCTATAATAATTTTTGATTATTGAAATTAGACAGATGTAATAATCCTGTAAAAATTTAACTTATCCTTAATTCCTAAACTAAAATGAAACAAAATTCAAAGGAAATTACAATTATAAAGATTTATAATGAATTTATTAATCGATTTCAAGTTAATGTCTTTTATTGTTTGTCTCTGAATTTGACAAGAATAATTGTATGCTTATTATATTTTATAATAAAGGAAAGTTAATTATAAATATAAATATTTATATAATTTTAGAATTTAATGGACAGTAAAGAACTGGAAGCAAGAAAATTAGTTGAACAAGCTCAAAAAAAATTAAAATCAGGATTTTTCAAATCTCTTTTCACATCAGAAGCTTCAAGGAAAGAAGAAGCCCTGGATTTATTTGAAAGGGCAGGAAATATTTTTAAACTATGTAAATTATGGGCTGAGGCAGGAGAATGTTTCGAAAATTGCGGAGAACTTGAAGAATTTTTAAAATCAGACCCTACTTCAAATTATCAAGATAGTGCACATTGCTATAAATTTGTAGATCCAAAAAGTAAAATTTAGAGATTGATAGAATTTCTTGTTTTGCATTTCATAATTTATTATAATATTTTATTTTTTCATAAGAATCAAGAGATGTATTAATGAAATGTTTGAAACTTTACGAAATCCAAGGGAGATTTCAAATGGCTGGAAAAATTATGAAAACTATGGGAGAAGAAGCTGAAGCAAATTTAGAATATAAAGATGCGATATTTTATTATAGAAAAGGTGCAGACTACTTTGCTATGGAAAATGCTAATTCAAAGAGCTATGAACAAGGTTGCCTTTTGAAATTAGCAGATTTGCTATGTTTGACTGATGATCCTGAAGCTCCAAAAGAATCAAAATCAGTAAATATATTTATCATTATATTCTTTTCTATTTTTTTTATTTTTAATAATTTTTTGTTTATTTATTAATAAATGAATATTTTTTAAAGTAATATTAAAATTATAAATAAAATTAAAAGATTTATGAAAAAATTGCATTCCAATATTTAACAGTACCTTTGTTGAAATTAAGTGCAAAAGATCTATTTTTCAAAACTGTAGTAGTTTACTTGGCATATGAAGTAAATTTTCTTTATCTTAAAAAATTAAGAAGAAAAAATAATAAAATTTTATTTTTAATATTTGATTATTTAGGATCAAACAATTGCAGAAGCTTATCTAAATAAATTTATGGACGAAGACCCTACTTTTTCAGATACTAGAGAATCCAATTTCTTAAAAGAAGTTATTCAAGCGTTTAATGATAAAAAAGTTGAAACTTTTAGAATGGCCACAACAAAATTAAAGCAATACAATGATTTCGATAAATGGAGAGTACATATGTTTACAAAAGTAATGAACAAAATAGAATCAAATAATTCAGTTAGTGTTGAATCTTATATTTAAAGAATTATGTTATTTTCTAATATGTATAACAAAAAATAATATTTGAATAAATTGTATTATCAAAATTTTAATCTTCAGCACTAATACCTATCTATATTTTAATAAATATTTCTGATTAAAAAAGAAAATTATAATCAATTAATCTATATTGAACAGTTTTAATAATTATTTCAATAAATATATAAAAAGAAAGAGTGTAATTCTAATGATTTCAATTGTAGTAGATTTGATATTATCTATTATAATATGTTTTAACTCCAAAGTTATTCTATATTTATTAATTTAAATGAGTGAGTTAATAATTGAAAAATTTTTTTTTAAAAATTCATATTATTGAAAAAGCTTTACAAGTAAAGATTGATAAAAAGGCTATTTTAAAAATTAAATTTTCAAATTAGCGACCATATTATTGTTTGTTGAGGAATTAACATAGAATTTTTTTAGTATTTTAGAAAACATTAATAATGTTTTTCAAATTAATTAATATTCATAAATATTTATTAATATATTGATTGACTCAAAAGTCATTTTGAGTTCAATGTTCCGATGATTTAATCATAATTTATAATTTTAAGATTTGATATATTTATTCTTATTAAAAATTATTTAAATTAATTTTTAAAAAATTTAATTTAAATAATTAAGTATCGAAAATACAACTTAAATATATATAATAATAAAATTTTCAATAAAAAGGAATTTTTATGTTTTTAATTAAATTTGCTTTTTTAAATTTTGGATAATATATCTTCATTTTTAAGCATTTATAATTTGTGGATAATTAAAAAAAAAATGACATCATGTCTAGCTAGTTTGTCTAAAGAATTTAAAAAAATCGTTTATAAAAACAAGCTGTGAGAAACTATATTCAATTATATGTTAGCAATTAATTGTTTTTATTTAACAAATGATAATCAAATAAATATACTAATAATAATTAATATAAAGAAATTTATTTCCAAACTCTAGGTAATCTAATTTTGAATTTTATAAATAAGCCAAAATTTTATGTTTTTTATCAATTTTATCAATTTGAAATTTCATAAATGTTGAGTTTTAAAGAGATTTTTAACTTTATTCGGATTTTTTACAAATTTACCCTTAATCCTTATTTTTTTACTTGCAACAATCGACCTCCCTTCGAATTTTTTTGATATTTTTCTTGTTTTATTTCTTATTAATTTTTTTAATTTAAATTTTAAAATAAACTTAATTCTTTCTTCCCAATTATATCTTCCTATGTTTTTTTTGGGATAAATTTCACAAGCAAGTTTAAATTGTTCTGTAAATAATGAATTTTCATTTGTACTCTTGTTTTCACAAAGCGAATTTAATTCTTTGTCTTTTTGTTTAAAAGAGATTAGACTTGAATCTCTTTCAGTAAGAGTCTTTTCTATTTCATCATATTCTTCTTTTTTGATTAAATTTGAAGATTGAGTTGAATTTATATTCTCACTTTGCTTTTGTAAACTACTTAATAAAGAAGCAATTCCAGAAAAATTTGAATTTAATTTAAATTGTGAATTGGTTTTCGAATTTTCAATATTTCTTAAAGAAAAATCTTCTGAATTTCTCAAATTAAAATAAAAATTATTTCTAGATGAAGTTAAACAGTTAATTTTTTCCATTTCTTCCAAAAAAATATAATCATTTATCAAATTAGAAGATTTGAAAATATCATTATTAAACTCTTCTCTCTGAGTGAATAATTGCTTCTGCAATCGTAGCCACTGCAGCTGACAATTTTCTTTAAATAGTTGAAAATCAAGACATTTTATATAATTTTCCTTTGCTGAAGACATTAAATTCGAAAGGTAATTAGCAATAATGGCTTCTTCAAAGCTATAATCGCCAGTAGTTTCATTGACTTGATTATATTCTAGGTTAATATAGTCCCTTTTGATATTCTGCTTTAAAGCATTGAAATTATCACATTTATTTTGTAAATTAGACAAATTTCTTAAAATATAGCAATTTTCTGAATTAATTCTTATTTGATTATTGTGTATGGATTCATTTAAGGGCGGGTAAAGGAATTTAAAAGAATTATTTTGAATGGAAGGATTGATGTACATTTATTTAATTATAACATTATATGAGTTTATATATTATTGACAATAATGATTTATGTTTCAAATGATCATTTATTAATTGATTTTTTATATAATATTATTTAAAAATAAAAAATCAAACTAATTTAAAATTATATAAAAATGTCTCAAATAATTAATAATATTAATTTTGAATAAAAATACTAGTAAATGATATAGGTTACATTTAAAAACAAATTAATAAAATTTTGATTTACAATTTCCTTAAATTGCAACGATTAAAAATAATATAAAAACAACCAAATAAAGAATAAAATTGAAAAATAAATATTATATGATGTATTAAAATCAAAAATATAAAAAACTTTAATCAAACAAAAAAGGTAGTATATTTTTTATTTAAATATTATCCTATTATGATTTTAAAAAGAAAATTATATTATTTCATATTCAGCAAAATAAATTTACAAAATAAAAGTTAATTCTTATTTTTTAAAGATACTATATCAAAATTTAACAGATAAAATCCTGAATATGATAAATTAAAATTAAAACATGGCCACAAATTCAAATAAAGAGAATTTTTCTTAAAGATTTGACAATAATGAATAAAAATTTAATGATAAAATATATGTAAAAATAGGCATTTATTTAAGATTATTTAATTACACATATGAAAAATTAAAATTTTTTAAATTATGATTTTTAAAGTTTTTAAATATACTGGTGATCTTCAAACCCGAAATTTCAATGTCTAACTTTCTTAAAATTTTATTCCCCAAGAAACACCATTATTTTATTAAAATTCCAAACTTCAAATTAATTATTGTAATTCAAATAAATAAAATAAAATTTCTTTTATTCATAACATTTCTATACTCATTAAAATAGTATCCTTTATGACATTTAGTTAAAAATTGGTTATTATTTATTAATGGCAATCGGAAAAAAAACGAATATCAATCAATTGATAAGTTTTTAAGTAAGCTCAAGAAATAATGGATGATTAAAAATATTTGGAAAAATTTATCAACGTAAAATAGATAATTACTTCAAATTTTCTAAAACAAAGAAAAAAATATTAGAATTGAATTTAAATCTGTATTTTTTTTTTAAATTTAAATTGATGAAATTTTTTTCAAATATTATCTTTTGATCTTTTGTTAGTCAGCAGTTGTTTAAATTTATAAAAATTAAAAGAAATAAAATAACTAATTTGAAATTTATTGAAATTCAAAATAAAAAATTGGTTTAAAAAATGTTAGAATAGAAGAATAGTGCAATTCAAGATGATATTATCTTTCATTTATATACTTTTTTATGGATTCTATTTTTTTTAATTTAATAAAATAAAATTTTGCACAATTAGAAAGCAAAAATAAAATTACCATCAATTTTTGATTAGCAAAAGAAAAAGATTAAATTTCAAATACTTTAATATTTTAAGAGTATTATATATTTAATTATTTTTTCTATATAAAAATACAAATTAAGTTTAAATGGGGATTGGGGATTGGGGATTG
>Ga0194116_10004145_pt1 | contig 16883 bp, 7 predicted proteins | sample TA2MahsurfametaG_4_FD_148617 | JGI IMG/M metagenome (GOLD analysis project Ga0194116, IMG submission 148617) | Freshwater microbial communities from Lake Tanganyika, Tanzania - TA2015008 Mahale S9 surface | ecosystem: Environmental > Aquatic > Freshwater > Lake | place: Tanzania: Lake Tanganyika...
TCCCCAATCCCCAAAGAATATATTTATTATAATTACTAAAAATATTTCTTTTAAATCTTTATATTTAATAGTATTTTAAAAATGATTATAATATGCTTATAATTTTAACTATTTTAAACATTATTTTGAAAAACACAATGTTTAAAAAAATATCAGAATAAAATATTTAAATTTATGTTTCAATCTATGAATCCTTTAACCACTTTTGGACCACAGATTATTTACTATCATCTTTTCAAAGTGGTTAATTTTATTTTAAATGTTTAGTTTATATTTTAAAAATTTTTAATTTTTTCCAAAGTGATTAATATTATGAGCAATTGTTAAAAAGACAAGGTATAAAATATTTGTCTTGTATAATGATTCAATAAGAACAGCTTTGAGACAAACCAGTTATTATGTTTAAAAATCTTAGGATAGTAAAAATCTATTAATTATTTCTTCAATAAGTATTAAAAAATTTAAAATAGAATTAAAGTTAAGTCTAAATATAATTAAAATATAAAAAATAATTATATTTTTTTTTAGCTGAATTTCTTTTACATGCCATTTAAAAGATAAACTAAATAAAATAGATTAAATTGAATGTCACTTCGAGTAAAAAAGGAATTAAAGCTACAAAGCCTTCTAAATTCAATCATTTCTAAATAGCTTATATTGAATTCATCAATAATATATTCATTATTATTACCAAAGCAGGTAAATAATAGATTGTTTTTAGTTGCATTATAAATTATTCTAATAATAAAGCCAATATCAGTTTTTTCGATAGATAAATAGGTTTTATTCAGAAATTCTTTCAATTTATTACCAGTATAATTAACATTTTCAATAACTTTATGCTTGAAAAGTTTACTTATACTGAATTTATTTTTTATAGAAACTGAATTATAAGGTAGAGTGGAGTCATTTATTTTATTTGAGATATTAATATTTAAATTCAAAGATCTTTTTCTAATAGCTGCTGTTAAATTAGAGATTCTTCTGTTTTTATTATTTTCAATTAAATTTAAAATTGTGAAATTACCATTCCTAATTTTAGCTATTTTTTCATCCACAATAAATTTTTCGGACACGATATAATTAGAATAAATGAAATTCTGTTCTTTAAAATTTTCCAAAAAATTATTTGAAACATTCAAAATCTGACGCATAAAATTAATTATCTCTCTGATTTTCCCGAGATAAATTCTATGTTTCTCCCTTGATTCGTAGTTTTTTGCAGAATTGAAATTTAATTCATTTATATAATTATTCAAATCAGATACAGGATTATCAACAAATTCAATTGCATTGACTACTATTTTCTTTTGAATTAAATTAACAAATTTTTCTAAAGCTTCTTTTTTATCAGGATCAATATAACAGTTTTCTTCTTTGCTTTTTTGCAATTCTATTAAACAAGCTTTAAAAATATTTTCTTCTGCATTTAAAGTCGGAAGATTATAAATTGCGTTTTCGAATATACAGGTCTCTGTTGTAGAAAAAGGAACCTTTAGCTTTTTAAATAAAAAATTTTGAGAGTTTTTTATTCTTTTTGTTTTGGCACAGTTACTATTACAGCAAATAGTGTTTTCGGCTTTATTGAGCTTTGAGCAATGAAAGCAATCCCAATCATTTTTTTCCTGTGCCAATTCCACTATTTTTCGGTCAAAGAAATTAATAGTTAATGGAATTTTACAATATTCACATTTTAAAATTTTAACTTTTGTATTTTCTCTTTTTGCGATAATAAAATTTTCGAGGTTAATTTTATTGCTGTTCGCTGAATTTAGGTTTTTTAGATGAGAATTTAGAGGTTTGAAGTTATTTTCATCAATTTGATACTTAAAACCGTTGCTGTTTATATTTTTATTCATGTTATTAGCATTAGTTAAATTTTTATTGTTTAAATTTTCAATTAAATATGATTTTGCAGAATCTAAATCAATGTTATTATTTTCATTTATATTTGAGTAGAAATTGCTTTCGTCACTTAATAATATTTTATTTTTTGCACCTTCATTTCCTCTATTCTCCTCATTAGCATTATTTGTAAAATTGTTAACAAATTTGTTTAAATTTCGCAAGTTTTTAGTTATCAATCTGTAAAAAAAAGAATAAGGATTTACTTTTATATTTACCACATTATCCAATACATCCCCTTTTGGGAATTTATATCGAGCATATCTTTTATTTTTGTAATATTCTATATATTCATGAGCTTTAGATTTTTCTTTTTCTAAAAAATTTTGATGAAAATCATTAAATATCTCCAAATCTAAATTAATTTGAGAAATTAGGATTGATTCTTGATTTTCAGCATTATTGACTAAGTGATTTGTATAAAGATTTTTTTTTAAAATAATTTTTTCATTGTCTTTTTGATTATTTAAATTAATTTTATTTATGACAATTCTAAGAGGATCTGTAACCGAAATATTTATTAGTTCTAAATACTTTTCAATAAACTCTTTGAGAAATATTAAATCAAAAATCCTAATTTGAGTGTGAAAGGTACTATTGATGTCTTTGGCATTTTTTTGAAAAAAGTCTTTTATATAAACTAAAACGAAATTAAAATTGTATTTATAGAATTGGATTCTTCGGAATAATTTATCAAAAAGATTCTTTTTAAAATTATTTAAAAGCAATTTTTGCTCATAACTTAATTTATCTGTGTCTGTGATAATTTTGCTTTTTTGCTTTTTTAAAAATTCAATTTTTAATTTCTCTTTTTGGTTATGATTATTTGCATTATTAGTATTTTGATTATCGATTTCATTTAAATTAATTAATTTTTCATTTTTGAAATTATTATTGGGAATGAAATTATCTTCTTGGCTTTTATCATTGTTTTCCAAAAGCTTTAAAATTGCATAAATATCTTTTAAAATTTTTGAGCTTGGAGATAAAATTTTTTCGAAAATCTCATTCTTTACCTCTTTTTCATTTATTTGCATTAAGTTTTTAAGCCTATTATATTTTGAAAGTGAAACGTTATTTATATAATTGTTATCTTTATCTTTGAAAAATTTAAGTATTGAATTAATTATTTTATTTTTAGAGTTTTTAATATGATATTTTTCAGAGTAAGAGTCACCGAGGAATATATTACCAAAAACTCTTAATAAAGGCTTAAATATAAATGAAAAAATCAGTGCTCTAGAAATTTTATTATTCTTTAATTTAATAATGTTCACCAAAATAAGAAAAATTGAATCACAAAATTTCCTACTTGAAATCTTTTTTTCATCGAACATTTCAGATATAGAATTTTCTATTACTCCAATAATGCTTTCTGTTAGTTTTATTTTAAAGCTTTCGCTTATTTTATTATAGGATTCCAAAAAGTCTCCTTTAAAAGAAACAGTTGTGATCAAAATCTCAACTGATTCTTCTGATAAGAATTTAGATACAATATCCAATATAAGCTCTGTTATTATACTGTAAATTATTTCCAAATTTTTTTTTGAGTTGTAGAAAATAAGATTGAATAGCTTTTTACTGAAGAATTTATAATTACTAATATAAGAAATAAGTTTTTCTTTATTTTCACTACTATTGATATTGTTTTGATTGTTCTTTATCGCATTTGAACTGTTTTCATTAGCTCTGTTGATTTTTTTATTAGGGCTGTCATAAATTTCTCTTTTTTGATTTTTAAGTAAATTGTACATTTCATTTATACTAATATTTTTAAATTCATCGTTAAGCAAACTATTTCGATTAATAATTTTTTTTTCTAAAATATATTTTTCGATATTCAATCTTTCAAATTTCAAAAAAGCCATAAAAAGTCCAATTAGAGAATTTTCAACGTTTTTATTTGAATCAATGTTTAGATAGCTTACATTAAATATATTTTTAATAAGATTCAAAAACATCTTTTTATTTATTGTCATATCATCTAGAGAATAGATTTTAAGAAAATAACAAGGGTGAATTTGAACGATTTCCAATAAATTTTCATATAATTGCAAATTTTTGGCAATATTTTTTGGAATATTCGAGCTTACTTCACTAAACCTTTGATAAAAAGCTTTGCTTTCTATTTTTAAAAAACAACTTTTTATGTTTTTATTGTAATTTTTATTCGTAATAATATTTTTTCCTTCTAAATTAGGTTTTTGAGAAAAGATATCAGGATTCAAAAAAAGTTTATTTACAAGGAACTTTTCATTTTTGCTTTTTAATTTTAGCAGGAGAAGATTTTCAGTTTCATATATAAGCTGATATTTCGAAAGGTAAATGTTACTCATATGGAAAATGAACTCACCAAAAATATCATTAAATTCAGTAATTATTCGAGAGTCTTCATTTACTAAGCCTTCATTCTTATTTTCGAATTTTTCTTCAAGTAAAATTATTTGTAATTTATTTTTAATATTTTTATCATTTTTTAATTGTTCCTCAAAAATTATATTGTCTGTGTCTTTTTCAAGACTTGTTTCTCCCAGAAGATTAAGTTTTTCTAAGATGCTCCCGTTTTTTCTAAAATAAAAAACATTATTTGTACTTAAGCTTTTTCGTCTATTTTCATCATCTAGATTATTATTAGATAGTATATTTTTACTATTATCATTTGAGAGATAATCTTTATTAAATAAATTGATGTTCAAATTATAATTGTTTAGTAAAATAGAATTATTTTTAATAACAGCAAAATTGTTATTTAGACCTATCTTAATAGGAAGATTATTTGTTTTATATATTTCATTATTTAGATCATAATTATCAGTAATGCAGATTTTTTTTTGAGCTTCATTCGAAACTGAGAATTCATCCAGATAATTATTTGAGCTTTCTTGTATTTCTTCATTTTTATTATTAATTTTATTATTCGCTGATTCAAGAATCTTCTTTGTGTTAAAATAAAAAATTTTGAAATAATCTAAATTATCAAATTTACATAATTTAATATTCTTAAATTTTTTGAACGGAGATAATGAATGGCAATTACTTTTGATTTCTCTTTTCGTTACTTTCATTACTCTGTCATAATTCTCATTCTTTTTATATAAATTATTGTTATTTTTTATTTTAACAAAATTTGGATTTTGATTTTCTTTAATATTTTCATACATTAGTTGATTATCTTTATCGAGTAACTTGAACCCTAAATTTTCATTATAATTATTTCCCCAACTATAGATATTAAAATTAAAATTTTCTTTGTTATGTGCAATTCCAAAAAAACTATTTTCGCCTAAAGCAATATAAGAAAAGCAATTATCAAAGCTTTTGCAAGATAAATTTTCCTTTTTAGCATAAAATCCAGACTCAATTGCAAATTTAGATCCTTCAAAATTTTCATCATTTTTTGCTTTAATTTTCATTTGATAAAAATTAATATTTTTCGTCTTTACTATATTTTTACTATGCTTGCCTATATTATTATTATGATGATCATCATTCAGTTTGCCAAAGCCATATAAAAAACCTTCTTCATCAATCGCCACTGAAAAATTTTTAGATGAATTTACAAATTTAATTTTATTTGAATTTTCATTATTTAAAATTTTTGGTTCTAAAATAATATCATTATTAATACTATTTTCGTCTTCATACAGTCCCAAATATTTTTTTCTTCCGACTCCCCATAGGTTTCCTAATGAATCAAGAAAAAGGCTGAATTCATCTCCTGCGCAAACTTTAACAAAATTGAATTTTTTAATTTCCATTTTTTTATTAAATTCGCAATTAACATTATTTTTATCAGTTTCTAACATTTCTTCTTGTTTTCCATTTAAGTTTAAATTATTATTTAAGCTAAATATTGAATTGCTATATTTAATATTTTCTTCTTTCACTCCTAATTTATTTAATGGATCAGATTTATCATTGATAATGGTATTAGAATTTTCCAGTTTATTCTTTATTGGAGATTTCGATAAATCTGCATTATTTTTTGAATTATCGAGATTTATATATTTTTTTATAGGAGAAATACATTCGTTTAAATTATTATTTATAGATGAAGATTCATTTAAACTAAAGCTATAGTTAGAAGAACCATAAAAATTTTGATTGTTATTTGTTCGATAGAAATTATTTTTATTGGTTGTACATTCAAAATTTAGATTTTCTTCTGTTTTATTAGTATTAAAAAAGTAAATCTTTTTAGGGAATTTATAATCCAAAATATTTCTGTGCCCTAATTTACCACTGTAGCCACATCCCCAAGAATAAACTTCTTGAAACATTTGGGAATTTTTAATTTCTCTTACAATAGCCAAATTATGACTCTCAGAACAAGTAATATATATGACATCATTAATTTCTTCAATTATTCTTGGTTCATATATATAAGGAATCGAATTGAAAGAATTACTATCAAAAGTACAATCGAAATTCCTTATTCCAAGTTTTCCATACATGTTAGATCCAAAAGCGTATATTATTCCTGTTTGAGTAAGAACCAAAGAATGAGTGTCAGAACAGCAAACCATTTTAGGTAAAGGAATTGAATTAATCAAAGTTGGTTTCTTATAAAACAAAAAAGAACCGTCATTATTAATTTCAGGTTTTAAGCCAAGTTTGCCGTATTGAGAGCACCCCCAAGAGTAAAGCTTCTTGTCCGCGGAGATTATTATTACATGAGATTTTCCAATGGCTGCGAAGGTAATTCTCTCTTTGAAATATAATTGTTTTATTGAATAAATATCGAGAGAATCATATTCTTCATTTTTAGATTTTTTTGATTGTTTATTAGGTTCATGATTTTTAGTTTCTATATCATTATTAGAAATATTATTATTTATTTTTTTGTTTATACTTTCTATTTTTATATGTTTTTCTGATTCCTCTTTAGAACTAATTTTTTCATTTAAGCTTTTATTCGATGATTTTATTGATGAAATTTTACTTCTGGAAATTTTATTATTAATAATATTATTACTAGAAGATATATTTGGAAATGAATTTGTATTATTAATCGTCATATTTAAAGTATTATTTTTATTTATTTTAGAAATTACGTTCAACAAGTTTGTGTTTTTAGTGAGTGGCTGTTCTTTATTTTTTAAATTTATATTCTCCACTTCTTTTATATTATCAATGACTTCAGATTTTTCTATTTCCATAATTTTTATTTCTTTATTTTTTTCACTCCTTTCTTTGTTCGAAAAAGAATTTCTTTTAATATCAGAATTAATCATATTGTTTTTGGAGTCCTCATTTTCTTTAGTGAAATCTTTTATATATATTTTAGAATTTTTATTTGAATTGGAAAAAACACTTTCGTTACCTATTAAATTATCAGTAGCCTTGCTTTTTTCATCTTCTGATTGTTCTTGGATATTTTGTAATTTATTTTGAAACTTTATTCTAAGTAAATTCATATCAGAATAGTTCTTACTTGAATTATTTAATAAACTACCTCTAATCGTGTTTTTATTAATATTCAATTTGAGAAAATTTAAATCTGAAATTTCATTGGAATTTATTTCGCTTGTTATTTGATTAGTAGAATATTTGTTTGGATTTTCCAGATTAAAATTTTTAAGTAAAAGCTGATTTAAAGTGTTTCTTTTCATTAATAATAAATTTTGCATTTTGGACTGCTTAACTATTAGTTCTTCTGGAATTAATGAATTATCTCCGCAAATAAATAAATCACCTTCAAATGAAACAAAAATAGTATTTTTTTCATTGCAAGCAATTAAGCAAATTTCATTCTTGCAATAGATTTTTTTGGAATTGAAATTTACGTTTTCATTGTAAAAACTGTCTCTTTTTTCAGAATTATTATTATTGATAATATTATTGTATTTAGTTAAAGATTCTTCTTTTTGGTAATTATCATTAATCTTATTTAATTTAAATATTTTACTAGGTTTTTCATCATTACTTTTTTTCATATTTGAATTGTAAAAATTTGATATTGAAATTTTAAGAAGTTTAAAATCTTGTGAGTACTCTTTAAAAAGTGCATTTTGCCTAATGAATGGTAAATAAATCTTGTTCTCTTTAAAAGCTTTAAATCCACTGATTGCTTTTGGAATAACTATCTTCTCTCCTATATTTGAATGTCCTAAAACGCCAGAGCAATTATTCCCAAGAGTTAGAATTTCCCCATTCGATAGCCGAATTAACATATGTGAATTACCTAAATTTATTTCTAGAATTTTTATAGAAAAATCGTTTAAATTCAAATCTAATTGAACAGGAATGCAAATATTTCCATCAATTTCTTTGGAAATTCCTAACATTCCATTTTGATTTTTTCCCCAAACAAATATTTTATTATCTTCAGTAACTGCAGCAGAGTTGGAATTTCCACAAACACTGTATGCCATTTTATAATATTTCAATTTTTTTACAAGAAAAGGAATCTTTTTATCATCTAAAATACCGTTTCCAAGCTTTCCATTTGATCCTGAGCCCCAACAGAAAATCTCTTTACTTTTCGTTATTACAGACATATGAGAATCTCCAACTGATATTGAATCAATTTGTGTCGATAAACTTTTTGCATTAAAAAATTCAACTTTTTTCGGGTATGAAATGCTATTAATACTTTCATGACCTAGTCTTCCATTTGCCCCGAACCCCCAAGTATAAATTTCCCCACCTTTAGTTAAGAAAGCTGAATAATAAATCCCTGAACCGATATCAATAATAGTTTTTTTATCGCTTGGTAAGATGTTAATATTATTTGCATTTCTAGTATTTGAAGATTTAATTAATTGATTTTCATATTTTTTATTTATGCTATTTTGATTGATATCTATCATTTTTGAATTGTTCGAATATAGGTCTTTTCCTTCAATATCAATAAGTATCAACTTCGGTGTTTCACAAATTTTTTCTTCAATTCCTCTCCCTAAACAATTAAATTTATTTAACCCCCAAGAATAAATTTTTCCTTCTTCTGAAAGGGCAAGGCTATGGCAAAAACCACAAGAAATTTTTACAATTTTAGTATGTGATTCAGGAAATTTCACTAAAACAGGATTACAAATAACTTTGAATTCTTCATCAATATTTAAATCGGATGTTTTATTTTTTGTGATTTCATCATCTAAATCTTCATCATAATAAAAATTCACATTTTTTTCTTTTTTGCGCATATATGAAACTCTATAATTATTGATAATTTTTTTATTCAACTGATCTTCGTAAATTACTTTTTCTTGTTTTTTTAAATTTTCAGACTTTAAATTTTCCTTTTCCTCTTTTTCTATTACAAAATTTATTTCTATTTGTTCTTTTTTAATTCCGAGTCTTCCTTCAGAAGCAACTCCCCACATAAAAACCATTCCCTGACAATCAACTCCATCTACTATTAAGTTTACTAAACGAGAAATATTTACAAGAGTATTTTTAGCCAAATTTAAATTTGAATTTAATTCGCAATTAAAAAATAAACTTTCATTTTCTATTTGATTTGTAGTATTTTCTAAAAATTTTTCATAGATCTTTTCACATAGAGAATTTGTTTTCTTGTCATAAAATAAAAAGTTAATTTCATTTTTCTCATCGTAGTAATTAATTTCATAATTTTCAATATTTTTATTCTCTTCATTTTTCCTATTAAAATCAATATCATTATTATCATCATAATTACTTTTCTCAACATCTACTTGTATTTGAGAATTTGCTAGATCTTCTAAGTTTTTATTACAATTACTTTTTTCATAAGAATCTATCGAATTTTCATTTTTTTCGCTATGACAAGAGCTATTATCTTCATTTTCGCTTTCAGGTATCTCAGTTATTTTACCTTGAAATTTCTTGTTCTTATTCTTTAAGTTTTTTTCGGTAAAAGTAATAAGATCTTTTCTACTAAAATTTTTTTCTTGTATTTTAATTAAAGAAAATAAATTCTTAATATCATCTTCTGTAACATAGTTTTCAAATCTGCAAATAAATTTTATGAAAAATGAATAATCTTCTGGATTCAAACTTATATAATCATAGATTTCAATAATATAATTTCGCAACTCAATAAATTCCTTGATATCTGATTCAAAGATTTTATTCAAATTTGAAATTAAAAATTCTTTTTTGTTATCCACATTAAATTCATTTTTTAAAAAATAATTATAAGTTTTGTTTATTTTAAAATACTCCTTTTTATGCAATTTTTGATAGTTGTAAAAGCCGTTTAAAAAATACTTTTCGAAATAATAGAAATTTAAAGAAATATCATTCATTTCATTGATTTTATTTTCATTAATTCTCAGCAACAAAAAAAGCAGATTTCTTGGAGAGGTTATTAAAATTGGTATTTTCTCCTTGAGCCATCCTCGAAATTGGAATATCAACTCTTCACAAAATTCGAAATCTTCTTTTTTATCTTCTTCATAAATTTTATTCACTAAAACTCCTGTATGAAATTGCCCACTCGAAACCATTTCACAAAAATATTCCTCTGAAAGCTTTTCTTCTAATGGAACTTTAGTAGGAGTTATAATATCTTTTTCAGAAGAGAATCCTAGCATACCAAAATCGCCTGATCCCCAAGAATAAAGTTTTCCGCGAATATCAATTGCGTATGAATTCTTAAGTTTTCCAGCTAATTTTGACATATGGGTATTTTTATTTTATAAAAATTTTTCTATTTTATTAATCAATTTTGATAATAAATAATATCTTTAGATAGTATTATTCTAATTCTTTATTTAAATTTATTTTTACTTGGTAAAATTACTTATTCAGATGATTAGAGTTTATTATAATTATAATAATTTCTTAAAAATTATTAATAAATCGCAAATAAAAAATATTTAATTTCAAAAATAGTTTAAAAAAAGTAAAAATTTTAAAATAATTTTTTGATTAGAAAAATTATGATTTTTTTATATGAATATAGTAATAATTTTCTTTTATAAATTTTCATTTATTTTCTCATATAATTCTTTATTTCTCTCTTTTTCCCTTGGAATATAACTTGGGTATCTATTTATAGGATCACTTTTTAAGAGATTATCAATATAATCAGAATGTGTTTTAGGTATAAATTTATTATCTCTTGGAATTATAGGAGTATTTGTAAAATTATCGATTATAATTGGAATTCCTACTTCACAAGTGCTTTCAATTCCCAATTCATTTGTTCCTCTCCTTATTTTAAAAAATCCTTCTTCTCCCCATTCAGGACCCCAAGTATTTTGTAGAATCCAATATTTTTCATTAGTTTTTTCATTTTCTCCTATTTTGATTTGAAAAATAATTGATTAGTTAAAAAATAATATTAATCCTTATTTGATTCCTTTTTATAATAATCAAGTTATTAATAAAAATAAATAACTAATTTAATAATTTATTGATAATAGTACTTGATGTACCGGATATGGGTAAAAATCCATTTAATGAATAAAAATGACAAATTATAATAAATTATTTTGTTAATTAAGAGATGTTAAATTCCTTAAAAGAGACTTGATGCAATCTAATCATTAAAATTTATATCAAAATTAAATAAATAAAATATAATTTACCCCAACCAACAAGTAAAACAGAATGATCTATTTTGGTCCATTCTTTATTAATATTTTTATTTGAATAAGTTTCTCTTTCAACGGAATGATAAATTCCTGATTTATAATAAATGAAATTTGCATCTGATTGAAAGCTAACTACAAACGGTCCTTTATTTTTTAATTCCTCCATCATTAATAATTCATTGCATTTCCCATAACTTTCACCCAAATATTTATAATCTAGCATTCTATATAAATAGGGTAATTTCAACAAATTACATGCTTTATCACATTTGGATTTTATTGTCTTAATGAAAATAAAAACACTTATTGTTTTATGACAAGAGTAAAAAATTTAAAATTAAATTAATATATGATCACTTCTTTAAGAAAATATTTTCTATATATAATTTATTAGATTTTTACTAAAATAAAACTTTTTGATTTTAAATTAATATTTAAAAATTTTTACTGTATAAGGTTTACAAGATTCTGGAATGAGTTCAAACTCATTTGCGAATTTCATCACTAAGAAAGCATAACCGCCATCACATCCTTGATTATAATACGAGCAATCCAAAACATGTTGCACACTCAACTCAACGATGTGATTATAGAATAATTTTAACCTTGATTCAGCCATCCTTAGAGTTGATATTGCATAACAAGAACCGCAATTCCCTTGTTTGGCTGCTGGTCTAAGTAAATTCATCCAATCAAATTCTTTTGGAAAAAGTTTTATGTGATTTTGAAATTCTAAATCTTGAATAAGTAACTCTTGCTTGTTTAATTTTTCAAAATTTGTATTTAATTTCGATTCGATTGTTTTTTCTTTATTTTTGAAACGGAAATTCATATATTTTAAATTGGATTTATTTACTAAATTTTGCTTTCCAACATTTATTGCAAAGTCTTTATATATTCCTGCCTCCCATGATTTATCAATTTTATTTAATTCTTCAATTTTTTTGATATTTGATAACAAAATGTACTTTTTGCTATCAAAATCATTATTGTAAATGTTTAAAATTTCAATCAAAGCTGTATCATTTTGCATTGCTAGATTTTTTAATTTTTCAATATCTAAATAATTCTTATTCTCCTTTTTAGGTAATATAGAGGAATAATATTTAAGGTTATTTTTCATTTTATTTTTATTTTTCTGAAGATTACTTCTATTATCCACAAACAAATTAATTTCATTATTATTGGAATATTTATTTTTCCCTTCATCAATGTTATGATTTTTACTTTCTTTAAAAATTTGCTTGAAATTATAAAATTTTTGAGCAATATTTATCCCAGGTTTGAGATATCCTCTAATGTTTCCATTAGACTGTAAAACATTGTTTATTTGATTTCTATGCAAACCTACTGTAATAGGTACAGGCTGCAGAATGAAATCATTATTAATGTTATTATACTTATTAAAAGGAAAATTCTGAAAATTGATAAATTCTTGATTAAAACTTTGACTTGTAGGAACACCGAAAGCATAATTTTGCAAGGAATTGTTAATAAATGTTTCATTATCAGTTGGTAATGATAATTTATGATAGTTAGATATTTTATTTTGTATTGAATGATCATTTTGGAAATTATTTTTTATTTTTATGAAAGTTGGAAGATTTAAATTTATATTTTTTTTAAAGGCTTTGAAACAACCCCATTCAGATTTATCTTTGTTATTATACCAGCCTGTCAAAGTAGAATGACAAAATGATTTTAATGAAATATTGTTTTTTTCAGTTTCAATTGAATATTTAAAAAATGTGAAGAAGGAAAAATCTTCAAAATCTAAACTAAAGCCTTCATCATAAACCATAGTCCACTTTCCGTTCTAGGAATTTTTTAAATTATTTTGCTCGATAATTTCAATTACTTTTTTAAAAAATTAGATAAAAAGTTTCTATATCTTTTTAACTTATAAAATTCTTGAATAAATAAAACAAGAAAATTAAGTCTAAAAAACAGAATCATCAAAAAAATAGCCTTTATATAAAACTCCAATTTAAATTAAAATCATTTTTATAAGAGATTAGAAAAAAGTTTAAATTTTCTTTTATATACTTGCCGTATTCCATTTATGGTTATAAATGCTGAATCATAGGCTGTAAGCTCTAGTTCATATTCATTTCTAATTATTTTGACATAAAATCAATAATTTTCTTTATAAGAAGAATTCAAAATTTGTTTTATTTACACTAAAGGATATATTGACTCTGCTTTCCAGCTGGTTTCTTTATTGCTTGGCATTTTATGTCCACATCTCATCTGATATCCTGATTTCACTTTCATTAAATTTGTAGATTTTATCTTCCATATTCCTATGATCTATTTATTTTTAATGATTTTACTTCATGTTTTAAACAGTGAATCGGCAAGTCTTCCAAGCTCAATTTTATCAAAAGGAAGATTAAAATTATCTTATGAAAACAAATACGATTTCGCATCATTTATTTGAATTATTATTAATAAAATATAAAGAAACATTCTAAATCAAATTTAAATATAAAAAGTTTTTCAAAATATTTTAATCAATTATAAATACATGTTTAAAATAAGGGATTCAAGTTTAGACATTGAAATTTTAACGAATGTAAAAAATAAGAAAATAATCAATTTGAATTTGATATATAAATGAATTTAATCTTAAAAAAAACTCTTCTCAAAATTTATTCATTCAAAAAAAATGAATGAACAAAAATTTTAGTAATTTTTTTATCAATTGAAAAAATTTTTTTAAGTAAAATTAATCATAGAAAATATTTAGTAATTTTGAACTTGATATTAAAATCATTAGTTATAATTAATTTTTCTAAATTCCGAACAAATTGATATTTATTCAATAAAATCTTTACTTTTTAAAGCAGAAATGAAAAATGAAAAAAAAGAATCAGAAAAAAATTCTAATGACAATCTTAAAAAAGCGGAGGCTAAAACAATCAGAAAACTTCAAACTGTAATTACTAAAAACAAAACTACTCAAGACTCATATAAAAAATTGTTAACTAATAAATTTTATTTTGAAAATAAAATTGATTTTGAAAAATTGGATCATTTAGAAGAGATGAAGATTTTAAATGAAGAAAATCATCATGTTAAACAATACTTGCATTTTATTAGAGATAAAAATAATCGATTTAAACTGAATAATTATAATAAAAAAACAAAATTTTACAATTCTAGATTTTCAGAATTTGAAGAAGACATAAATGAATATTTTATCCTCAAGAAACGTAAGCATAAAATTTTTTAATAATTTTATATAAGCTTTATCCTAAAATATTTAAATCATAAATTATAAAACTTTATTTTTCAGTGATTATATTAATTGGAAAAATATTTTAGCTTCATTTTTTTTATTTTTCCATAAGTGCTATTTTTGATAAAGAAGCTGTAGTTTTTCATCACTAATTACTTTAATACAGCTTTTTATATTTTTAGTTAGAATAGAATCGAAAAAAAATTGTTTTGAAAATTATAGAGATTATGCTAATAATTATATGCACAATCCCTATAATCACATTTCTAAAAGCAATATTAGCAATAATTTTTTCAATTTTGATAATAAAAATAAAATTTTTTATGATGATGCTAAAAAGAAAAATTATTTCAACAAATATTCATTCAATAATATAAATGAAAAATCAAGTGAATCTAATCAATTATTTGATATTAATCCATCTTCATTAAAGCATTGCCATAGACTCAAGCCTCAAGATTTGGCTTTGAAAGAAGAAAATGAAAATTCTTCTGAATTTTCGGCTGCTGTTTTATCTAAAAGTTTTAAAAATAGCGATAATTCTTTTTACTATGAGACTGAAAGAAATGAAATAAAAAAAAATTATAAATTATCAAAAAAAAAAAAATCTGAAGAAACTCCTCCAGAACAAAGAATTAACAATAAAATTAGATTGCCTAAAAATAACACAAATGAAGAAGGTGAATTAATAAATTATCATCCAAGTAAAGACTTTTTATATGATTTTAATTATACTAAGAAGTTAAGTAATCTTTATAAAAGTAGTAATAATTGTTTTAATAAGAATTCAAAATCTTTTGTCTTGAATTCTTCTTCTATTGAAAACAAAAATAATAAAATTCGATTCAGAGATGATAATAAATTTTTGTTTGAAGACTATTCAATTTTAGATAAAAATATTGATTATCTGCAGACTTTGAAATTTTCAGGAAAATTTAATTCAGATATATACTACGATAATACCATAAAGGATTCTAGTGAAATTTTTGAAAATAATTTAGTAAAAAAATTGAGCTATGAATTTAATATTCTAGATATTCCCAGAAAAAATAACATTTCCTTTTCTCCAAATTTAATTATTAAAAAAGATTCCACTTATCTAAATGATACAAATAAAAAACCAATTTTTATCAATTTAAAATCTCAAGAATCAAACAATCAAGCAGATATTTTGAACACAAGATTTTTTAATAATGATTTAAATAATCTCCATTTTAAAACAATAGATGAAAATCCAGAAAGAATTGAATATTCTAAAAAAATCCCAAACATGAATTCAATTATCAACATTAAAAAATCAAAAACAATTTTTAATAAAATTAAAACCAAAGAATTAGATAGAGAAATGTTTGATCATATTTATAAAGATTTTAAAAAACAAAACATTTATAGAGGAAAACAACAAATCAGAAGAATATATGAAAAGGAAAAAACTCTTAAATCTCCAAATGAGGTCTCCTATGGTCCGAAGTCAAAGTTTTCAAAATTGGGAAAATTTCCAAAACCCAAAATATATAGCAGCCTAGAAGAATCTTTAAAGGAAGGCAAAAATTTTTTAATAAAAAAAAGAATAGAAGATCTGGATGGAGAAAATTTAAATGATATTCGTTTGAACACAATTAATTATGAGACTTTGAAGAATAAAAGAAAAAAGTACCCCACTTCTTCTCAAGTAATTAAAAAAGCAAACCTAAAAGATAAATCAATAATCTTACATAATTTAACTCAATCAATTTCAAAGAAAAAAAATAATCATAAAACAAACTATGTTCAAAAAAAAATATTTTTATTAAATATATAAAAAAATTGAAAAATGAAAATATCAAAGATACTTCATTTGAAGATAAACACCAGCTTGAATTTATTAATTTTCAAAATTTAAATCCCAAATTTTCTAAAGAGGAAACTATTCATTTTAATGCTAAAAGTAAAAAGAATAATTTAGATAATAAAATAAAAATTAAAAATTATGACGATTTTTCCAAGTTGAATAAAGCAGATCAAAATTGTGATATAAAAATATTAAATAATATGTTATATAGACTTGAAAATATATTAAATTTGACAAAAGAAAAATAATTAATTAAAGAGGGAGTTTTATATAAATATTTTTATCTGATAAGGATTTTTATGTTGAAAAAAATTCTATATAGATATTTTTATTTCGACTTATATTTAATTATTTATGATTGGAATAATATAAATCTCTT
>Ga0194116_10004148_pt1 | contig 16872 bp, 16 predicted proteins | sample TA2MahsurfametaG_4_FD_148617 | JGI IMG/M metagenome (GOLD analysis project Ga0194116, IMG submission 148617) | Freshwater microbial communities from Lake Tanganyika, Tanzania - TA2015008 Mahale S9 surface | ecosystem: Environmental > Aquatic > Freshwater > Lake | place: Tanzania: Lake...
TTATTCTACGCTGAATCTATTTAAATTAAATTAATTAATGTCAATTTAAATAATTTTTAAATTAATTAAATCAATTTTTTGAGAATATATTGTAAAATTATCAAATTTTAAAATATTATTTATATTAAAATTAAATAATTGTGTTTTGTGTTTATTAAATAAATAGCATTTAAAATTATCTATACATAAATCCTCCAGTATTTAATGCAGATATCATAAATTTTATTGGTTTATCAATATCTTTGCATGTTATATTACCTTCTATAGCTTTTTTAATTCTATCATATCTTCCTTCATATATTATTTTTCTTGCTCCTTCAGATTCATAAATTTTTTGATCCTCAATGTATTGCTGAACTAGAATAAGTTTATTATTTTCACTTTCATCTGCAACACCTCTCCAAATAGATACACCTCTATCGTCTCGAGATAGACCTCCAATATAGAAGATTACATTTTCATTCTCTTCAATATCCAAAAATAAAACGAAATCCTTAGCAAAATTTTCAGAATATTTTACTTTATATTTATTTTTAGTAAACTCGATTATAAATTCTTTTTTTATAATATTAACCTTTGCTGATTCTGTTTGTAAAAATGCATTGATATTATTTTGTACAATTTGCTCGGAGTAAAAGCCTTCAATTAATAACCCATCCTTTATTTTATTTTCTAATGAACCATCATATATTGATATAATTGTGGAATCAAATTTTTTAATTTTTTTATTCATTTTAAAAATCCCGATTTTGCTTATTGTACCATCGAATAAGACTTTTTCATCAGTTCCAGATATAGGTACAATAGCTTTTATTTTTCCATCTCCCGAGAAAAACATGTATTTGCAAACCATAAATTTTTTTTTCTTTTTCAAATTATCTTCGATAAATTCATAAAAATTAACTTTTAATTTATATTCATTGGTTTTTATCAAATCATTTTTTCTTTCAGTATTTGATTCATGATTTACCCATTCATATTCAAAATTATTATCATAAACTATTTCTTCCTTTTTATTTTGAGACGTATAGCAACTACCCATTATGTTTATTTTTAGTAAAATAGTAAAAATCTGAGTAAAATTATTTTTATCTTATAATAAATTAAAAGTATATTTTATTAAGAAATAATATTAAAATTATTTTTTTGCTAAATGTTTAATTAAATTGATATGTTTAATTGTATATTATTAAAATTCAATAAAAAATTAATGAAAAAATATTATGAAATAAATAAAATTTAAGGTTTACGTGTTAAATCAATCTAAAATAGAATGATAAAAGTTCAATTTAATAATATTTGTAAATTTTTTATAATTATTTCAATATACGGATTTTAGTTTTATTTACAATAATAGCTGACTGAATATTCAGGCAATTTTGTAGTTAGTTTTTCATTCTTAAATAATTTTATTTAATTTTTTGATTTCATTATCATCTTCATATTTCTTTAATTTTAATGCAAATTCCTCTAATGCTTTATTGTTGTTTTTAGTATAAGGAATTTCAGATTCTAAATCCAATACTAAAATTCCTTTCACATTTTCTTCTTCTTCATGATCATAGTATTCTGATAAACCCTTATATTTAAATTATTTTTTATATCAATTTCTAAAAACATTTTAAAATAAAATAAAATATAGTCACTTACCAAATTTGGAAAAATTTTTTTCATTCCAGGTTGGGATGATTCAGATAAATGAAATTCCCCTTTTCCTCTAGGATGTGAAAAGTGAATTTGGCCTCCAATTATAAATTTATTCAAAGGTATTTTTATTTTTTTTTGAATATAATTTTCTTCAACTTTGTAAATGTTATCAGAAATAATATTCAGTTTTATTATCAAATCTCCAATTACTCTTTTTTCATTAACATTACCGAGGCCAGGATACCTTAAAATAGTTCCATTTATGAAATCAGCTGGTAATTCAATAATCTTCTCAGTTTTATTTTTTAAAAAGATCTTATCATCGCAGATTCTAAAAAATTACAATCAAGATAAACGAAAATTAAAGATTATAAATATTTTAAATTTTTAATTAAAAAATAAATAATTATTAAAACTTCAATCTATTGATATTACCCGCAATTTACAATTTTTATCCACTTTCTACTTCCTTTACAGGTTTTACATAATTCATTCAAAAATGTACAATTGGGACAATCTTCTATTCTAGAATGAAAATCATTTCTATAACAAGTACAAACAGAATGATATAAATATTTGATTTTAATTTTTTTCATCTTCATAGCATCTCTTACTTTAATGTTTAAAATAATCTAATTATTCAATTTTAACGATTACTTTAATATCTAATGGCATTTTAAAATCAATTTTATCTTTTTGTTCATAATTTAATAGTTTATTTCTAAAATCTTGTGTCACGAAATGATAATCTAAATATTTCATTGAAATTGCGAAATCATCGTGTAGTTGAGGGTCGAAAACATATTCATCTAATAATAAACATTTTATTTTAAAATCCTCAGGAAAGTTAAGTTTTTCATCTGTTTTTTCTTTCTTAATAGGATCATAAATATTTTGATGATTATTAATAAAATAATTCAAAGACCAATCGAAATACTCATCAGAGGAATTTTTTAACTTATTAAATAAATCAAAGATTTTTTCTTGATCATCCTTTATATCTGTGACTTTTTCATGATTTTTCTTGGATAAAAAATCTGTATTTAATTATTTTCAGTTTAATTTAAATTGTCATACGGTAGATTGAATTTGGAGTGAAAATATCGTATTTGTTTTCATATTTAAAATAAGTATCCAAAAATTTTGAATATCTGTTATTTAAATCCACATTTAAAATACCTAGAAGTTAAAAAATTTATTCACTCTACTTTCTATTTTTTTCAAGAATATTTTTAGTGGAGGTGGGTGAAAGTAGCTTTTCTTCATTCTTTTCTTCTTTATAAATAATAATTTAATAAAATAATTCAAATTATTAATATTTCAACAAAATCATATGAATTTGATAAATAATTATTCTCTTTGCAAACACTTAAACATTTTAATAATATATTCTAAAAGTAATTGACTTATAGTTTAAATTAATTAAGATATTTTATTTAAAATATCAAATTATTTGAACTTGAGATTTTATTGAATTAAATATTATAATAAATTTTAAATGTGTAACAAAATCGAACATTTACGATTTCATTAGAAAATATCATGATCTTTTATATTTTAAGAAATTAAAAACTCGACAACAAATATTTCAATATTTTAGTTTTTTTATATAAATTATAAATAATTGATTACTTTAATGATTATTATAAATAGATTTGATAGATATTCATCACTAATTTAATTGATTTGATAAAATTTTATTAACTAAATACACAATAATTAATTCTACATTACTTGTAAGTGTGATTGTCCTAACAAATACAAATACAATTTACTTGGTTTTTCAAAATCTTAACCAAACCTTAATATTAAATCTTGTATGAAATGAATTAAAAAATCAGGAGATTACTGAATTTTTTTAATTCTTTTATTTAATATCAAAGGTATCAATTTAATTTATCTTAATGAAACTTTCATCATCAGATTTATAATTTCTTTGATTTAAAAGTTTAATTTTTATTTCTTCGAAATTAGTTTTTAGATTAAATTTGCTTGGATTTAATATAGAAGATTTACATTCTTTTTTAGATTTTTCTTTGCTCTTTTTTTCAGGTTTAGTTATAATATTTTCAGTCTTTTTAATTTTCCTAGCATTTAATGGAGTCGAAGGATTTGTCGAATCGTAAATCATGTCTAATCCTAATGTGGTTGACAGATTTTCAGCTTCTTCTTCTGAAAAAAAGTTTTGATTTGTTTTTTCAATAAAAATAATAGATTCGTTAGGATCCATTAGAAGAGATGTATTTGATTCTTGGCCTGGGGTTTCAAAGGAATTAAACTTATCCAATTTTAAATTTTTTTTGATGTTTAAAAAGTCAAAATTTTTTCCTTCTGAAGCTTTAGCTTCTTCATTGGACTTGCTTGTTATGAGAAAATTTTTAAGGAAATTTAAATGGAATGAGAATAATTTAGGATCCTTTAATTGTTCAAAAATGTTTGTAATCGCGGGGTTTTTGGAAAAAATTAAAGTTTTCAGATCCGATTTCTCATCTAAAGTTATTTTTTTGGATGTGAATGCATCATAAAGATTTTTTAGAATATTACTCATTGAATATTGGAAAGTAGGTTTTGGTTCTTCATCTTTTATGCTGTTTTTCTCAACAACAGATTTATATTCGTCCATATACTTTTTAAACATTTTTTATAAAATATGATTTTATTTGTTTATATTTGCTAGGTAATTTTAATAATTATTAAGATTTTTCTTATCAATATTAGAGGCAAATTAGAATAATTTTGAAAATGAAAAAGAAAATTATTCATATTTAAAAAATTATGAATTTTTATCAAAACTTAATATATGTATGATTCGTATCTTTTATTTTAATAAGAATTAATAAGAAAGTTCTCAATATCTATTTCAGTGAATAAAACAGATTAAAAAACCAAACCAATCATTTTTTCGTATGTTTTTAATTTTTATTCAATGATAGGCTCAACGCCTTTAAGTTTAATTAATTCATGAAAATTATTAATTTAAATATTTTTATTTGGATGTTCAATTTTAATTAAAGAAATCCTTAAAATATTTTATATTTGTTACTTCTTTTTTATTAAATTTCAATAATAATTTTTTCTAAGGCTTTAAAATAGGATTATCCGAATTAAATTTAAGTTTATTCAAATTGTTGAAAATTTTGCGTAATATATAAAAAAAAAGAAATAAATCTTAGTTTAATTTAATATAAATTGATTAAAATGAAATAATAATCAAGATATTCTTTAAAGCAAATATTTAATCATTTAAATTTTTTGTTTATTGATTTAAAAATTAAAACATATACTAAATTGGAAAAACAAAAGTATTAAAATTCAGCTAATGGAAAAATCTTTGTTAAGTTCTAATAAAGAGTTTAAATAGCAATAAATGTGTAAAAAATAAAGTTGTAATTTTTAAACGAAAATTTTTTAGTTGTATTTTTATTTGAAAATTAAAGAATTGTTAATAATTAATTAAATTAGTAGTATTTTTGAATTAGTTTCAAAATCAAATTTAAATTTAAATTGTGATAATTAAATTGAATTTCAAATAAATTAAGTATTTTAGCCTATGAAAATTTATATAGGAAATTTAAAATTATACATGTCTAGATTGAGAATTTTTTATTATTTGGAAAATAAAATTTCAATTATTATATTTGAATTTCTATTAGCTATAAAGAGGGATTGAGGTGGATAAAAAAACTAAAATTTATAAATTCAGTAAAGAGTTCCAACTCTATTCTTAGCAAAATTTAAAATAAAAAATATAGGTAATTTTAAAAAAATTATTTTAAAATTGAAAAATTTTTTCGAAATATTTTTTATTTATTATAAATGAATCCAATTAAGAATACTATCTTCAAGCAAAGAGGTTTAGTTAAATTTTTTTTCAGAAGAAATAAAAAGAACAATGAAAATAAAGATAACGCAGAAGATGATGATGAATATGAGGAAAAGAAGAAAGAACAAAATAATGATAAAAATAAAAATAAAAACAAAGATAAAAAAGAAGGGTTTTTTTCTTTCTTAAAAATATCACAAGGACAACCAATGACAAAAGAAGAAGCTTTAAGAATTTTAAATTTTACAGAAAAAGATGAGTTAACTTCTCAAGTCATTAACGAGAGATATGAAAAATATTTTTTAATAAATAACCCGGGTAAAGGAGGATCATTTTATCTTCAGAATAAAATTTTTTATGCGAAAGAATATTTAATGCAAAATTTTCCAAAAGAAGAAAATAACTCTAAATATAATCTTGATAATAATATAATTATTGATAAACAAGAGGAAAATAAAGATAACGACGCAAAAATTTAAATATTTTTAAAATATCAATTAGTGATGTAACTTTTTTATTTATAATTTAAATTTAACAAATGAAAAATAAAATTAGTTATCTTCGTTCTTTATCTTCTAATAATAAACATACTTCAATAAGATTCTAAATATTTTAAAAATTTTAAATATTATGTTATCTTGGATTATTTGCTGAATAAATAATATAACTTTATAAATTTTTATTGGGACCCCTTAAAAGATATTCTTAATTTTTTTTCATCTTTATGTGTTATTCAATAATTTATTTGTTAAATATCATTTAAATGATATTATTTTTTATCTAATTTCAAAATATAATATAACGTCATAATATTTAATAAATATAATTAAGATATTTTATAAGATCTCAAAATTTAATTAATTTTTAAATTATTTTTAACTCGAAATGAATTTGAGAGATTTTGAAAATGGAAGAATTGAATTTCCATTAAACGATTTTGAAGAAGTAAAGTTTCTTTAGAAACTATTTATATTAAAAGAAGATTGAAAAAGAAAATAAAAATATTTTTTCTATCTTATTCATGAAAAATTAGGAAACAAGGTTTCTAATAATAAAATATAATTTTTGTCCAATGCCTTTGAATAAAGAGAAGGTTATTACTGTTAATATTGAAACTGAAAACAAAATTTCTCTTGGAGATGCACTTTTAAAAGCCATTCAAGGCTTCAATAAAATTGATGAAAATTTCAGGATTATGGAAAAAACAGCTCTTTATAAATTGAGATATGCCAAAAAAAGTGGATTACCCGATAAAGACATACCGCGTATAATATTTATTTATTTTATAAAAGCGTTTGATTTGAATTTAAAATTAAACAGAATCAATTGTTTGAGTTTTTCGATAGCAATAGATGAAAGTCATTTATTTTCTATTCCAAAATATAATCATGATCCTGCAGCCTCTAAGAATTTAAATAGAATGAATACAACATGTGTATCCATAAGTAAAGATGATATAGTTAGCACTGAATTTTTCAGTCCCTTAGATCAAAAAAGGACATTAATTGGTGATGAAGAGGAGAAAAGAAAAAAAGAAGGGTTTTTTGCAAGGTTTTGTAAATGTTTAATTAAAAAAAAATCATAATGTCATGATTACATTCACAATAAAAATTATATTAGCTTAATATTTAAATAGGAATTATTTTTATTAAATTTAAAATTTAAATAAATATTCTGTGAATTATTAGTGTAATAATTAGAATCGAAATAAATATTGCATTTCAAATAAATTTTAAGGAATTATTAAAAAAATGGAAGATAATTTTCTACTTTTCATTTGATTTGAAGTAAATTCTAATATGAAAAATTTTTCTTTTTTCTTAAATTTACTATATAAATGCTCGAAAAAATAAAAATAAATAAAATATCCTTTTTGATCCAAGAAGGAATTGGATAAGAAATTATATTCTCTTTATTTTTTACTTGAATCTTTTCTGAATTTATTTAAATCTTTATTTGAACTTGAATTTTTATCGGTACTCCTATTACCATTTAAAACTTTCAAATTAGAATTTAAATTAAATTTGGAGTTTATACTTTCTTTTAAAACAATTGGATTTTTTATTGTTTCGTTTAATTTAAATTGGTTATTTGAAAATGGTTTTGTAATATATTTTGATTCCCTAAAATCACTTTTGCTTTTTTTAAAGGTCTCAGCTAAACTTTCTTCTACATTTATTAAGTTTTTTTCGGAAAGTTTTTTGAGAATAGAAAATTTAGTTTTAGAGCTGCCGAAATCATCTTTGAGTTTTTCTTTTTGCTCTTTTTCTAAAATCTCATTTTTAACTTCACTTTTATCAGAAGCTATTATACTAAATTTATCTAATTTCACTTCTTTATCCATTATAGATATTTTAATTGGAGGTTTATCATCTGAATTATTATCAGATTTTGTTCTTTTGCAAGCTGTTGTGTAAAATTTATGAATTTTTTCATTTTTTATTTCATTATTGGTAATTTTTACAGATATTTCTTTATTAGATAACACATCTTTTTTTATTTGAATTGAATGTTTTTTTTCTTCAGATTTTATATCAAAATTTTCAATGTTTGAAATGACAAAATTAAATTTTTTCATAAAGCTGGATTCATGAGTTTGAGAAAATGTATCCATAAAAATTCTTTTTCCAAATAATTTAGGAAATGGAGTAATATCCAAATTTGGTTGCTTTGAAACCTTTAATATATTATTGTCAAATTTTTTATTTTCCCTAATTTGATTATTCAAATTTGAATTAATGTTATTGTTGTTTGTATTTGAGCTTTGATTTGATTGATTTAATCCAATTATTAAACCAACTCTTGGCCTTGTCATATTTTGTGCTTCTGCAACTTCCCCTGGATTTCTCATATTCGGTATCTATTTAAAAATTTAATGAGATTTAAGAAAATATTAAGAGATTTTAATAAAATATTAATATACTTGAGTAATAGCATAAAATGTATGAATTTTTTTATTAAGAATTCTATCGGGAGTTGTTGTAGAATAGTTTGATAAATTATATCTATTTCCATCACTTCCTATATTAGATCTAAATTTTTCATAATCATTTTCAAACTTATTAAAGCAGTAATTAAACATATAATTCGAGAAATCAGAAAATAATCTTCCAATCCTATCCATTAAAGGAATAAGTTGACACATACTAAAAAAATTAACTTTCTCAAATTTAATAGTTTCTTCTTCATTGATTTTATTTTTTGAAGTCATATTAACATCACTATAATAATTCAAAGCAAAATCATTTCTTGAATTTCTGACTATTTTTAAATTATAAGCTTCGCGTTCGAAAACAACTTTCATAATTTTATCTCTTAATTTATCAATGAAATTAACCAAATCATGCAGATTTTCGAAATTATCAAAATCTTTCACATTTGTAAGAATAAGACCTCCATCTTCTTTTTTGTTAGGAAAAGGACTATAATATTTGGTAAAAGGTGATTGCAATGTATAAGTTCTAAATAAAGCTAATCTTGGGGAATCTTTATTAATCCATTCATTAAATGTATTACCCCAACCAAAAAAATGTATAAAAATTTTATTTTCTTTAATATCCATAACTTGAGCTTCAATCCATTGATCTAAATTATCTTTTGCATCTATCCATTGTCCTATCTTATAATCAATTGTAGGATTCATGCTTGTCTCATTGGTAGTAAAAATGTTTTTAATTGTATGATAATATTCATAATTTAAGTTTGGTATATTTTTTATTAATTCTTTAATAGTATTTATATTTTGTTTAAGAACTTCAATTGCTTCAACTTTATTAAATGAAGTACGTTTTTCCAAGCTTTTGAAAGATTCTGGAATATAAAAGCCTTCATATTCTGATAAATTGAAATTTGCTAGATTTGGAAAAAGACTATTTATCCCTGAGTTGGATCTTGAATTTCCAGAAAAATTAAATAAATCATCAGCTAAATTTCCTATACCGAATTCCGGTATATTGATTAAATTATTGGTATTAAAATTATTATTGAATTGCTGATTGTTCATTTGAGTTGCTGTATTTCTCAAATTATTGTTATTATTTAAATTCGTATTCGGAGGAATTTGTCTATCACTAGTATTTCTACTTGTTTGCATTATCATGTTAAAAATGTCACCAAATGTTGTGCTTTGAAAACCATCTCTACCTTGAGAATTTTGATTATTATTATTTGACACTTCATTTGCATTGTTTTGAGAGAATTCTTGCTGTTCTACTAAATGAATTACATAATCATTTTCTATTTTGTAATCGGAAATTGATAAATGATCTTGTAAGACTCTTCCTTGATATATTAAACGCTGCTTTTTAGGAGGGATTCTTAATTTAAATTCAATCTTTATTTTCAATTCTTGGATAGTAGGGTTATTATCATCAAATAAAATATCATGGATGTTTGAGTCTATAGTTTTTACCTTTATTCTTATGTAATTATTTGAATTTTTCTGCATTGGTCACACTTAATTTTAAATTATCATTTTCAATTTAAATAAATATTTAATTAAGCATTAGCAATTTAATTTTAAATAAAATCATCATCATTTCAGAAGGATTTAAAAATTCAAATATAATTAATTAAACTTATTTATAAATATTCTATATAAAAAACGTTTTAATGTTTTATTATTCAAAAACCAAATATAAGAAAATAATAATAAAAAATTATCAATAATCTTTTTAAGTCTCTAATCCATACTACAAATAAATAAATATTTAATCGCTATTTCATAAATAATAATTTAATCACTTAATTTACATAATTATATATGGAGGAGACTCGAAATAAAGATAATAATTCTATAGATAATATTAAAGAAAATAAAGATATACATGAAACTTGCATTAAAAAATCAGAAAAAGATTTTCATACAAGATTTGAAAATGATATGAATCTAGATAAAACAAATATACATCAAAATATAAAAGATTATTCTGATTTAGAAAAAAAAATTTTTAGTTTAAAAAGAAATGGGATATATTTATTTTTTTTTAGCTCATTACAGCTCTTTTTCTATTATGGATACAAAGGTAGATTTGGAACAAATATTTCTGAAATCTTAAAAAAGATAAAAAATTTTTGTTCGAAATTAATTTACTCTGAAATTCTATTTTTTGATTATAAACACCTAAAAAAAATTTTTTTTGTATCACTTGGGATTGGTATTTCCACATTCATTTTAGGTTCAAAATTTCAAAAACTTTTTCAACAATTTAATAATTATTCAAATGAAAGTAGAGAATCTAAAAATGCACATACTTTTCAAAAACAATTTGAAATAAATTTATCTAACTCATATAATAAAAATAATGTGATTTTAACAGAAGATCAATTGTTCCAAAGATCTCAAGTACAAACCACTGTCTTTGATTATGAAGCTTATATAAAAGACAATAAAAATTCTAAAATAAAGAACAAAAGAAAAAATTACAGTTTTACTTATAATATTAAAAAAATAAGAGACTTAAAATCTAAATTATATAGAAAACACTTTTACAATAAAAAAAATGAATTGTCGATAAATAATAACTTTACAGAACATACTAAATCAAATTCTAAAAATTATTTCTATGATAATGATTCAAACAAAGAATATAACTATAATAATTCCAATTATAATATGAAAAATTTTAGCAGAAGTATAACACAATTTACAAATACAAACTTTTCAAAAAAAGAATTTCAAAGTGATGATTCTGATTATAGTAATTTCTCTAATAGAAAAAGAGATACTGATTATAGTAATATTTATCATAAACAAAGAAATTCGAATATTATTAAAATTGAAAATGATAATAAAAGATTTCAACAAAAAATTTTAAGTTTTAAATCTCTCCGATTGAATAAAAGTTTAAATCCTGATGTTTCAGTTTTTGAAAAAAGTAATTTTTACAGTAACAGATCACCAGTTAAAAAACAAATAAAAGCTTATGATGAATGTAATTCTCAATCAGATATTTTTAAATTTCCTGATCAAAATAGCTTTAATTTAATGAGAAAATTATCGGAAAAAGATAAGGAAATTAAAGAAATAAACTCGAATGAAGAATTTAAAATTCAAAATAATGATCATGACTTTAGTAATAAAACCTATAAAATAAAAAATAAAAATTTGTTTGATGATAAAATTTTGTGTAATGAGAAAGAATATTATAATTCAAATAAATTAATTTCACCAAGTATAGAAATAGAAAATTTAGCATTAAATAAAAAAGAACAAGAAATTCAAAATGAAATAATTTCAAGTGTTTTTAATAAAGAAATCGAAATAAAAAAGAATTTATCCAAAAAAAAAGTAAAGAATTTAAAATCAAAAATGCTTTTAGATATCAAAAAAAATGATAGAAATTCAAAAATTATCTTGATGCAGTGTACAAAGCCTAAATTTTGAATTTCGGTGCTTTTTAATTTATAAATTTTGTGTTTATTTTAGAAAGATTTTCATTTTTTATAATCTTATTTTTTAAGGGTGAGTATATTAAATAATTTAAAAAATGAATTATTATATTTAAGGTATGCAACTGAATATAATATCACTGTTTTTTTTAGTAGTTATCTAATATAAAATTTTTTCGCAAATTAAAAATAAAATTTTTTATGAGAAAAATCATAAAAAATAGAACAATTTTTTTCGTTATTATATGACTAAAAAACAATTAATCAATAATAATTAAATAGATTTTACTAAATATTTGTTAATTTATCATCTTTAATTACTTGTTAATAGTAATGGTTTTTCAAAAAATCGTCATATTGTTTATTTCCTAGCTTAATGCGATTATTCATGCTTTACTTCATAATAAGCAAAATATTCCCTATTGTAAATAATGAAAATCAAATTAACTCCGAGTAAATTAGAAAACCAAAAAAACAAATTTCCAAATGTTGTATTTTTTAAATATTTTCTTCCAATAGTAAGCAAAGGAATCTGTGCTAGCATCATTACAAACATCATAGGCCTAAATAATTTAATTAAAACACAGAGACAATACTCATGAAGAATAGCTGAAACGATAAAAGTCATTGAAGTTGATACCAATTTACTACATTTGTATTGATTTCTGCATTCTAAATACACATGTCTATGCAAAAACATATGCACTATTTTGTTCCATCTTCTATTAAATTCAGCTAAATCAGTAGAATTCCACCAATCATCGTAAAATTGTCTATCTCCGAAACTAGCTAATTCAGCATACCCTGGCAGAACACATTCAAAAATAAGATAAAAACAAACCATACAAAAAATTGTGATTGGAAAGTAAAGCTCAATCAGCAACAGTAAAAGAGGCGTTGTAAGAATCGTTGGTAGTACAGGCTCAATAGATTCTGAATATATATAATAAATAATTGTCAAGCAGAAAAATGCTTTCATAACCTTTAAAATAAAATAAATAGGGCGAAATTTTCCACTACTTGGATAGCTTTCTTGATAACAAAATGTAGGGGCACATAAAAAATAGAAAAAATTTTTAAAGTTTATATTATTTGGATATGAAGATATTAATTGAAATTCTACTGATTCTGCTTTTTCATCTCCATTGCTATCATTACCAGTTATATCATTAATTAAATTGTTTCTGTCATCAATATAATTTTTATTATTTTTAAATTTTTGTGGAATATTCTCTATGGAATTTATTTCGTCTTTTTTCAACCTGCAATATTTTAAATAGTAAGATCTATAATCTCTATTAGTATATGTATAAGAATGCATTTTAAAAAAATGAATAAGTGCTTGAACTAAAGTATAAAGGGTAGGAGGTGTTTGTAAATCGGTTTTTAGGCATCTATAAGTTGCAAAAAAGAGAATTCCATATTGACTTATAGCGTTAAACATATAACATATAAATTTTGGAAATTTTCTTAATATCATAATCTCATGCAAATATGCTGTATAAGTCCAAAAATGGAAAAGAGGCCAAATTAAATAAAACACGCTTAAATCTTTAAACATTCTGAAAAACAATCCCATTTTGAAAAAATAACCTTTTTTAAAATAATTTGAAATAGGCAAGGTAAAGCAATATGTGATTGATAATACTATAATTAAGTTTAAAAATCCTTTAAATTCACTCTCATTTATTTTTGTTTGTTTTATTAATAGATCAAGCCAAGAATTCCTTATTTTAAAATTGTGATAATCGAGATGTAACATCATTCTTTCTTTATGCTGGATTATGTTTTCTTTAACAATTTCTTCATTTTCTTTAATTGTTTCTTTTGATTTTTCTTTTTCAATCTTGCGAGAAACAACGTCTTTATCTTCATTTATGTTCTGATTTTCAATCTGTTTTATATTCCCATTTTCTGAAATATTTGCTGTTGAATACAATTTTTTTAAAAATTTGATATTTTTCAAGTAAAAAAATTAAAAAAGTTTTACATTTTATGAGTTTGTTTGAAATTTTATTGATCTCCATTTAAATTTATAAAACTAATTAAATTGTTGATAATTGAAAATATAAAATTCGAATAATTTATTGAAATAATATTAAAATTCATTTATTTGAGTAATTGGATAATATGTTTTTTATTTTTTATAATTTTCATTATAAAAACCTTAATGAGGAAAGTAAAAATTGAATATTTGATGAGCCCGTTAAAAATTCAGCTATGAAGCCATTCAAACGAATTCAAACAATGAAGTAAAAATAAAATAAATTAAATTAATAAAAATCTAATCCAATGATCTTTCTCATAAATTTTTTAATTTAAATTTTATTTAATACTTATATTATATTAATTTAATTAATAACGCAATTTTCATCGTTAATTTAATTAATTTTATTATCAAATGTTGAATATTATTTTAATATTTCTTTAAAATTGATTTAGGTTTTATTTAATAGAATATTTCTCACAACATGGAAGTAATTTCTATTAAATTGAATATTTTTTATTCGATAAAACATAAAAAATATATTGGAAAAAATAAAATATAGATAATAGATTTAGAACTTGAAGAAGAATTATCTAAATACGAAGAAAATGAATTAAGTTTAGTAGATTCTGAAGGATCATCAGAGTTTAATACTTCTGACAATTCCTCTAAAACAAATGTATATGATGAAGATTCTGATACATTTCAGCAAAATTCAAGTTTTTCAATGGGATCTGAAATCAACTATTTAAACGATTTAAAATCTCTCAGAAAAATTGGGAAGTTTCATGATATATTTTCATTCCAAAAATTGAAAAATAATAAAAATATTATTAAATTTGCAAGTAAATTTCTTCATAGAGAAGAAGAAATAAATTCAATAATACTCGATGGACCTTGTATAAAAACTACTCTATTTTTTATAGATTTGGAGAATATAAAAAATATTCTAATAATTGAAGGAAATAAAAAACATTATAGTGAAATTAAGTTAAATTTAAAAATCTTAAAAGAAATAAAGAATTTAAGAAAAATAAATATTAAAGTGATTGAAGAGAATATTTTTAATTTTTTCAATAAAGAATATTTAGAAAAATTGAATTTGATTTACTTGGATTTACATACAAATTTTTTCAGCTTGACTCATTCAAAACATCAAACCAAAGGAGGTAAACAAATAGTAAAACAAATTCTAAAAAATACAAGGATGAATAATTTAGTCTTTGCAATGACATTTTCTTTGAGAATTCCTTTAAAAAATCTGACTCATGAAATTCATTGCGAATTAATTGAGTCAAAGCTTGAAAAATATTTTAGAATTTATGGTTTCAAATTAATAGAAAGACTTAATAATAAATTAGACGTAATGTATACAGCTAATTCAGGCAAAGGAAAACTCTATTTCAATGTTTTCTATTTGCAAAAATTTGAATTTTTATAAATAAATAAAATAAAACACAAATATCATTTAAATTATTCCTATTTACATAATAATAATTTAATAATATTATTGTTGATTCTTAATAAATATTAATATAAAGAAAGAATCAAATAAATATGAATATTTTATTTATACAAATTATTAATTCTTTTCAAACTAACATCTTTTTGAGAATGAATTGAATTTCTTAACTTATAGAGAATATTTTTTTTCCATTAAAAATCAGAAAAACTAAAATAAAAATTAAAACAATTTATTTTACATCATAGATTTTAATGTATTTTTTAAATCATCATTAATCGCATATCTATTTTTAACAGTATTTGCTGTATAAGGATCAGGGATAATACCTTTTATCGAAGATGCACTATATACAAGATTATTAATTGTAGGATATTTCGCAGGCATTCCTCTAATTTAATTTAATTTAATATAGTTTGAATTACCTATAAACATCTTGATAACAAGAAGTCATATTTGTAGGAGATATTCCCTTAAGCAAATAGCTTGCTCCTTTCATTAACTCTAATTTCCTTTGTCTAGTTTCTTCTTGAGAAACATAGCCAATATTTCTTATCTCTATTGGTTCTTTTTTTAAGTTTATACTTTCGTTAGAATCTAAATTATATTTCGCTCTTAATTCTTCATATGTAGGATATTTCTCATTAAATTTTACTCCCATATTTGGGTAATTTGGGGCATGATTTGTAAATTTATCATAGGACTTGTAATTCACATATTGGTCTCTTAGAAGATATAAATTAAGGGATTTTTCATTATTTATTTAGAAATAAAAAAAAATTGAATAAAATGATTTACTTATTTGAAGTTATAAATTTTCGATTAGAACGGATTACGGAGAAAAATGATCTTAAGAAATCAATTACGTATTCTTTATATTGTTCTGTTTTTTCAATACTTATCCAGGCATTAATATATTCATGCATTTCTTTATTAATGAATTCTGAATAACCAAGCTAAAATATAAATTTAAGCTTATTTGCAAAAATAATACTTTGTCAAATTGTTTGTATTTGAAAATGTTGTTATATTTATATTTTTCATCTACATTTGCACCATAATATTCGTTATATGCTGATGTTGTTTTTTTTTTTAAATATCTTTTATAAGCTTCTTCTAAAGTTAAATTGCTAATATCATTTTCTTCATCTTTTGTTTTACTTAATTGAGTTTTGAACATTTTCTGACCTTTATATTTGTAAACTTTTGATAAAATATATAAGCCCTTTTTTTCATTAGGCTTTGCATCATAAAGCCAATCTGATATATCATCTTGATATTTTTTATCAATTATTTTTTCTAAAATCTATTCAATTAAATAATATTTCACTTCTCTAAGATCTTCTCCACTTTGAAATTCATCAGTTTTATTAAAGTCATTCATTTTTTAATTGCAAAGATTTTATATATTTTTAATTGATGATAATTTTTTGTGAATCATATAAAACCTTAAATTGTTATATTCCATATTAAAAATATTCAATGAATAAAAAAAAGATTTAAAAATAATAAAATAAATCGAATACTTTCTTCAAATCAATTTTCTATGGATTTTAATTGGGG
>Ga0194116_10004154_pt1 | contig 16861 bp, 14 predicted proteins | sample TA2MahsurfametaG_4_FD_148617 | JGI IMG/M metagenome (GOLD analysis project Ga0194116, IMG submission 148617) | Freshwater microbial communities from Lake Tanganyika, Tanzania - TA2015008 Mahale S9 surface | ecosystem: Environmental > Aquatic > Freshwater > Lake | place: Tanzania: Lake...
AACATCCCCAATCTCAATTTTACTATTTTCTAAATTATTCTGAGTCATGTAATCCACTATTTTCACCTCTAATTCATCCGCCTCTTTCTTTTGTTCTTTTATTCTGTCCGTAACTGGCTGTATTTGACGCCCTAGTTCTTCAACCCGCCGATTTATTTTTTCCCATTGGATAATTAATTTTTTGAATTCATCTGCCATATCTTAGTATTTTTATCCTATAATAAAAATACTATAATTTTACTCAATGTCAAATTATTTCATACTACGAGTCTTCACACCACCTCCTCTACTTCCACTATTTGAGCTGCCACTGCTGCTATCATCATCATCAAATTTCGGCTTCTTCGTCTTGCGAACCACCTTGTTATGCATCCAGCCGTTATCATATCCATCTACAAGACCATACTTTAAACAAGTCTCGTAATCCCACCATTCATCCTTTCGCAATAGTTTTTTGAGCTCCTTGCGGCTCAATTTTGTGTGTTCCTCGTAAATTTCATAAATTTTCTCCATGAATTTCTTACTATTTTCCATATCTTCTTCCATTTCCTCATATTTACCCCAATATCCACCTCTAAGCTGATGAATAAGCATATAACTACTTGGAGTCATATATCTTTCATGGCAAACACAACTGATTAAAGTAGCAGCACTTGCTGCACTTCCTTCAATGATGGATACAACTGGAACCGGGCAATTCTTGATATAATCCACAGTAGAAAAACATGCCAATAATTCGCCACCATTGCTGTTAATATGGAGGTAAATTTTCGCAGGTTTAGTATCATACTCTAGACTATGACGCTGAAGATCTTTCGCCATTTCAATAAGAGTGCGGTTTAATTCCAAACAGGTCTCAGTGCTTACATCATCATAGAAATAGATATGATTTTTACTCTTAGAGATACCTGATGTTCCTTTTCCTCCAAAATCAAATAATTTACTCAAGTCCATTCCAACAGCTCCATTTGCAACACTATCATCGTCATCATCATTTCTTCTTTTTTTACTTGTGGTCTTCTGTGGTGGCATGGTTTTCTTATCTAATTTATACATTGGAATGTTACTCATGTTGTATTAGAATAATATATTCTAATTTCTTTAAATCCCCTCTAAAATAGAAAAATCATAATTTGATTTTAATACATTATCCAAATAAATATTATCATTTTCATTAAAAAATTTTGAACCACTGCTTTCTGATAAAGTATGTAATTCTAAAAAATGGATATTATTATTGTATGTAAATATATGGTGATTTTCTTGTTTATTTCTTATATGAAAAATTACTAATAATGTGTAATTAGATGTGTATTTTGAAAATTTGTTGTTAAAATCAATTACTTGATTTTTTGTATCTTCATTTATAGCATCTAAATTTACAAATGTCATTAAAAATAATTTATGTTCTGGTTTCTGAAGTAAAATTCTAAATCTATCCATGCATCTGACATAATAAATATAATCTTCTTCATTATTTAATGGATTACGATGATTAAACATATTGTAACTATATTTTGTATGACCACATTGTGATTCCGATATATGAGTATAATATGATTTATCTAAAAAAGTATTAAAATTATCTTCTAAACAATCAATGATTACGTTTGTACCTGAAAAAATCCAATCAAATGGATAAGAACATATTTTATACTTATTATTTTTCAATATTTGACTACTATGATATAACCAACCTAATGAACAAGTATAATTTATTATCATAAATTTATATAATAAAATTTATTATATACAGATATATTTTAAGCGCACCCACCGATTTCGAGAGGTTTGCGTCCAGTATCAGGCTCAATTGTAGTCTGGTTCCAAGGAGACACAAGAACTTGAGGATTGGGAGGTTCAGAACGAAGCTGAAGATTAGCATTTCGTAATGTCTGACCAACAGTATTAATACCAATGTGGTGTCCTGCCTGTAAAAATGACCTACCTTTTAATGATCCTTCACCTTCAGGATTAACTTGTGCCCAAAGAGAACTGTTGTCTTGAGGTTTAAGCTCCTCAGGGGTTAGCATTTCTTTGGGAAAACAAGCAGCTTGGCGTAATTGCTGGAGAGATGGATTATCATTATATTGTTGCTGCATATTGCCACCAACTAAATCATCATTCATTGGCTTTGTAGTAGTGGGTGGATAATTTTGAGAATGAGCCATTCGATCTTCTAAAGTGCCACTATCTTTATTATCTTCTTTTTTATTTTCAAACCTTTCTAAAGTATTGCCACCATCATATGATTCTTGCATGAGTATTTTGCTATTTCTAGAATTTATGAACCAGTAAATAAAAAATAAAGCGACTAAACCTAAAATTACTATGATTCCAAACTTAAATGAATTACTTTCAGCCATTTATATTAAATTCAGATAAAAAAAAAATCATTAAAAATTCTAATTTTTTAATGATTTCTAAATAGATCATGCTTCTGATTCACTTTGACTAGAGCGATGATGTGATGATTGAGATACTTTGGAAGATTCTTTTAATTTGTTAAGTTTATCCTGCATTAAAAATATAAGATTTTGTAATTCTTCAAATTCACCATTTTCTGTATTTTCTAAAGCATTCGCTTTTGATAAAGCCTTTGCCACCATTCCATCAATTTCATAAGAAGATATTTGAACTTGATTCATCCCATTTTTCTCCCCTAATGTATCTTCTCTAAGATGTGCTTTGACAAACGCTTCATTTTGCTCTTCTAATCTAGCAATTTCTTCAGCAGTTGTTTGATCGGTTTTTTCTAGATTATCTTTGACATAGGCTTCATTTTGTTCTTCTAATCTAGCAATTTCTTCAGCAGTTGTTTGATCGGTTTTTTCTAGATTATCTTTAACATATGCTTCATTTTGTTCTTCAAAATTTGCTAAATCTTCTGCATTAGTTTGTTCTGTTAATAATGCTTCTACATCAGTCTCATAGGCTGAATTAAGCTTTTCACTTGTTATTGTTGGAAAATCATTTTGGAATGACTTTAAGTCTAATTTTCCATCATAGCATTTTATTTCTTGTATAACATATTCTGGAATAATAAGTTGATTATAAAATAGTAATCCATCAAATAATAGTTTTAATTGAACCTTATTTTCATTGCCAATCTTATCTAATTCAACCTTATGCCCATAATGATTCTTTGTTACAACTTCAGATGTTACCTTAAGTCTTACATAAGTAGTATTTCCACCACGGCGGACTAAATTCTTATAATATTTGTCAATTGTATCTTGGTCTAATTGCATTTCTTCGGAAAACCATTTCTTACGATTCTGATATACTCTTCCAATGGCAAGCTCATCCATTTCACCCATAAAGTCAAAAAATGGGGAAGTCTCTTGATTCAAAGGAATATCCAAATATTTTACTCCAGTTGCTGATTTTTGTATTCCAATTGATAATTCAAAAATATCGGTTTGATATTCGATTCTTGGCTTTCCCTCTTCCAAATAATAGGCTTCGCTCTTTAATACTCCATTTTTATCTAATTTTGGCTTTGAAAAGTGTATTTTGGAATTATCTTTTAATTCGCTGTTTGAACTATGAAATAATTTACCAACCATAAAATGAAAAATACTAAAAAATATAAACCTAAACGATAACAACTTCTTCTAAATAGATGTTAATTCCAAGGCGACTAGTGCCTTCCCAATTAAAAATATAACTGTCTCCTAAACTAAAGCGAACATTTAATTTATCGAGGGGTCCAATATCTTCCAGAGTTTTTAAATAATCCTCTTTAGCACCACCTTTATCATAGTTCATTTTTACACTCATTCTATTTCTAAATACTTTCACACGAATTCGAAGTAAAATTTGACCATCTTTTAGCTCCTTCAGGCTAGAAATTACTTCTATTGACTTTTTCTTTGCCTCGGATTCTTCTCGATCTTCTATAGCATCAATCACAAAGCTGTGCTTAACTCTATCCAATGCTACTTTAAAGTAGGTAATTCCACCATTTTTATCGATTCCGAAAGGAGATGTAGTATCATAAATCCAAATTTGACTCATATTTTAGAAGCGAAACATTTTTCGGTTATTAAACATATTTATTTCCCAGAATAGATCTAATATGATAGAAAAGGTTAGCAAATCCGCAATTGAATATTTCGTTGCTGAAATATCAAAAGATGAAAATAAAAATAGATTGAAACACCAAGTAATTGATCCTATTTTTATGTATATTATTGATAAAGTTTATCCATATGTAATAATATCATCCGTCATTTTTATTCTTATTTTCTTAATTTCGGTTTTAATTCTTTTTATGGTTATTCGAAAATAATATTGTTATAAAATAATGATTATTAAAGAATTGAAATTTATTGGGATATTGCTATTTATAATTTTTGCAATATTATTATTAGTGGTTCTTGTATTTTTTATAACATATCAACGATTTAAATGTTCAAAATACATAAATTATATGAAAACTATACCTACTTCTGGGAAAATTGAAGATATATTACCTTATCTTAAAACAGGAGACATTTTTATAACTTCCGATTGTTTAAAAAATATAAAAAATAATTTAGATTGTTTTAAATACAGTCGATTAAATTTTGTTAAAAATAGTTATAATTATAATCATATATCTATGATATATCGAAAAAAAGATAAAATTTATTTAATAGAAGATATAAATAATGACCATGTATGTTCAAAAAAAAATTCATTAGTTAATCCAAAATATGATAATGGAATAAGAATATTAAATTTTGAAGAATATATTAAAGAAATTAAAGAATCTACTAAAACAAATAAGAATTGTTGTCAAAAATATGGCATACGATTTATTAATAGAAAATTAAATCAAAATGAATTAAATAGAAGATTCGAAAATGAATTTAATATTTTATCTGATAAAAATTTTATTAATAAATTAAGTAAATTACGATTTATTGCATCATCAGGATGGTTTCTTAAAGATATGCCAAATAACTTTAATTATTCTATTGAAATATTTTATCCTCACGATGATAAAGATACTTTCTTTTGTAGCGAAATTATTGGAGTTTTACTTCAAAGAATTGGAGTTATGAAACGTGAAAATAGAGCAAGAATGTTTTATCCAGCTGATTTTGCTGGTTCAAATGATGATAAACTTTTTGAGAAAGGTATGTATTCACCAATTAAAATTTATGAATAATATAAATAAAAATATCTAAAAGAATATTATGAAAAATATTTTAATTATGATAACAATTATTTTAATAATAATATATGGATTATATATTTCAAAAGTTACAATGTTTGACGGCGTTAAAAAAATTATTATTGATAAACCATACAATAAATTATTAATTGTTGCTCATCCAGATGATGAAACATTATGGGGATATCATCAGTTGAAAAATAGTAAAGACTGGAAGATTTTATGCGTTACAAATGCAAATAATATTACCCGTGTGAGTGAATTAAAAAATATAGCAATTCATTTTGATACAGCACTAGAAATCTGGAATTATCAGGACAGTTCTTTCCACTATAATATGCATCATCAATTATACAAAGATATTGCATATGAAATTAATAAACCAAATGTTAAAATGGTATTAACACATAATCCATTGGGGGAATATGGTCATATACAACACATTAAGGTATCAAATGTAGTTTTAACAGTTTCTAAAAAACCTACCTATGTATTTTCTTATACTCCTAATCATAAATTCAACCAAAATGAAATATGTAATTTAAAAAAATATTATAAATCACAAGACAAAATATTTCAATCACATTGTAAAAAAATAACAAAAAATAAAATCTATCGCATTATTCGATAAATAATAATAATTGTCAAAATAATAATTAATATAACATAAAATATACTTTTTTTATTGCAATAAATAAAATTAATTGTAAATGTATCCCAACTATTCCAAGATTGACCATAAATAGCTCTTAAAAAATATTTTTTATTAAATTCACAATTATCTATATTACAAATATTACATGGTACAGTAATTTCTAATAATTGTGCTTTCTCTTTATTTTTACGATAAACAGTATCAACCATAAATGGTCCAGTACTATAATATATTTTAAAATGTTTTGTAAGATACCACCATTTATAAGGTTTTTTCATTTCTTCAATGCATTGGAGCCAAAAATTTGAATCTTTGTGAGAGCATAAAAATGAATTTGTTATACAATCTATATTACTGCTTTTTATTAAACCAACTTCTTTGCCATGTTCCAAATTGATTGATCCAAATGGCTTTATTGCTTGATAATCTAAATCAAGATAAACTCCTCCATATAAATATAATACCATATAACGTATTGCATCAGCCCGTTGTATATTATATTTAAAATTTACAAAATAAGGCAGAAAATCTGGGAAATGTTTTTTGACTATTTTTAAATTATCATCATCTGACAATAGTACATATTTCCAATCTTTGTTTTTCTCTTTTACAGTTTTTTGAGCATGTTTCCAATTATCTGGAATATCATATGTTTTCCATGTTTGAAATATTATTTTTGGAATTTCCATATGTATAATAAGATTATTTTTAATTAATAATCAAAAACTTTTTTTAATCTACCAATAATTGATTGACTTTTTAAATACTTTTCCATTGGATTCTCATATTCTAACTGTCTAATTCTTATGTAAGGTTGAATGAATTTTTTTGCTAATTTACCCATTTTATAATCAAATACAATTGTAATTCCTTTCTTTTTTATATATTCTTCCCAGATTATATTTTCTAAAAATAATTCATCTTTTATCCAATGTTTTCTATATTTATATTTATTTATTTTTTCCAACATATTTGGAACACATCGATTTCTTCCTCCCCAAAATCCTGCATGAAATAATTTTATGCTTAATAATATATATTTTATTTTATGTGATAAATCAGTTCGTAAATATTTCATAAAATATGTGTCATCTTCTTTTATCCACTTATTAACTTGTTGATAATCAAAGTTATTTAATTCATAATCTACATCTCTACATATAAATGTTACATTGTCTTGTGCAGCTAAGAAACGCCAAAATGTAGAATCAGATGGAGTCATATTATCTTGTTGAATAATAATAACTTGACAGCCCTTTTGAATAAATTTTTTAATAATAAGTGAAGGTGTTTTGTAATGAATATAAATACGTAATTCCCAATCTGGGAAATATTTTGGTAAATCATCTTTCATCTTATAGGCGTGATTGTAATAATATGGATTATCTCCAAATAAACTTACACTAATTACTTTATTATTATTATTTGTATTGAATTTATTAATTATTTGTATATCATCTGATTTAGTTTCAAAGAAGTATAGTTTATAAAAATATTTATACAAATAATAATCTATAAATTTTAGTAAAATTACTAAAATTATTAATATTATTATAAATATTACAATATATTTATACATATAAATATAAAAGAAATTTATATTTTTTTAAATATTTTTTACAATAAATTTAACAATTTCCGCCTCCGTTTTCTTTCCATTATAATCTACAATTTCACCTGACTTTTTAACAAAACGGTAATCAGGATAAACATGAATATCTAAAGGTAAAGTCATATCCTGATTCATATTATCAAAATTATAAGTATTAAGAGCATATATTTTAAATTTATATTTAAATAATCGAGCAAAATTTTCCCACATATTTTTAGAAAGAACACAACTTTCACACCATGGTGCATAAATTACTAAAATACCATTATTACCTTCTGTTATTTTTTTTTTAATAAATACATTATAATTCTTTGATTTTTTCTTTATAATAAAATCTTTTTTTATTAATTCTCTAACTTCATCTCCTTTATAAATATCATCCATAGTTTATTTATTTTATATATTTTATATATATATAAAAATTATATGAAAATAAGAAATATATTTTATAGAATTTGTTGTCTAATTCTTTGTTTTTTATTATCTTGTTTCATTATTTTTTCAATACATAAAGGATTTACGAAAAATGATATAATTATTATACCTGTATTTGCAATTTTATTATTTTTATTAATGCATTATTCCTATAATTTAATGAATAAAGATATTAGGGAGAACTTTACTTATTATAGAGGAGTTGATCCTAATTATTATCGTGATTTTATAGCTGCTGCTCCTGCTCCTGCTCCTGCTCCTGCACCTGCTCCTGCTCCTGCTCCTGCTCCTGCTCCTGCTCCTGCTCCTGCTCCTGCACCTGCTCCTGCACCTGCTCCTGCACCTGCACCTGCTCCTGCTCCTGCGCCAGCACCTATACAATCTTTTAGTACAGATTTACCATCAAAACAACCTTCAAGCACAATACCTGTACCTATTATAACAGGAAATTTTGAAAATAATAGTATTAAAGTAAATATTAATAAAAATAATGCAGTAAATATAAAATCAATTACGATTAGATATAGAACACCCCCAAATACAGGAATGTGGGTAGAAATTCCTACAGATTACGCAGTTGATTCATATATTATAAATAGATTACAATTAGGAAATACATATGAAATACAAGCTGCAACAATAAATAATCTTAATAATTCGAGTAATTACAGTATTCCTATAATAGTATCAACTTCATCCACTCCTGCTCCTGCACAAACAATTACTCCATCACAAACATCTATACCAACACCGAGTATAACAGCAAATTTTGAAAATAATAGTATTAAAGTAAATATTAATACAAATAATGCAATAAATATGAAATCTATTTTTATAAGATTTAGATCACCTCCTAATACAGGAACATGGAATTTAATTAATGTCACACCAGTCGTAAATTCATATACTTTACCAAAAGAAAAATTAACATTAGGAAATACATATGAAATACAAGCTTCAATAATCAATAATTTAGATAATGCAAGTAGTTATAGTAATTCTGTAAGAGTAATAACTCAACCTGAACCAGTATCTGTGCCAAATCCATTCTTAAATGATATTGAAGAAATAAATAGAATTGCTAATGAAGCTATAGAAAAAGCAAATAGTGCTATTAGTGATTTAGATGAAATAAAAAAAATAGATAACACCGTAGATATTCAACTTAAAAAAAGTAATCTAGATATTATAATTAGTGATGCAAATACTGCCAAAGAATCTGCAAGATTAGCTAATAATGAAAGTAGTATAACATCTGCTAAGGCTACTGCATCAAATGCAAAAACTAGGGCAATTTCTAAAAATGATGAAATAAGTGAAGATTTAACTACAATAAAAAGTAATCTTTCTACTTTAAAAAGTAATATAAGTAATATAATAACTAGTACAAAATCTAAAGTAGGAGATACTAAACAAGATGCGAATAATGCATTAGTAATTTACAATAATGTAGTAAATTATAATACCAATAGTATAAAAGCAAATAATGCTAAATCGAATGCTGATGATGTAATAACTAATATTAATAATATAAAAACAGATGATGAAATAACAACAATACAAATAGCTAACCAAGAAAAACAAAAAGCTGAAATAGAAGAAACAAATGCAGGAACTGCTAAAACAAATGCAAGTGATGCTTTAACTGAAGCAAAAAAGCAACTTTCTGATTCTAAACAAACAATACGTTCAAAAAAAGAAGAGTTAAATAATAAAGTTACAAAAGCAATCGAAGATTGTGATACAACAATTGAAATTGCAAAAGATGTTTGGAAAACATCCGGAGGTTGGGGATTTAATCCAGAAGGCATAAAAACTTCTTCTAATATGTTAAAATTAAGAATTGATAGTATAAAAGCAGATGACACAATAAATACAATACAAAAAGCTAATTCTGAAATTAGTTTTGCTAATTCACTATACTCACAAGCAGATTCTCTAAAAAATTCAGCTGCTTCTGATTTAGTAAAAGCTAACCAAGGACTAGCTGCTTATATATCTGAAGTAAAACAGAAAGCAAATGCTGCGATTGCTGCAGCTGAAATTTCAGTCGGAAAAATTGACAGAACTTTAAGAATATATGAAAATACAGATAATCCCAATATAAATTCTGTTAATCAAATAAAATTAAAAACTGACGAGTATTTGAATAATGCAAATTCAATAAAAAATAATGCTGACAATATTAAAACATTGAGACAATGTAATGCTGAACGTGATAATGCAAATACTATATTAAATAATTCAAATATTGCAAATAGACAAGGTGGTAGTGTAAATAATGTATTATCTACTGCTGAACAAGAACTTTCTGAAGCAAATAAAAAATTAAGAGATAAAAAGGCAAATGTAATTAAAAATGAAGTAGATACTACGAATATGGTTAATAAAATTATTAATATATACTCTTATGTGAATCAAGAAGAAGAATTAGTAAATTCAGAAGAGGAGTTAATAAATTCAGAATTATCTGCTACACAAAAAATACTTGTTGATGCGAATTATATAAAAATAACAGTACAATCTATAAATGATTCATATGATAATTTATATGATGTTAATAATGAAATATCAAAAGTAAATAATTTTTTAGAAATTATTAATAAATCAAAAGAAAACGCAGAAAGACTTTTAGAAAGAGCTTATCAAGTTATTAATTTGGCAAAAATAGAAATAAAAAAAGAAGCAGATATAGTGATTGGTATTGCTACTTATGCAATAAAAAAATCGGATGAAACTATGAATATTTATAAAGATATTTCTAATGCCCCAATTATTCCACTACAAGAATCTAAAAAATTAGCTGAAAATGCAGAAAATAATGCATTAAAAGTTTTAGAATCTTTAAATAATGCTAAAACATTACCATTTTTGAATAATCAAAAGAAAATAACAAGAAAAGCATTAATTAATGCAGAAAATGCAAAATTAGCTTCTGATGATAATTTTAATGCAGCAAATACTAACCTTGAATCTGCAAAAAATTATTTAATTGAACAAATTGAAGATACAATTAAAATAGCAGATGATGCAATTATTAAAGCAAAAAGTGCAATTGAAGTATATGAAGGTATTAAATTAAATGCAAATAATATAATAAATACTGCTACAAAAGCAAGAGATAATTCATATAAAATTAGAGCAGAATCTGAAAATAATATTAAATCAATAAAACAAGCATTAAATATTCAAGAAGCAATGACAACAGAGCTAGGGATTGCAGAAAAATCTTTAGAAGATGCTAAACTATTATTCAATGAAGCAAAAGAAATTAAAGAGAAAAATGAACAACAAAAAATAATAAATAGTAAAAATGATGCAATCGATTTGGCAAATAATGCATTATCTAGTATACCTCAATTTATTAGAGAAACAAATGATTTTTTAGATGAAATTATTAAAATTGATGAATTTAATACGAAAAATCTGATAGATAATACTAGAAAAAAAATAATTGATATAGAAAAAAAATTAGATGTTCTAAAAAATTTGGCTCCTAACATAAATAACTTAGAAACTGCAATTCAATTAAAAAATAAAGCAGAAGAATATAATAAAGAAGCAAAAGAAATAAAAATAACATCAGAACAAACAAGAAATATGGTAATTGATAAATTAGAAAAAGAAAAAGAAATTGCAATTGAAACTGCAGAAAATGCAATAAAAATTACAGATAATGCAGTTAATATTGCTAATAAATTTAAAAATAAGTATAATAAAATAAATATAAAAACGGAAATAGATACGTCAAATAAAGCAAGTAAAACTGCAAATAATGCATTAATTTCAGCACAAAATTCGAGATCAATAAAATCAGCTAAAGATTCTAAGAATATTGCATTAATTGCAAAGAATATTGCTGAAGAAATGATTTATAAAATAAACAATATAATAGAAATAGAAAAAAATAAACAAGAAATATCTAGAAATAATTTTGTTGTTAATGAAGTAGCTTATAATAGAAGCGCACCTGTAATTCAAGAAGAAGATTATAATAAAAATCTAGTAGAAAAAGGTAAAGAAATCAGTAAAAAATATAAGCCAGTTATGGAGGAAGAAGTTTTTAGTAGGTTGATTCCTATTAGACAGGAAGAAATCAGTAAAAAATATAAACCGGTTATGGAGGAAGAAGTTTTTAATAGATTAGCACCTGTTAGACGTGAAGAAATTAATAAAAAATATCAACCTATTATACAAGAAGAAGTATATAATAGATTAGCACCTGTTAGACGTGAAGAAATTAATAAAAAATATCAACCTATTATACAAGAAGAAGTATATAATAGATTAGCACCTGTTAGACGTGAAGAAATTATTAGAAAATATCAACCAATTATACGTGAAGAAGAAAATAAAAATTATAAACCAGTTATATCTGATAAAGTTGAACAAGTAAATTATTTGGATAATGAACGTCCAAATATTAATAGACATGTAATGGATAATGTAAATAAAGGACTTAAAAATAATAATTTAGGAACAATAAATCCTATAAATATTAATGTAAATTATAATGATAATAAACCAAAAACATTAAATGATTTTTCTAATTCATATGATAATAATAATGTAAAAAATAAAGAGAAAAAACCTGATATAAATGAATATAGATTTGATAATGGATTTGGTAATAGTTGTATGTTTCAATCTTTAAGTCAAGGTATAGATAATATAAATCAAAGATATTTTCCAGCATATTTAGATAATCCTTTAAGTAAAGAAGAAAAACCGATGAAGTATATAAAAAATGATCCAAACCCAGTTACTTTACAAAATAAATGGTCAGAATGGAATATGTTTGATTCATAATTTTTATAAATTTTTTTATCTATCATAATTTAAATGAAGACTCAAATTATGTTATATCGTATTTCTTATTTTATATTTTGTATTTTTATTTCTTGTTTAATTGTATTTACAATTCATAAGGGATTTCAAAAACAAGATATAATCACAATACCTATATTCGGAATTTTACTATTTTTAATAATTGATTTTTCAGCAAAATCAATGTATCAAAATAAATTAGAAAATTTTTTAAATAATAGCTTTAGTTCTCAATTAACTGAACAATTTACACAAGAAGAAGAATCTAGTAAGAATAAAATTTATAAATTTAGAACTGCAAAAGAAGGATATGGTATGTCAGAAGGTCAATTAGTTAATAGTGGAATAGAAAAAAATATTTCTGAGAAAGATTTGATTAGTAAAGAACAGTGCCCACCTAAAAATGGAAATAAAGGATTTTGGGTTTGCAATCAATCAATTGATAAAAATGAAAAGAAAAGTTCATCCTGTGGTTGTGTATATGATGTTAAAAAAAATGATCCATTGAATCTTTTTAATAAAACAACTGAAGAAGAATCTAGTAAGAATAAAATTTATAAATTTAGAACTGCAAAAGAAGGATATGGTATGTCAGAAGGTCAATTAGTTAATAGTGGAATAGAAAAAAATATTTCTGAGAAAGATTTGATTAGTAAAAAACAGTGCCCACCTAAAAATGGAATTAAAGGATTTTGGGTTTGTAATCAATCAATAGATAAAAATGGAATGAAAAGTTCATCCTGTGGTTGTGTATATGATGTTAAAAAAAATGATCCATTGAACCTTTTTAATAAAAAAACAGAAGAAGAATCAAGTAAGAATAAAATTTATAAATTTAGAACTGCAAAAGAAGGATATGGTATGTCAGAAGGTCAATTAGTTAATAGTGGAATAGAAAAAAATATTTCTGAGAAAGATTTGATTAGTAAAGAACAGTGCCCACCTAAAAATGGAAATAAAGGATTTTGGGTTTGCAATCAATCAATAGATAAAAATGGAATGAAAAGTTCATCCTGTGGTTGTGTATATGATGTTAAAAAAAATGATCAGTTGAACCTTTTTAATAAAACTACAGAAGAAGAAATGTACCAAAAATATGCTTCAGTAGAAAGTGATCAAAATAAAAGTCAGAAACAGGATGATTCAAAAAAATCTATGACACCAAGTGGCGACAAAAAAGCAAAAAAAGCTATGAGTAATCAAGAAGAAAGACCAGATATTAATAAACATTTAATGGATGATGGAAATAATGGATTAAAAAATAATAATTCAGATACTAGTAATCCAGTTAATATTAATGTAAGTTATAATAATAATCGTCCATATACTATTAATGATTTTAATAATGATAATGACGATAAGAATACTGAAAAGCCAAATAAAATTCCTGATATAAATAAGTATCGTTTTGATGATGGAAATGTAAAACCACCTGTTAAGTCTAATGTACAAAAATCAGATACTGATAATAGTGGTAATTATGAGATGAAAATGATGAGAAAAATTTTAAATGAACAAAATGATCCATCGCCTGTTCTTTTAGAAAGTGGATATTCGGAATGGAAACCACTAGATAATTAAAATTTATAACAAGTAAATATATTTCTTTATAAAGTCTTTTTTAAATCTTCAAGGGTGTAAATCAAAATACTATTATTTTTTCAAGAGATCTAATATCTCCGGGAAAAAGTTATGAAATAAAAATTGCTTTATCTAATAAATCTGGTGTAAGAGGTCAAGATAGTAATACTATAATAGTAACATCAGGTTTAGGTGCATTTATAAATGAATCTATATTTACACCTGCGCCCGTTCTATTAGAAAATTCATGGTCGCAATATGAGCCATTAGATAAATAATTTGTGTATCTAAGCAAATTATATAAAATTTTTAATCTTATTTTTTATTTTCAGTTTGTAAATAAAAAATTTCATAGAAAAGATATAATTATTATTCCAATATTTGTAATTATGCTTTTTAATTATAAATTTTTTAGATATAATTACATCGATCAAAAAGAAAATGAGAAGACATTATTATTTTCGATCCATTTTTTATTTTCATTTTTCTTTTTGGTATTTATAATTAAAAAATATATATTACACCAACCGAAAAGAAAAATGAGAAATAAAAATGGCTTAAAGAAAATAATATAATATATATTAGTGGAGAAGAACAGATAAAAAGACTACGTCTTTTTATCTTTTTAGTCATAAAAACGAAGTTTTTATGACTGAACCTATATCTATTACTAAGCCTTTTCTTGCATTAGGGGTAATATTTTTAGTGGTTTAAAATTATTTATCTTCTATGAAGTTCCCTTATTATTTTATATTATAAATAAAAATTATTTCATAATTTTTATTTAGTAATCAAAAAAAAATTTTTTTTTGATTATAAGTTAGTTACATTGTTTAATTTATATAAACTTTTGTTAGTAATATTTAAAATCTAAAAGTTCTAATGAAAGGTAAAATAATATTGAAAAAAAGTTTCCAACCACTGTAAAAGCTGTCAAGTGGAAACAAGCCTTTTAGGTGCTTTTACATCACTGAAAATAATGATGTTTTGTCTCATTTTTCTTTTCGGTCGGTGTAAATGTATGCATAGAATAGCATCGTTATAACAAACATTAGGTTAACTAACCCTTCTAAAAACTTTGGTGCTGAATCATTTAATAGTAATGATACATTTACTTTTATTAGTAGAAATCCAAAATGTTGAAATAGTGACACCCAATGGAATTATTACTATTATAGATGCTGAAACTGCTTATATTACTGCATAATAATGCTAGTGTAACTTCAATATTTACTGTAAATAATATAATAAATTTAAAAATACCAGGTATAACAACTAATATAAATTCAAAAGAAAATCTCGTAATTACATCTCAAAATAAAGTATTATATATATATAATGAGTATAATTAAGAGTAGTCGTTTGAGTATTAATGGAATTGAATTAATAGATAAAAACATAACAAAAAGATTTGGGGATCCTCCTTTTTATATGGATGCACCTGAAACTTGTTGTGGTCCGAGATGCGATTGGTACCCTGTTATTCCTATTAAATATACAAGTCGTCGACCAAATGTGGCAACTATAACACAAGATAGACTTATTACTATTGTAGGTGCTGGCAGAGCTGTTTTTTCTGCATCAGTTGATACAGGTTCAGTTGCATGTGGTAGAAGGACAGGTAACACAATTACTGGAGGATTTGATGTTTTACCTATTTCACCAAATATTGATCCTTGGACTATTTCTGGTAAAAATTTTGGGGAACCATCGTTTAATATTACTGGACCTAATAGTAATAGTACTGGTGCATTTAGTTATACAAGTAGCGATGATTCTGTTGCAACTATAACAACAGGTGGAGAGGTTACAATTGTAAATGCAGGTACCACTACTATTACTGCAACACAGGCTGCAAGTGGAAATTATACAAGTGGGAGCGTTACTGCACAATTTGCTGTTTCAAGGGCACTTTTTGATGCAAAAAGTGCTGCACAGACTGAAAAAAATAATACAGATAGAGAAGCAATTACTACAATACTTATTGCAATTGATGCAATAGCGATTGATAGTAATAGTACTGCAGCAATAAATGCAAAAAGTGCAGCAGAATCTGCACTTAGTGAAGCAGATGCTGCAAATACTAAAGCACAAGCTGCAACAACAATACAAGTTGTAAATACAGAAAAAGAAAAAATTACTACAGAATATAATAAAGTAAAATTAAATACAAATGTAACTATTAATAATTCACGAAGACAAGCATTAAATGCTTTAGAAGCAGCAAAAAAAGCACTTGGTACTGCAAAAAGTGAAATGATTACCGAACAAAAAAAAACAAATGCAGCTGGAATAGATATAATTGATAAAGCAAGAGAAGCTTTAGCTATTTATAATGGTGATGAAAAATATTCTACTCAAATAAATCAATTAAAAGAATATATTAGTAATGTTGAAAATTCAATAAAAACTCAATATGAATGGGATGTAGTGCAAATATCAGATAAAGATACAGTTAAACAATTATTAGAAAATAGATGTCCATTAAGCATTTCAGAAACTCGAAATGGAGTTGTATTTATAAGTCCGACAAATGGTGCAACAAGAGATGATTATTTATTTAGTGCTTGCAAAGAATTAGGAACAT
>Ga0194116_10004155_pt1 | contig 16861 bp, 18 predicted proteins | sample TA2MahsurfametaG_4_FD_148617 | JGI IMG/M metagenome (GOLD analysis project Ga0194116, IMG submission 148617) | Freshwater microbial communities from Lake Tanganyika, Tanzania - TA2015008 Mahale S9 surface | ecosystem: Environmental > Aquatic > Freshwater > Lake | place: Tanzania: Lake...
TTGGCGCAGGCAGGCAAAGATGGCGTGATCCGAGGGGGCCTCCAGATTCCCCAGGCCCGCCCGCAGAAAACCCAGCTGCAGGTCGCGGAACTCCTCCCAATCGATGACGTGGGTGTGCAGGTCGATGCCCAGCTTGCGGCAAAGCAGCTCGATATTTTTGACCGCCAGCTCGGTGTTCCATCCGTTGTCCAGGTGCACGGCCAGCGGACGCAAGCCGTGCCGCACGGCGAGATAGGCCAGATAGCTGCTGTCCAGCCCCCCACTCAGACCCAGGATGCAGTCGTAGGACTTTCCCCGGCCCTCCCGGCGGATTTCGGCCAAGACCGCCTCCAGACCCGGGCCCGGCTTTTTCTTGGAAACGCTGGCATCGTAGGAACGGCAAAAGTTGCACACCCCCGAGGCATCAAAGGAGATCTCCCGGTGGGAATCGTCCATCACACACCGGGTGCAAACCCTTCCTGCGGAGGACAGGGGTTTCCAGACCGTCACCGGGCTCAAGCGACAATTCCTTCCGCCAGGAGTTCCCGCCGCTCGGGATAGCTGACCAGAACGGCGCGATGCGGCCCCTGATGGACGAACAGGCTGCCGGCGGCGGCGGAATGAACCCGGGGGCAGGCAAGGACCTCTTTCACGTCTCTGAGATTACCGGCACCCCCCAAGGCGACAATCGGGATGGAGAACTCGTCCGGGATGGCGCGATAAAGGGCAACTTCATAACCGGAACGCGTTCCGTCCCTTGGGACCACCTGCAGGATCACTTCCCCGGCGCCCCGGTCCACACATTCCCGGATCCAATCCCAAATGCCCCGTTTTGGACCGTGCAGGTTTCTGACCCGCCAGCCACCCCAAAACCCGCGTTCGGCATCGACGCACACCACCACACTTTGGCTTCCAAAGACTTTGGCCATTTCCCCGATCAAAGCGGGTTTTTCCAGTGCGGACTGGCCCAGGACGATTTTTTCAAAACCGAGGGCCATCACCTTCTGGGAATCTTCGAGGTTGCGGATGCCCCCTCCGTAGGCCAGAGGCATGAAGGCTTCCCCCGCAATTTCCGCCAGCAACGGGAGGGCAGGCTCCGTTCCGGATCTGCGCGCCCCGATATCCAGAAGCACGATCTCGTCCACTTCCTTCTCGTTGAGGATGCGGACGGTGTTGACGGGGTCTCCCACGTAGGAGGGCTTGGCAAACTTTTCCGTTTTGACCAGCCGGCCGCGCTCCAGCAGCAGCACGGGAATCAGGCGCGGATCCATTAGGGGCGAAAATTGAGGAAGTTGGACAATATTTTCATGCCGTGCCGCAGGCTCTTTTCAGGGTGAAACTGCACTCCCCAGGCATTCCCCTTCCGCACCACCGCCGCAAAGGAAGGGCCCCGGGCGGGGGTGGCGAGCAGGTATTCCGGGGGAACTCCGTCCATTCCATAACTGTGGGAGAAATAAAAACGCGCCCCCTCATCCAAGCCGGCGAGGAGGGGATCCGGCTTCAAAATGTTCAGGGTCTCCCAGCCGACATGGGGAACAACACCCATGCCCATCCCGCCGAGATGCCGGCACCGGGCGGGAATCCATCCTAAGCCAGGCAGGACACCTTCCTCGCTTCCCTCCCCAAGCATCTGCATTCCCAGACAGACTCCCAAGACCGGAGTTTTTGCCTCTCCCAGAAGCGCGGAGAAGTCGGGATGAGTTTGATTTTTCCGGGCCAACCGAATGCCTTGGTCGAAAGCCCCAACTCCGCAAAGAACGAGGTGCGTGGAGGAGGTGTCTTCATAAGAAGCAGTCGTCATTGGTTCGCCGCCGCACCGGCGAACCATGTTCTCTAGTGCGCGCCTATTCCCATAAGGTCCGCTTAAAATGCAAACCTTTGGGCTCTTTTTTATGCTAAAGACACCCCGTTTTCTTTCAAAAATGCGCGGAAATGATCCAGCCCGTCGGGAGCGATAAGGTCGTTTGGATCAATCTTTGAAGGGACCGGTTGCCCGGTTCTAAGGATTTCCAGCAGCTCCTCTCGCCGCCGGATCTGCACGCCCAACCTTGGATCGCTGTAAAGTCGTGAGCCTTCATTTTCCCAGAGGATCACCGGCACACCCGCTTCGGCCGCTTCGTAGAGAACGGTGGAGAAATCCCCGAGAACCACGCTGGCTTCGCTCAAACTATCCGCAAGACGGGGATAAGGGTCGAGGTCAACCGGCGGCCGCAAGGGGAAAAGGCGGGCAGCGATTGCTCGTTCGTTCGGATGAGGGCGAAAACGAATTTTCCAGCCAATCGCAGATACATCAGCGGCAATAAGGGGGAGAAGGTCATTCCACAGTTTGACCGAACAGCCGCTCGAGATGACCAGAAGGCGTTTGCCCTTCGAGCCTTGGGTCGGGAAAGCTTTTGCCCGGTGCGGTGCACCATCTTTGCCCACCGGGATAGCGCGGATGGACGAATCCAGGCTTTCACCCCAAAAACGCCCCCAAACCAAAAAGTTTCGGGGCAGCATGTCCAGTTCGTTGAGCCGGGCCCGGGTTTTCGCAGACATGGCGTAAGCGGTGTGATTTTTGTCCAAAATTCCATGTTGGATTTCGCTGGTGGTGGCTCCCGCCCGGTTGGCGGACCGGAGAAGCAGCGCCATGTCCCCGTAGTGGGCGTCTTCGAGTAGGGCGACCTTGAATCGCCAACTCTGGAACAGCTTTTCATGCAAATCTTGCAAAGCCCCCATCTTGGCCGCGGATTCATGGACCCGTGCCTTCCAGCGGAGTCGCGTTTCATCTTCCAGGTTTTGGCCGAAGACCCCTTCCACTTTTTTGACAAAAGCTGCACTGCGCTCTGCCAAACTAATGCTTTTTCTAAGGGGCCGAGAGAGTGCATGAGCCATTTTTTCAATCGGCTCATAACTCCGATAGCGGCACGGCCTTTTTTTTGGATGGAAATGAGCTTGATGGCTTTTTTCAATCAGCAAACTCCGCGAGGCACAGACCTTGATCAGCCGATCCGCGTAGGGATGCTTCCATTGTCCCATCGGCCCGGGGATCAGGCTTTTTCCTTTGGTAAAAAAAATGACCTCCGCTTCTGGATCGGCACGCCGCGAAGGATCCCAGCGCATGACCCGAAATTGATGCGCTTTTTTCTGCCACCAGGAAGCCGGCGCTACGACGATTGTCGGTGTCAGTAAATCTTTTTTTTTCCAGTAAAACAGCTGGGTGATGACTTCGAAGCGTAAGAGGGGCCAAACCGGAAGTCCGGCGGTCTCAGGAAACGGTTCCCACAGGGATGCGTGTTCTTCCTTTTGCAGAATCTCTGCAAGGTCGGAATCCATCCGGATTTAGGCCGCCCCGCGACCGTTTTCAGCCATCCGCAGAAAATTTCCTAGAATACCCAAGCCCAAGGGCCCGCTTTTTTCTGGATGAAATTGGCAACCCACCACCCTCCCGGACCTGACCAGTGCCGGAAGGGCAAGCTGTCCATATTGACAATATCCTTTGACTACCCCGCGATCCACTGGATCCACCACGTAGGAATGGACGAAATAAAAGCTGGCCCCCTCGGGAATTTCTTTCCAAAGGGGATCCGCTGCCCCCCCCCCTTGGGGGGGGAATAGTCTGCTCCATCCGATATGGGGAAGTTTCAGCGGATTCCCCTCGGAGGTTTGTGACGGAATCTTTTTTACTTTGCCGGGGATCAGGCCGACTCCTTCGGTCGGTTCGAATTCCTCACCATGCTCCATTAGCAACTGCATCCCCAGGCAGATCCCAAGCAAAAAAGCCCCTTGGGCTACCGTAGCGCGAATCCAATCAACCATGCCGGTGGCCCGCAATCTTTTCATGGCCGCAGGGAATGCGCCGACTCCGGGTAAGATTAGGATGCTTTCCTGTCCTGCTTTCGTTGGCTTTACCATCAGCTTTGATTTACATCCGCAGGCCTCCAAAGCGCGCGCGACGCTTTTCAGGTTTCCCATTCCATAATCAAGCAAAAGAACCTCAGGCCGCATGAAAGGATCGGACAGGCACACCCTCATCGGCCATGGCTTGACGAACTTCCGCGATGGTGGCCCTTCGATAGTGAAATAGATCGGCGATGGCCACGGCATCCGCCCCGGCGGAAGTCACCGCTTCCACGGCATCCTGCGGGCTACCTACGCCGCCGCTCGCGATGACCGGGATTTGTATCCTTGAGGAAACATGCCGGATTAACTCCATATCCATCCCCCGTCGGGTGCCTTCACGATCCACCGAAGTCAGCAGGATTTCCCCTGCCCCCAAGGCCACGGCCTCTTCGACCCATTCCCTGACCTCGCGGCCGGTTTTTTCCCTGCCATTTTCCGTAAAGACCTCCCACCGGCTGGGTCCCTGCTGCTTGGCCTCCACGGAAAGCACCATGCACTGGCTTCCAAACTGCTCCGCGATTTCCCGGATCAGTTGCGGTCGCGCCACGACGGCAGTGTTGGCGGCCACCTTGTCGGCTCCGTGCCGAAGAAGATTTTTGGCATCATCCACGGAACGAATCCCCCCTCCGACAGTGATGGGGACAAAGGTTTTCTCGGTGGCAGTCTCCAAGAGAGCAGCCAAGTGGTTCCGACCATACAGAGAGGCGACTACATCCATCAGGATAAGCTCATCGATCCCACCACGATAGTACTCATCGCAAAATTCTTCGGGCCTGCCGATGACACGAAGTCCCTCCAAATGAACCCCCTTGATCAGATTCGGCCCCTTGATGTCCAAGCGAGCAAGAATCCTGGCAGGACGAATCAGTCTTTTAAATCTTTCCAGACGGGCTGTCTGAGCTTCCAGCGGTCTCGCTCGTAAACCCAAATATGATCGGACCTCCAGCTATCGATGATATGATGAAACTCTTGATCGGATATTTTACAGAAGTCCAGAAACTCTTGGTAATACTTTTGCGGAAATTCGCCGTCATATTTTTTTACAAGGCTAATTCCTTCTTCTCGTGTTATTTTTCCATCCCTGATTTCGTGGGCACTGTCAGAGGTTGCACGCCCAATGCCAAATTTAATGTAACCTAAATAATAATGAAAGCCGTCAAATCTGTCATCGATCGAGGCGTATTTTGAATACGTACCCTCAGTGCGCTCAGAATTCGGGCTAAATCCGGTATTTTCCCTACAGTAATAATAGTTTTCTTGGGGGTCCCAAAATTTGTAGTAACTCAGGAAATGAATTTGAATTTTTGATTTTAAAATCTCTTCATGGTTAGGAGCCTCAAAAGGCAAGATGTCAGAATTTTTTAAACCGTATTTTTTCCAAACTTCAGGTGGAAAGTTGGAAAAGTAGTGCTTTTCGTGGTCGGAAATATCACGAGTCGGACGGTGGGCATTTTTCATGTCACCGCCGTATTCAACCTCACCGTTTTCACCATACATGATCAACGGAATCCCAAATTTAACGGCGATTTGTAGTGGGAAGTTCGTTTGCCCATAGATAAAGGGTTGAAATGGGTCGCCTACAATCTTAGTGGACAGTTCAGTAAGCTTCCGCGTCACCAAAGGATCCGGTGTTCCCAAAATATGGTTGAAACCACTTGCAATAAACGAATCAAGGTTTTTTCTTCCAATATCGGTATACCGCAGTGGGCTCCAAGTAACCGTCAATGGATTCATCCCATATTTGTATTTTAACTGATGCGCAACAAATCCTCCGTCTTTTCCACCACTACAGGGAACTATGACGTCAAATTTTCCATCCTTGCTCCGAAATTTATCACAGAGAGCCAAAAGTTCCTCTTCCCTTTGCGCCCAATTAATCGACGTTTTTTTATAATTTGCGAACCGGCAAGCTGAACAAATGCCTTCTGAGTCGAGACTAATTCGCGGTCTTTGGTTGGATACAGTGCATTTTGTGCAAAATTGAATTATTGGGGGCAAGCTATAAAGCTGGACTACATTTTTTTTGTTGAGCTTAGTCATTGGCTTGAGAGTAGGAGTACAAGGTTCCGAGGTCTTGCCAGTGCTCATGAAGAGGATAGGCGACTACCTTTTCTTTATTCCGGACTAGCGTCATCAAAAAATCTGGCATGTCTAGATATTTATTTTTCGGCATACGATTAAGAGCCGTTGGATTGAGACAATAAACCCCTGCATTGTAAAGAAACGAAAATAAGGGTTTTTCCTGAAAGCCTAATATTTGAGTGCCTTTAGTTTTAACAATGCCAAAGCTGAATTCATAGGTGTCAGGCTTGACGGCAACGGAGGCCACGGCTTTTTGCTTTTTGTGATAGCTTAAGAATTCAGCAAGGGAAAAATTGCAGATGATGTCTGCGTTTAGAACAAGGATGGGATATTTTTGGAGCGGCAGCAATGAAAGTGACCCAGCGGTTCCGAGTGGGGCTTTCTCCTCAAGATATTTAATATTTAAGCCGAATCGTGAGCCATCGCGAAAGTATTTTTTTATTTTTTCTTTTTGAAAAAAAACAGAAACGATTACATTTACGAAGCCCTCAGACTGTATTTTTTCCAGAATTAATGAAAGCATGGGTTTTCCACGGATCGGCAGCAGTGGCTTAGGTGTTTTTTTTGTTAAGGAACCCAGTCTTTTTCCAAATCCCCCAGCCATGATTATTACTAAATTGGGCTTTTTTGAATTTACCTCCTTTTCGTCCCAAAGGTGTAAACCGACCAAACGATTTCTTTTATCAACGACCGGGATCTGAAATATCTTTAGTTTTTGCATCATCTCCACTAAACCCAAGTCCTTTCTTGTTTTTTTTGTTACGATGGGATTTTTGTTAACCAACTTGTTTATAGGCTCTCCGAAACTAACGCCCTTTAGTAATCCTCGCCGTATATCACCATCCGTAAGGGTTCCGATCAGATTCCTTTTTGCATCTACTACCAACACAATCTGCAAGGACGACCGATTAAGGCACTCAATCGCTTCTTTTAGATTGGCCTCAGATCTAAGGACCGCTTTCTGCCATATTTTTGTCGGTAAACTCAAGGCCTTCTCCTCCACGACAACTCTTTTTTCTTTTTAATACACCTTATTACTTTTTTTGCCGCGCCCCCTCGGTCTAGCGGGTTTTTAAAAGAGCGGGGTCGGCGGGCTAGGCTCACTTTCCGAATCGCTCCCAAAATTTTTTTGCGATTTGGTTCGCAGGAAAGGATGGAGGATCCCATCAACCTTCCTTTTTGCCGGGTCCCGATATTAATCGTATGGGCGCCGAAGCTGGGCGCCTCCAAAATACCGCTGGAAGAGTTCCCGATGATTCCCCGGACCCGGGCCAGGCAGGCGTGGAAAAGATCCGTTCCAAGGGAAGCCACCAAGGGGAATCTACGGGGATTTTCCCGGTAAAGCCTCTCAAACTCTTTTCGGATCAGCTCATGACCAGGATCGGCGTTAGGAAATGTCAGGAGAAATCGGTATCCGGTGGATTGTTTCATGGCCGCGACCAGTTCCTGGAAGTGCTGGTAGGTGGCTTGGGGCATCATGGTTTCAGGATGCCAGGCGACCAAAAAGGTGCGGGAGTCCACGGTGAAGCCCAAACGCCGGTTCAAAACCGCATCCGGCATGGGTGAGCGGAGGCTTGGATTTTCCAAAAACAGGGCTCCGGTCACGGTGATATGACGGGAGGAAATTCCCATCCGGATGAGATTGTCCCGATAAAGCGGGTGAGAGACAAAATGCAGGTCGGCGAGCTGGCTGATGGCATTTCGGATTCTCTCATCAAAGGCCCCGAGAGTGGTTTCTCCTCCGTGCAAATGGGCGACCGGAATCCGCATCAGGGTGGCGGCCGTCGCGGCGGCCAAAACCTCAAAGCGGTCCCCCAAGAGAACCAGCAGATGGGGACGCAACCGTTGGAAATGTCGGGAAATTTCCATGAGCCCCTTCCCCGTGGCTGTCGCCACGGACAGGGAGGAGTCGCTGGCCGGAGGCGTGGATATTTTTCCCGCCACAGGAATCCTGTCATTTTTGATTTCCTGAAATGTAAGCCCCCACTTTTCCGAGAGGTGATTCCCCCCCACCAAGAGCTGCAGGCAGAGGTCTTTTTCTTCTCTCAACTGAAGCAGGAGGGGCCGAAGAATGCCGTACTCGGCACGAGATCCCGTAAAGACACAGACCTTTTTTTTCACAATCGAATAAGGGCTCCGGGCCTGAACTCTTTTTTGGATTTTTTCCCGATCAGAAAATCCCAACGCGCGGGGGGAAGCCCGGAGGCGGGTCGCTTAAGACCCAGATTTTTTTCGGTCAAGATCTCCCCCCGCGCGATGCGGTGCCGGGCGACAATCGATTTGCGCACGCAGAAACGGTTTCGCAACTCCCGGGGAGTCGGCCGCTTGATTCCGTTCCCCAGGGCCTGCTCCACTTCCCGGATGCCGCGGACCATCGCGGCGAATTCCTTGGGCTCCAGGCTGGCTTGGTGATCGGGCCCCCTCATTTTTCGGCTAAGGGTAAGGTGTTTTTCAAGAACCCCGGCCCCGATGGCCACGGCCGCGGCCGGAATTCCCAGGCTGGCCGTGTGATCGGAGTAACCCACATTGACGCCGAAACTGCGGCGGATGGTCAACATGGCCCTTAAATTTGCGTCGGGAGGCAACGTCGGGTATTCGGAATGACAATGAAGCACGGTGATTTTGCTTTTTGGCAACCTCTCCCGGCTTAGGACTTTCAGGGCCTGCCGAATCTCCAGCATTGTGCCCATCCCTGTCGAAAGCAAAACCGGCCTCCGCAACCGGGCCACGGCCCGCAGGTAGGGCAGGTTGTCCAGATCCCCAGAAGCGATTTTGTGAAATGCCGGCTGTAACTTTTGGACTTCACGGAGACTTCCAAAGTCAAAAGCAGTGGCAAGAAAGCCGATGCCTTGCCTTCGACAAACTTTTTGAAGAATCGGCCAAGAAGAGGGGGGAAGGGTCAGGCGGCGGAGCATGCCTAGTTGTCCCCCGCTTCGGAGGCGACCCTTCCTTTGGTAGGAGGCCTGGGGTGTGGATGGGGAGGCCAGCTCTTGGGGATCAAAAATCTGGAATTTTATGTAGTCGGCGCCGATTACGGCCGCGGCGCGGACAAGTTGCCGCGCGACTTTCAGGCTCCCGTTGTGGTTCACTCCCGCCTCGGCGATGATGATGCACCTTTTGCGCGTGGAATTCTTTTTCATGGTTCCGTGCTGCGGCGAACCATCGCCCCCATCGGAATGACCGAGCTCTCTTTGAGTCGGATGCCTTCCCGCAGGATCGCCCCGCTGCCCACGAAAGAGCCCGGCCCCACCCTCACGTCTCCGTTGAGGATAGCGCCTGTGGAGATGTGGCAATGATCCCCGATGTTCACGCCGTGCTCCACAAGGCACCGGCTGTTCAAAATGCAGTTTTTCCCCACCTCGACCCCGGGTTGGACGATTACACCCGGCATCACGATGGTCCCATCCCGTAGGATTGCCTTCGAGGAAACGTGGGAAAAAGGCGATCGAATGATCGGGAGCCTGGCCCCAAGGGAGCCAGCCTTGTCGAATGCTTTCTGGCGGAGAATGGGAGCTTTGATTTGCCCAATCGCGATCAGAAAATGGGGGATTTTGCGTACCAAGCCCGGCAGATCCTCATCCGTGCCCAAAACCGGATATCCGAGGATCCTTCGCCCCACCTCCTCCTTTCGCCCCACCAATCCGGCGATCTGAAAACGTTTTTCCGCCTCCACCACGCCGATGCAGGCAACGGCGTGTCCGCCCGCCCCGATCAGGAGAAGTGGCGGCCTCTTTTTCAAGGCGTATCCCCGGTCAGCCCGGGACTGCTGGGCAAATTCAGGATTCGGCGGGACAGGCTTTCCGCAACCGCCAACTCCATCCGTGGGCAGGAGGCAAACGGCCGGGACTGATGAAGGGGGGTCCAGGCCGGCCTCGCCAAAATGCCCGCGCTGTGGAGTTGTTTCAAAATTTCCGGCAGGCAACCCTCCTCGGCAGGCGCAAGGATCAGCGTCTGCAGCCAGTAGTTGCTTCGGGATCCGCCGGGCTCCTCCACCAGCCGGACCTCATCCATGCCCGCCAATGCCTCCCGGTACCGGCCGGTGAGTTTTCGCTTCCTTTCCAGGAAGCTTTCAATTTTCTCCAGCTGGGCACAACCCAGGGCGGCGTTCAGGTTGGGCATTCGGTAATTATACCCGATCTCGTCATGTCGGTACTCCCACGGATGCGGTATTTTGGCCGTGGTCGTCAGATGTCGGGCCTTTCTGGCCAGTTCGTCCTGATGGGTGAGGATGGCTCCCCCGCCTCCGGTGGTGATGATTTTGTTGCCGTTGAAGCTGAGGGTGCCGAGCAGCCCGAAGGTGCCGGTGTGATGGCCCTGATACAAGCTGCCCAGCGATTCGGCGGCATCCTCCACCAGCACCAGGTTGAAGTCATGGGCGATTTTCAACATGCCATCCAGGTTCACCGGGTGTCCGAAAGTATGGACCGGGAGAAGGGCCCGGATCACCTTTTGGGTTTTTCGGTTGATACACCGGCCGTTTCGGTTTTCGGTTTGGGCCTGCAGATGCTCCATCAGGCGCCCGGCATCCACTCCGAGCGTCGACTCCTCGCTATCGACAAAGTGCGGGACGGCCCCGCAATAGGCCACCGCATTGGCGGTGGCCGCAAACGTGAGGGTCGGGACCAGCACCTCATCCCCCGGCTGCACGCCGGCCAGCTTCAGCGCGATGTGCAGGGCGGCGGTTCCATTGGCCACGGCCACGGCATGCTTGGCCCGGGTGTACTGTTCGAGGGCCCTTTCCAATCTCTCCACGTGCGGCCCCACCGAGGAGACCATGGTCGTCTCCACGCACCGATGGAGAAATTCTTTCTCTTTGCCCGAAAATTCCGGCTCATGCAGGGCGTAGGTGCGGCCGGCGTCGGGGAGCACCGAACGGATGGCTTTCAGCAGTTTTCCCGCCAAGGAGTTCTTGATCGGGGCTGAAGTGGTTTTAGACAACGTAACGATCGTCTTGGTAGTGCCTGAGGTTTTCCGGCTTCCGGAACCATTCAATGGTTTTGAGCAGCCCCTTTTTGAGCCCCTCCCGGCCGGCATATTTTGGTTCCCAGCCAAGGAGCTTTTTTGCCTTGGAGGCATCGGCAACCAGCCGTTCTACCTCGCTTCCCTTGGGTCGCACTCTTTGGGCGTCCTCCCGTACGCGGATTTTTACCTCCATCAGCTCGGCGATCAGATTGGCGAGATCCCCGATGGAGATTTCGTGGCCGGTGCCCAGATGAATGACTTCCCCGGCGGTGTTGGGCGCCTCGAGGGCCTTGAGAAAGCCGTCCACGGTGTCCTCGACAAACACCAGGTCACGCGTGGGATGGATGGAGCCCAGCTGAATCTCTCTTTTACCCTTTAGAATCTGGGTGATGATGGTGGGGATGACCGCCCGGGCGGATTGCCGCGGGCCATAGGTGTTGAAGGGGCGCAGAATCGTCACCGGCAAACCGAAAGAGTGGTAAAAGGAGAGGGCTAACTGGTCCGCCCCGATTTTGGTTGCCGAATAAGGTGACTGCCCCTGCAGCGGATGGTCTTCCCGGATCGGGACAGTTTGGGGCGTTCCATAGACCTCGCTGGTGGAGGTATGAATCACGCGCTTCACCCCCAGATCCCGGGCGGCCTGCAAAATATTTAGTGTCCCCTTAATGTTCGTGTCTACGTAAGTATTGGGAGAATGATAGGAATAGGGAATTCCGATCAGGGCCGCCAAATGTAGGACCAAATCACACCCTTCGATGGCTTTTTGGATGCCGTGCGGGTCCCGAATATCCCCGGAAAACACGGTTAAACCTTGCGAGGGACTACTCTTGGCGTCCTCTAGCCAACCCCAAGAACCAAAGGAATTGTAGCAAAGGAAAGATCGCACCTGAAACCCCGCCGTAATAAGACCATGGGTCAGGTGGGAGCCGATAAATCCGTCCGCGCCGGAGACAAAAGCTTTTTTCATCACTTCCGGAGCGCGTCCGCAATTATCCAATCATGCCAATCATCGATGTCCACAGAACGCTCCTTGGGCATAACAAACCCCAAGGTCCTGGCACTCAGAAATGTTTTGTTTTTCAGAAGCCAATTACGCTTGGCGTAGTAGATAGCCCCATTCAGGCTAAATGCCTCCACAAGTTTTTGCCTAAGCAGGGCAAACCCTGATCGCACAAACGGCTTCAATCGCCGCCCGGGGGTTAGGGCGAAACTCCAGGCCGGGTGTTTGGATGCAGGACAAAGGCTTAGCACAGACGAGGCCCTCTTTTTTCTGGCAAATGCAACCAATCGGTCGATGTCGCCCGAGGACCGCAGGGGCGAGGTCGGTTGGAGACAGAGAATTTCCTGGTACTCCGGTAGCTCCCGGCAGGCGTGCAAAACCGGCTCGATTCCTGGCGTGGAATCACGACTCAAGCCCTTGGGGCGCAGAAAGGGCACTTCCGCGCCAAACTTTCTGGCGATCGCGGCTATTTTTTTATCCTCCGTGCTGACCACCACGCGATCAATCAGTTTAGCCTTTCTGGCCTCCCGAATGGTCCAAGCGATTAGGGGAAGACCGCCAAGGCGTTTAATATTCTTCCCGGGAATTCCTTTCGATCCGCCCCGCGCAGGGATTACCGCCAGAATTTTTCGCTGTTTTGGTTTGGGCAGAGACTTAGGCTGCTACGGGGGTTAAAATTTCCGGCTTTTTCTCGCTCATCACCGGCGCCTGCACCCGGGTTTTGACAATATTGAAGGATTCCTGGGGCCGGGCGAGCGGTTCCCGGTGAGAATGCGACGCCTCCCACTGTTTTTCAAACTGATCCAGGAGTCGGAAATCCATGGAGCTGACGATTTGCTGAAGTCCCAAAAGCTCCACTGCATTGAAGTTATGGGAAATAACCGCAGTGGGTTTCGAGGCATCCCCCAGGCTGCCAACGAATTCCTCCAGATCGCCTCCGTACTGCCGGGCAATCGACTCCTTATAGGAGTAAAACCACTCTGAGCCGGGATAGGGGGTGGCAAAGTGCGGCTTGGCATGGATTCCCAAAGTTTTCATCGCATTCATGGTGTTTCGAATCGACTGCACGGTCTCCTGCGGGAACCCGATGATAATGTTGGGAATCGGTTTGATGCCGGAGCGCAGGCAAGTTTCAACTGCGGACATGTTTTTTTCAACCGTGGTTCCCTTGCCGAGATTTTTCAGAATTACCGGGTCAAAGCTTTCGATGCCGTAAACCAAATGGCTGCACCCGGCGGCATACATCTGCTGAAGGGTCTCGAAGCGGTGCAGGCCGGCATGGCTGGTGCCGCTCCAGAAAACGCCGTCCCCTCTCGCCGGCGGCGAATTGGTCTGCCGACACTTGGGCTGAAGCCCCTCTTTAATCCAAAGCTCACAGAGTTCCCCTAACCATTTTCGTCCGCTGGCCGCATCCATGGTGAAAAGGTTTTCATCCAAAAAGCTGACAAAGTCCACTTGGTAGGTTTTCCGAAGATGCTTGACCATATCCACGATGTAGCGAGGGCTGTGATACCGGATCGTGCGACCGTAGGTGAAGCGGACGTCGTTTTCCCCTTTTTCGTTTTTCTCGATGACCATGTCGCCGGTCGTCCCCAGGTGCCAACAAAACTTGCAGATCAGACTGCACCCCAAGCTTCCGTTGATATCCAGCCGCCTTTGGGTGACAAAACCCTCCTCGCTGAACAACAACTGGGAATTGCGGAAATAAATTTCCAGCGGGAACAGGTCCCAGGCCGGGAAAGGCAGCACATCCAGATCCGGGATGCTGGGCCGGGCACAGTTGAGTTTCGGATTCCCCTCTTTGTCCCGGTGAATGACCCCGAGCGTTTCGCTGAAGTCGAAATCTCCGTCGTCGATTTTTTCCAATATTTCAGGAAAGGTAACAAAAGCCTCGCCCACAACCCCAAGATCCAGCTCGGGAATCCACCGCATGATCTCCTGGGGCATGCTGGTCAGAAAGCCTCCCCCAGCGATCAGGAAAGATTTCGGGCGAAGTTTTTTTGCCATCTGGCAAGCCGTCTTGATGAAGCGATACGCCGTGGTCAGGCTACCGATGGCGATCACATCCCAGTCGTCAGCCTGAATGGCTTGAGCCAACACATCGGGCCCCTTGCGCCAGGCGTTGGCATCATAAACCTGAACCAGATGCCCCCGTTGCATGGCAAGGGAACAAAGCAGGGCGATCCCGTACGGGATATGCTTCGGGTTATCCTCTTCCCGGATAACTGGATTAATGAAGAGGATCTTTGCCATTCGACTTAATTCTGCAGGAATTCCTCTATGGAACAACAAGGAAGCTTTTCGGAAAAAAGCGTCCCCCCTTCAGTGCAATTGCAGGTTTTTGCGGGAACCAAGGGCAAAAGCTCCAGAAAGTTTTGGCGATACCAATAATACGTAGGGTCAGTATACATCAACTCTCCGGTGCCAGGATAGGTGAAGGAGGGAAAATACATGTCTAGATTTTCGTCATCCTGCAAAAACTCCAACAGTTCGTAGTACTTTTGGGTCTCTTGTCGGGGTAGCTCCTGATAATATCCAAAATCCATCCCTAAAAGACCGATAGATTGAATTCCCAGAACAGTTGCGGCCAAAATCCAGGCACAGGTGCCCACATTTCCACCCGTGTTGACACAGGGAAACCCGTTAATGGCACGAAGTTTGCGGGTGAGGCTATCCTTTTTCTCTGGGTCATCCACCAAGGGGTTGAAAAAGTAAGTTTCGAACCCTGCTTGCTTGATGCGGGCAAGGACGTTGGCGGGGGCGGAGGATGAAACTAGGGCTTTCATGCGGGGCCCATGGCGATTGATGAGTTCAATGTTTTTTTGGTTTTCCAAAATCGTGTTTTTGCGGAATTCAACATCCAAGTCCTGTCTCTGAAAGTAGTCATCCGCAGCAGAATGTTTTTCAAAATCCGGATCGCCAAACCAACGAACCATCCGAGTCGGGTGCGGGTCCAAGGTGACCACATAATCTGGAACCAGACCCTGTTTCAGGCACTTAACCATCGCGGCATCTACGGCCACAGTCGGCCCGCTAAATTTTTGGGCCAAAAGCCGCTGAACGGAGCTCTTCCGGTGCAGGCTAGGGCCGGCGCTAATCACAAATGCCTTGGACTTGCTTTCTGGGGCCAAAGGCGACAGATCACGCAAACTTTTAGACGCCGGATTCCATCCGATTTTGGCGTGGGCGAGGAGCCGTTCCGCATGCAGGCGGAAGGAAATTTTACCGACCTTCCCCACCATGCCCGAGAAGGAGGGTCGCCTTCTCTTTGAACTGGCGGGCTGTTTCCCCCCAAGCCGAGGAGGGTTTCGATTTTGTTTTTTTTTACTCAGACCAGATTGTACCCGTAGTAGCCATCTCCATCCTTGGCGGGGGGCTTAGGGTCTGCGGACTTTTCATCCCAAACCAATTTTCTTCGCTCAACGTAAACCATGCTGCCACCAAGCGAGCTCAGGGCCTTTTTCTTCAATTCTTCTTGAATTCTTTCCGTTTTGCTTAATTTGGCCTCTTGCGAAACCACTGCCTTTTTGGTTTTGAAGTTACCTTTAAGAATATTTTCTTCCATAGGCTTAAATTAGCAGAAATTGTATCGTGTCAAATCGTTGGGCACTTGGATTCTTTTTATAAAACCAGCCTATGATCCCAACAAGGGCATCTATAAATGTCTTGGTAAGGATGAAAAGTTTTCTACTCGCGTTTTCACTTTATTACGGCCCTACTTTTGGGTTTAACGTTCTTAAATCAGACAGATTTCGGAAGCCGAGGTTCTGAGTTATTTCCTAAATTACACAGCGGTAAACGTGGATGACAAAAACTGGATTCTCCGGCTCGTAAAGACTCGTCTTAGGATGATAGCACAGACCATTCTGCGATGGTGGATGAATGCAAGCTTGGGTTGGTTTTTCATATAACTTTTAAAGCTTATCCATGCTGCCGCCCTTGGTCGTTTGCCTTTTTTTTGAGGCAAAACCAATCCCATGACTGACGGTTTCTTTTTTTTGATCAGCGTTTTTGAGTCTTGCGTGGAAGGTGGCAGGCCAAAGGTGGAATCATTTTTCCACCTCCCGCTTTCCACCTTCCGCCAATCAAAACTCTTTTTTTCATACTGCTGAAATATCCCTTACCTGTCCCAACGCACGTTGACAGGGTACTGGGAAAATATTTTATCCGGAGAGACCAGCGTGGAGCCGGTCAGCTTGGCCTGGACGATCAAGATACGATCAAAAGGATCCTTATGCACCGGCGGGAGCCGGGAGAGCCCGTAAATCGCCGCATCCGTCAAATCGAGCTGGGTAAAGCCATAACGGGCCAATTCCCTGGGCAAAACCATTGCCGGCTCATCGGACATGGCGAGTTTCCCCAGCTGATATTTGATCTGGATCTCCCACAGGCTGATCTGACTGTAAAAAACCTCGGACTTCGGATCCGCCAGCTCCCGACGAACCGATGCCGGCACGGCATCCTCCTGCCCCATCAGGTAGATCAAGGGCGCCGTATCCAGGATGTAGCTTCCAGGCATTTGCTTTTTCAGTCTCCCTCAAAGATTTTTTGAATCTCGGCATCGGCCTGAAAAAACTCCGGCCCCACCCTGAAGACTCCCTTGGATAGGCCGAAAACCCGGGGCACGGATCCGCGCCGATCCAAAGGCCTAATCTCAGCAAAGGGCTTGTTTCGTTCGCATAAAACCACCGTTTCGCCGGCTTTTACCATCTTTGTATATTTGGAAAGCTTTGCCTTAGCCTCATTTATATTGATTTGAATCATAATGGTCTAATAGGTCATATACATGATCATGTCAAATTTTTTGCCTAAAGATGTAATACTTACAGGTTTAGGCCAACTAGCCAAAATTGCTGGCCCATTCATTTTGCAGGACCGCCGGTAATTTGCAACCCCGCTCTCGAATTCCACCCCACCTTAAAACACCATCCTCAACTCCCAAATGGGCATTTCAAA
>Ga0194116_10004158_pt1 | contig 16848 bp, 12 predicted proteins | sample TA2MahsurfametaG_4_FD_148617 | JGI IMG/M metagenome (GOLD analysis project Ga0194116, IMG submission 148617) | Freshwater microbial communities from Lake Tanganyika, Tanzania - TA2015008 Mahale S9 surface | ecosystem: Environmental > Aquatic > Freshwater > Lake | place: Tanzania: Lake...
CCAATCCCCAATCCCCAATCCCCAATCCCCAATATAAAGTTAGTCTAAAATAAAAAATAGGTTAATGTTTAAGTAAATTCAATTAAAGGTAAACAATTTAAAAAATTATTTTATTATGAAATTTTAGTTTTTTGATATTTTTTAAAATTATTGAAAGAAGATAAATTATTAATTAGCAAAAATTCTTTTTTATTTAACATTGAAAATTACTTAATTATTATATACACAATAATAATATTGAAAATAGATTAAAAAAAAATGAAAAAGAAAAAAACATTCCAATTCCTCCTAATTTTCCTCTTCACTTTCAGAGTCAATTGTCAAACCATCAATATTGTTTAATTCTTCTCTTAGAGTTTTTTGAAAATTATGTAAATTTTTATTATTTGTTATTTTATTCATTTCTTCTAGGTTTAAAGTTGAATTTGAAGCAGTATCCTCTTTTGTAGTTAATATATTAAATGTTGATTTCGAATAGCCATTTTTTTTCTTATTCAAAGAACCTCGAGAATTCCAGTAAACTCTTTTTCTTTTCTCTTCATTTTCTCTTCTTGCTTTTTCTAATCTTATTAAATAACCTCTGGAATTGGGATCATTTAAAACACTTTTATTGCTAAAAACATTCTCAAGATTTTTTTCGGTGATCTAAATAAAATAAATTAATCTTTTATTTAGATTTAATAAATAATTTTGATTTAAATTTTTATAAAATTTACTGAAGGTCTGTATGTGCAGTCTTTATCATTCTTTGGCGTAATAGTTGTATTTTTATTCCTTTAATAAATTAATAAATTTAAGATTTTTCTAATATATAATTTTATCTCACTTTTTTTAAAAAATTAGTGTTTACTTTTGCTCAATTTTATTTTGCCAATTAGCAAGTCTTTCATAAAAATTTCCTTCTAAATTATTCTTGTTAGTGTCTCCTATGTTAAACTTTTTTTCTTTATTGGTGGCTGGATAAAATGTACATTGGCTTAGTTCCTTTTGTTCCTTTATTTCTTCATTCTTAATTGCTAAAAGCCTATTAACCTCATTTTTAATTTTTCCTTGTTCATACAAAACTTCTAATCTATCTCTTTTGTCAGATTTATTTTCCATTTTTATTTGAATTTTCTTATCATATTTATCTTTAGTCTTTGTTTCATTTTTTTTATTAACTAATAAAATAAAAATTATCGTTAATTATTTTTATTCATAAAATTATTTAACAGAAAAATTTTAATTTAAAAATTTTCAGTGAAAATTTATAGAGATAAAACATTTTACCCTGACTATTATGCTCATTTATTTTTTCAAAATCTAATTTTTGGTTTATTATCAAATCCATAAACGACATTTCATTGAGATTATTGTTTTTAATATTATTATTATTTATTTCAAAAAAATTATTTTCTTTGCCTTTAGCTTTTTCATATACTCCAACATTGGGAAAGATGTTATTGATATAAAGGTTTTCATTTTCATTATATCTATATTCAGCCAAATTACCATTTACAAAGCAATTTTTATTTATCTCATTATTTATTGATGAATATTCAGCATATTCCAAATTATCTAGGAAAAATCCTGGTGTTGCTAAATATTCATGATTTTTTTCAGTAGAGATATCTTTTCGAACGCTTGAATATTGTTCATAAATATGTTCAGGTAAAATTACTGTATCGCTATTAAAATAAATTATTTGATTTATAGAGAAAACAGTTTTTAATAAGTTGAATAAATATTTTATTTTTAGTAAATCTTAAAGTAAAATTATGTGATATAATAATACTTTTTACGATCTTTGAAAGTAGCTTCTGGGTTACTCTTTTCAAATTTATCAAAATTATCATTTTCTAAGTTATGATTTGATTGACTTTTATTCCTATTGATTTTTGGGTAGCTAAATTTACTGTTTTTATAATTTTTCAAAGAAGCAATCTTACTGGGCGTCATTAAAATTTAAAATTTTAAATTTTTTGAACGATTAAATATAAATTTTATATGAAGAATAATATTTAATTCTAAATATTACTTTGAAAAGTAATATTTTATTTAGATTTAATTTTAAAATTTAGTAGAAAATATTATTTGAATATATATAGATTCAAAATTTTAATTAATACTATAAAGTACAAAGAACCAAAATGGGCTATTAATAATTAAGGATTTCAATATTAAATAAAAAAGTGAAATTGTGTTTCATATGTTCCAAAAAAGTTAATATCAATTTTTAAACCTAAGGAATGATTTTGAGAATCCTTTATTTTCTAATGAATTTTATATATCTATAAGTATAATTATAATTTTTAGTACAAATAGTAAATTCTTATCGATACTAAAAGGATCATTCATTTAAGCTTATATTATAATCAGTAAACCATAATTTCAATTTATATGCATTGTTATTATTCAAGTAATAATTATAAAGTATTTTTGTTCTAACAAATCCCATTCCTCCATATAAATTAAGAGCAGCTATATTTGTTACTTCAGTCTCCAATTCTATTTCATCTGCATTGTACATATTCTTACATTGGGAAATAAATATTTCAACTATATCTTTTCCTATTCCTTTTCCTCTATATTCCTTATTAACTGCTATCATAGCAATATATCCTTTCATTTTCCCTTTTTTATTTCTGTCGCATTTTCCAATAATACAACCAATGAATTTATCATTTTTTTCTTTATCAAATACCATGATATTTAAAGCAGGCCATCCATTTAAAAAGTATCTGTATGTAAATATTGGATAAGGTTCCGATAATTCCTCTTTCATTAAATCCATGATTTCATTAATTAAAGTTTCTCCGGAATAGGTTTTATAAATAATATTCTCTTTTTGAAGAAGAACGATATTCTTTTCAAGAGAATTATTAATATTAGATTCCCCGTTCAAAACATTATCTTGATTATGTTCTTTTATTGTAAGCTTATCAATATTTATATTATTATCAATAATTTGATCGAAGGCTTTATTTGACATTTTAATATATAATAATTTTCTGATTTGAAAATTTTTTTACAATTGTTTAAATACAAATTAATAATTTGTTAAATAATCTTATTTTATCTTTTATTCAAAATAATTAAATTGTTTTAATATTAATTAATATTTATTTAAAAAATGTTTTTGAAAAGAATTCTAAATTCAAAGAATCATTTACAAAACCCTTTTCAGATCATAAAAAATTCTAATATTTATAGGCTTAGTAATGAGCTCAATTTTAAATTTATAAGCATCGCTTACAAAAATTTTCATTTAAATAATGCTACATGTAAAGTTAATACTAAGAAATTTTCAGAAAATTTATCACAAAAGAAAACATTCCAAAGCATACCAGTAACTAATGAAAATTTGCAAGAGCTCGATGAACAAATAAATAATGCAAATAATAATCTAATATCTTCGCTCGATGAAGAAATAAAGAATCCCAATAATAATCAAATTTCTTCTAAAGCTGATAATATCAAAGATCATGATAACAAATTTTTCAAAGATTTATTAGAAGCTTATTCCCAAGATAAGTCTTATCACGAATTATATGAAAATAAATTTGATTTGTTTCTTATCAAAATGCAAAAATTAATGGAAAATGAAAATAAAAGACGTGAAAGAAATGAAATTTTTGCAAAAGATATTCGCCTATTGAGTTTGAATTCTAAAGAGCCCTTAAGAGACGTTTTAATTCATTACCAATGCTTTCGCAATGAGAATGGCTTCGAAGCAGAAGCAGTTTCAGAAGCTATTTTAATACTTGGGAAAATTTATTCTTCAAGAAGTAGATTTCATAAATGCTATACTGATATGACTCATTGGGAGTTTATTAATAGCACTAGATTATATCATTTAATAGATGATATAAAATTTGCCATTGTAAATTCTGTTGGTTATATAAATGGTGAACAGATAAGAAAAATTATTGAAGGTCTAAAGCTCTGTAATTATAAAAATACTGAATTAGCTCTATTAATAGAGGAAAAATTAAGCTCTATAATAAATGAAAAAATACCATTTTTAGAAGAAAAATACGAACGATATTCAGATATCCCAGGTACAGGAAAAAAAGATTTTATGAATGTTAATCCATATGCAAATGATATACTTGAGGATAGCAATATAAAAGATTACTTTGAAAAGTTGATGAAACTCAAGTTTGATGATAACGAAGACTCTGAAAAAGCTAAAAATAAAGGAAGTTTAAAAGAGGAAAAAGAGAAAATCAAACCTTCTATTAACACTCCAAATGAAAATAAAGCGGACGAGGAGTTGAAAAATTTAGAGAATAATATTAAAAATATTGTTGATCTAATGCAAGAAACTAAAGATTTGCAATTTAATTTTACTGATAATTTGAATAATTTAATTGACCAGTATTTCAAAATAGAGCAATTGATGATAGATAATCATGAAATCAGAGAAAATCCTTATACTAAATATTCTTTGAATATAATACAAGATAAATTTATAGGAATGGGATTTATAGATTTAGATACTTACAACTCAATTAGTACAAGAAAACTTTCTTCTGAAGAATTCGATCAAATTAAAACTGAAACTGTAATAAAAATTCTCAGAGATTATATTTATGTCAATTTTCCAGATTTGTTTTCAGGTATTATAGATGAGATAGAATCAACTCAAATAAAAGTTAAACAAGAGATGAAATTAAACTTAATCAAAAACAAAATCAGTCCAGCAACGTTGTCGGAATGCATGAAAGAACTCAGCGAATATGCTAAAATTACAAATATTGATATAAATTCTGAAGACTATGATAAGCTAGAGTTTAACTTAGATTATTATGCTAAGGACATACCTGAAAAGCCTGTTGAATTTATCAAAACTAAACCTGAATTCACAAAATTGTATAATTCAACTTTAAAATTTTTCAAATCTGTCAAAAGAGATTTATCAAAAAAGTACAGAAATTTAGAAGATTTCAAATTTCATTCAAATTTAATCCTTTCATATGCAAACATGAACATTTTAAATAAAGACATTTTTGAAAATTCTTCAAGAATAGTCTATAATATTCTAACGAATGAAAAATGCAAATTCTCAAATGAAGAATTGTCTAATTTAATATATGGCTGTGCTATTAGCGGTTTTGATGTTAATTATAACTTTTGGAATTTAATATTAAAAAAAATTAATTTTGAAATCATTGATTTAAATTTTGATTCAGCAGTTAAATTGATATGGAGTTTACTTGCTCTCGAAATAAAAATTGATGACAAAATAATTGATTTAGTACGCTATTTAAATAGTTTCGATATCTACAATCATTTAACAGAAGATTTTAAATTTTACAACACAGAAGACCTCTTCTACGAAATAACCATAGCGCTTCGGGAAAATACGAGAAAACACAAATTAGATTTTAAAGATATCAACAACTTAATCTATTTATCGAATAAATATTTTGATAACAAAGCAGTCCTTTTGAAAAGAAATGAATTAGATCTTCAAGATCCTTTGAAAGACAACATAAAAAAACTTTTCATTGAAAAATTCTATAAAAATAAATTGGGTGATATCAATCCAAGTGATATTATAAAATCCAAAGAAAATAGCTTAGGTTTTGATAAATTAATTGTTCCATTCAGTCCAGACTTTGTGCTAGATATTTATGGAAACAAAATTTGTTTGTTTTTAAATAGTTTAGACAAAAACTTCAAAAACACATTTTTAAATGGTCATCAAAGATTATTGAGAAATATACTTGAGAAATTTTATGGTTGTGTATGTGTTTTTATTCCAATCACAAAATTCATAAAATTTAATCCAAGCGATTTCACAATTGAAGTAAATGAAACTTCTGGGTTTGATAATTTTGATAAATTTATATTCAGTTCTATTTTGCATAAAAAGCCTAAATTATATGAATCAATTAAAATTCTTCAAAAGTTGAATAACCAATTTAACAAATTTATTTCTAACTTATTAGATGCAAATAACCCAGAATTCGATATTATACAAAGCACCGAAAATAAAGAAAACTTGGAAATCTTTTTGAAAAATCTACTTTATGTAACTGAGCTAGAAAATAAAATTATCTATGATTGCACATTTGCTCAGTTTGATTTAAATTTATTAGAAATCAGAAAAGTTTTTAGTGTTTTAAGTATAATTTCAGATACCTTATCCGAAGGCTTTAAGAGACTAATTGTGAAAAATATAAAAATTGAAGAGGGAAAGTATTCTTCATTCAAAGAATTTTTGAAAACTATTTTACTTGAATATGAAAAATATCATGAATTATTAAAAGAACTAAACAAACAGTCGGAGAAGATTTTACTCAATGATGATAATTGGGTTGGCAAACGCCTCAATGTTGATTTAATCAATTCTGAATACCTAACAAATAATAGCCTAGAAAACCTAAAAAATAAAAATATTTCGGTGGAAATCTTAAATAATAATTTTATGTGGTATGGGGAATATAATCCTTACTCTGACTGGGAAGAGGAATTGAGAGCTAATTTGGACAATTTTAATTATTTTACTCAGAAATCAAATAATAAATATTACTTTAATTCTCATGAATTAGGAAGTAGAAAAGTTGCTCAAGGAATTTTCCCTCATCCAAGAAGATTCAGAGTTATGAAGCAACATCTTTACACCACCGAAAAAAATCTTCAGGCAGAGCATAAAATTAATTCTGAAAATAGTTACGAAAATGAGCTTAATAGATATCATCACCTCAATGAAATTCTTATTGCTGAAGAAATAAAGAAAAATAATCATTTACAAAAAGAAATTTTCCCTACACAATTATCTATGAAGATAAATTTGCTAAATATAAACAATTCTTTAAAACAAAATTTTACTGACAATCAGATTTTAAGATATATTTCTGAATTTGAATTCACTGAAAAATTAATAGAGGAGCATTTGAATGTTCATATAACTGAAACAAAAAGCACTGCAAATATCGAATATGTTTCAAGAAACGCTGAAAGCTTTAGAGATTTTCATAAAAAGTTGGATAATCTAAAGGAACAATTTGATGAATATGATAAATATATTATGAAAGAATACTATAAAGATAAAGATTTACTTTCATATGATAAAAAGGCAACTCCGGAAAATATAAAAGCACAATTAGAAAAAAAAATGCAAAAAAAGATTGAAGAGAATAATGACAACGATGCTTTAAGCATTTATAATCCCAATGAAATAAATTATAAATTTAATGTTGATTCAATTTTAAATAGTTTATCCATAAAAATGAAAGACAGTTTAACATCTTTTTCCGGTTTCGGTGCTTCTGTCCATAATGAAATTTTAAATAACCCTGAAAAATATTTGGATCTCAAAAGAAGGATCTCTGAAAGAAATCTAATATTATTTAAAATAGTTATTAAAATGATTCAAAATAAACAAATATCTGAAAATGAAAAAAAGTATTTGCATCATCTTTATAAACAAATACAAGATTCTAATATCTTAAATCTAGAAAGTAATACTATAAATGACCACTCAACCAAATTACAATTAAAGGATTTATCTTCCAATGATTTATACGCTTTAAATACATTAGCAAACGTTGATATCAAAGAAGACTTGTATCATTTCTCACTTTCAGATTTAATTTTAGAATTAAATAATTTCTTAGACGTGAACACTTTCAATAAAATTATTTATGAACTCTTTTCGGAATTCAAATCCAAAGACTTCAAGTTAAACACTGAAAAAGCTTCTTTATTTGATGTTAATAATAAGGAACCCGCATTATTAAACCAAGAAATAAAAGAGACTATTTGGAGAGTGTCAGGATTTTTTGATGAATTAGACGTCGAAAAATTGAAGAATTTTTTGAAAGTAAAACGAGGTAAATCAACTTTTGATAAATTCTGGCTCTCATTGGATGAAGCTTCATTAGAAGAATTCATCAAAGAAGTCAATAAACAAGAAAATAGAATTGATTACTTGGAAAAATGGATTAAAAGAAAAGAATACGAATTTGAAAATAGAATACAATTACCACCTGATAATTTAAAATTAAATGATACACAAATAAATAAAATTATTAACAAAAAAGATAAAATGTATAGAACAAAATTGCTTTCCAACATGTTTAAAACTCACGATTTGAAAGTCGTTTCGACAAGAGACGTTAATAAATTTATTAACCAATTTATTGAATTCCTACCTTTATTTAACTTCAAATATCCTCAATCAATAAAAGATATTTTTGCTTCATTAGAAGATTTGGAAGAACACAGCAATATTTATAAAGAAGATTTGCAAATGTTAAAAACTTATAAAACTTTATTTAAAATTGAAGATGAGAATCCTACTGAATTTTTGGCTGTAGCGCCGATTAAAATGGATCAAGAAAAATTACTTAATTTTTCAACTAAAGATTCAATAATAAATCAAGATCAATTAATTGAAAGAGTAAAAACTTCAACTATCCCTTTTGTAAAAAATGTCTCACAAATTTTGCTAAGTAATTTTTCAAAAAATTAACTAATTTAATCGAATAATATAAGTAAAACCTATTTAGTAATTTAATATATAAATTTTCGAAAAATTATTTTTATCATAGAATTTAAATATAAAAAATGAAATTTAATAATAATATTGTATTTAAAGAAAAAGCCATTTATCTGAATTCTCATAATATAAAAAAAGTTAATTGAAGAGTAATTGCTTAAAATCAGATTATAAAAATTTGAATTATTTTTAAAAATTTATTAAATTCATTATTTTAATATTTTGTTTTTCTTGAAATTTCTATCATTGATAATTATTAAATATTTCTCGCAAAACTTACAACTCCAAGTTATTTAATAAATATATCCTACTTCTCTTGCATCAAGTAAACCTCTATCATATTCAGTAGCATTCGTCGTTCCTTTCATGAAATTAAATACTCCGTTATTATATGTAGTTTTTAAATGGCTTCTTTGCCATGCAAGGGTTTCAGGAACACTATTTTATTTAATATACATTAGAATTAAAAGTAAATATACAAAATATCTTCTTGGTGGAATCTCCATCTAACATTTTCAAGAACATTTGGACCTGCATTATCACAAACAGCTTTAAGATACATATAATTTTTTTGGTCCAGAGCAGTATATCTCAAATTCTCCATAGCTTGAACAAAAGGCATAATTTGTCTAAAGATTTTTTTGTCTTGTTGCCTTGCCCATCTAAAATAAAAAATAAACAATATCTTAATATTATTTTTCTTATGTTTTTAAAATTAATTATCTAAGCACATAATTTTTACACTTTATTCTTTCTTTTTATTTTATCATTTACTCCAGCATAGAAGCAGGCAAGAATGCAATACCCTAAAAAGAACTTAGCAACTCTATGTGGAATGGGAGGATGTTCAAAAAATATTTTAGATCTTAATTGATCAGCTTTATTTTTGGAAATTTGAAGTGGTGAATGTGCAGCGTATTGATGAGTATGAGGTGTCGCTTCCTTTTTAAAATAGAAATTATGGAAAAGCCTTGTTTGACTTTTTTGAGAAGTTTTTATTGAAGCAATTCTATTGTACATTTTGACTCGAATTTTATTTTTAATTAATAAATTAAAATTTTTCTTTACAAATTAATCATATTAAATAAATAAAAAGTTTTCTTAAAAATTCAAATATCATATCATAAACATATTCTAATTGAATTAAATGCTTATTAGTGAAATAATAATAGTTAATAAAAAAAATTAAAATTAGGCTTTTCAAAATTTAATCTAATTTCTTCATAAATTATCATTTTGATTTTCTAACATTAAATTGAACATTTATACAAATGATTGGACTTATTTGTTTTTGAAAATATTTAAATTTATTTAATTTAAGAAACTTAAATTAAGAAAACAATATGAAAATTAACAAGAAACTTATATAAATATAATGGTTTTTGTAAATTTATTAGGTAATAAAGTTTATAGTTTTAATTTTGAGAATGAAGAATTATCATAAGCACTTCTTAATTTATTTGGGAGATATTAACAGATAAAACTTAGAATTATAATAAATGAATCAAAAAATTGTAGCTTTTTGGTTTTATAGATCATTGTAATTTTCAAAAAAAATAAAAGAAATTATATATCAATGGATGACTCTATAATAATAAATGAAATTCGAGATTTATTTAATAAAGTTAAAAAGCACAAATACTCTTATATCTTTCTACAACCAATTGAAGAGATAATTGAGAGCTGTCCACAATATCTTGAAACTTGTAAAAAGCCTATTGATTTAAACAAAATCGATAAAAAAATTTATGATAATTATTACAAAAACATAGAAGATTTAAAATACGATATTGATTTGATGCTTGATAATTGCAAAAAATTCAATGCAGGTAATAATGGCAGTTGGATTTTCAAAGGTTGTTTAGGCCTTCAAGAATTCTTTAATAATAATTATAAAAAATCTCTGCAAAAGATAGAAAAATATAAAGAAAAAGTAATGCAAGCATATATGCAGAAAAGTAATAAATACAGAGAAGAACCAGTATATTCGGGTCAGATAGAAACTATAAAACAAAATTTTTCAGTCGTTAATAATGGTGATGATGAAAGAATCACAAGGAAAATAAAAAATTTATTTCAAAAAATTTCTTCAGCATTAAATATAAAAGATGAAAAAATTGATGAAATAATTTCTTTAATAGTTGATAAGATTGTAAAAAGAAAAAAGTCCTTTGAACAAATTTACGATGATACTATGAATTTTTTGTCGAAGAACATTTCTAATGACTCTATAAAATCATATTTTTCAAAGAAATTTAGAAAATTATTAAGAACAATAAAAGAAGAACAAAATGACATAGATAATAAAGCATTCAATATAAAGATTGATCTTAATGAAAATGAAGAAAAAAGAGAGGAAAAAGATAATTTGGAAATTGTAAGAAAAGAAATTTATGCTTTTATAGACAATCAGAAAGTCCCGGAGGTTTTTAGGCAAAATACAGAATATCCTATTGAGTATTTTTTTATTTTAAAATTTCAAATTTATTTATTTTAATTTGTTTTTTAATATTTTTGAAAAATTACTAATAGACCCGGATTAAGAAGGAAAATTAATAATCATGTAACTGAAATCAGAAAAAAATTCATGACATATAATTAATATAGCTATTTTATTCTTTCATTAAGAATTTTTTATAAAAATATTATGATGCAGAACGAAATTTCAAATTGTAGACATATTTATTGATCTTAAAATTATTAAATAGGATTTTTTAAATACTTATATTTTAAAAATATAGATTAATTAATTTAAAAAATTGCAAAATAAAATTTAAATTTACTTGAATATAATAAATTAATTAAATTTTTAATAATAAAATTATGCGATAATGAAATATTATTCTTTTTACATCATTTAAATTTAATTTTATATGGAATTATTTAAAATTATTTAAATTTTTATTTGATTGATTAAAAAAAATTGAAACTAAAATTATATATTTACAATATATTTCGATAAATTTTATGATTATAAGTTTATAGAATCAGAATATTTTTATTTTGAAATATTTTTTAATTAATGGAAAAAGATGAAGATCAGGGAAAAGCAGTTCCTTTTGTTGTTTATTCGAATAGAAGTTAAATAAATAATAAATAATTAGATTTCATAATCACTGATGAAGCGAAACAAATACTTTCTAACCCTATCTATAAGCAAATTGGAATTATTTCATTAGTAGGAAAATACAGAACCGGAAAATCTTTTTTACTTAACAGAGTGCTTTTGAATCAAAAAAACGAAAGTGGCTTTGGTGTAGGTCCAACAATTAAGCCATGTACTAAGGTATTTTAATGAGTTTCTAAAAATTTTTAAATATAAAAATATGATTTATAAAAGCAAAATATAATAAAATTTCGGTTATCTATTTTGAATAATAATGAAGATGAAAATAAATTAATTATTAAAAATAAAATTTTTCTATACATTTAATTTTATTCAAAAGGGTATCTGGATGTGGTCAAAACCAATATTAGTAGAAAACAATCATTCTAAAGAGAAATTTTATACTTTTTTTATAGATACTGAAGGCCTAGGAGCTTATGATGAAGAAATCAATCATGATTCTAAAATCTTTTTAGTCGCAGTTCTTATTTCTTCCTTATTCATTTTAAACAGTTTCGGAAATATAGATGAAAATGCTATTAATTCACTGAGCTTTATAATAAACCTTTCGAAAACAATAAAATTGAAACAAAATAGTGATGGAGACAATCCTGAAGATTTGTCGATTTATTTCCCTTCTTTACTTTGGCTGTTAAGAGACTTCTCTTTAAAATTAGAAGATACACATGGAAATGTAATTACTGCAAAGCAATATTTAGAAAATGCTTTACAATTGCAAAAAGGTTCCTCTGAAATAATTGAGGAAAAGAATAAAATAAGGAAATTAATTAACTCATATTTTAAGGAGAGAGATTGCTTTTCTATGGTAAGGCCAATAGAGAACGAAAAAGATTTGCAAAATTTACAAAGTCTTGACAATAGTCTAATAAGAAGAGAATTTTTAGAGCAAGCAGAAACCTTAAGAAATAAAGTTTTTAAAAAAGTCAAGCCAAAAATGTTCAATAATAAATTGCTTACAGGTTCTATGCTCATCGAGTTACTCGATAATATAATTGATTCAATAAATAAAGGAGCTGTGCCCGTGATTGAAAATTCATGGAAATATATGTTGCATAATGAATCACTCAAAAATATGAATAATTGCATGGATAAATTCCGCAAAAAGATAAATGAATTTAAAGAAAACAATAAAGAAAATCCTAACTTTTTTAAAGAACTGAAAAAATTTGAAATAGACTCTTTGAATGCCATAATCCAAGATTTCAAAAAGGAGTCAATTAGTTCTGATGGACCTGAAAATATAGAGTTTATAAACAAACTTAAAGCAAAAATCCAAGAAGAATTTGAAAAATTTAATGAAGATAATTCAAGATTATTTGAAAATAGGATGAATGATATTCTAGAAAGAAATACCAAGAAGTTATATGAAGCTTTTGACACTGATAAATATGTGAAGAATTATTATCTTTTTTTCAGAGATTTAGAAAACCTAAAAGAAATCACTGAAGCAACAATTCCTGATTTTAAAAACAAAAAGGAACTAATTTTCGAAAAAATGATGAATGTTGTAAAGAAGTTTATAGATACGACATTTCTAAAGAATAAGATCTTAAATGAAAAAGAAATAGTCTCGTTAAAAAATGAAAATTCAAGCTTGCAAAATAAGCTAAATGTAAAAATTGAGGAATATGATAAAGTAAGGTTTGAATTTGATAAAGCTAATTCTGCAAATTTAGACTTAAAAATAAAAGAGAAAACTTTTGAAGATAAATTTAAGCAAATATTGGCAGAGAAAAAAAACGCGCAAGCTTCAGCTGATGAAAAAGTTAATAGCATGAAAAATGATATGAATTTAAAATTAGAAAAATTCAAAGCGGATTTGAATAAAGCCGAAGCGGAATTAAAAAATAAGGATGATCATTTAAAAATGATTAAATTTTCAGAAGATAAAATGAGTGCTTTGAATGCTCAGAAACTTGAATATTTAGAGAGAGATATATTATCTTATAAAGAGAGATTAGAAGGAATGAAATATGATAATGCCATACTTAAATCGACGATTGAAGAGCAGACAAGAAAAATCGATGATTTAAAAAATGAAGTTAACAAAACCAAATTACTAGAAATGGAAAATGAAAAATTAAAAAAAGATAATGAAAATCTTCAAGCTAAAGGCCGCTCTAGTAATCTCTTCGGCTCGAACAATAATAATAATATGAATATGAGTCACAATTTTGAAAATCAAAATGATCCATATGATTTTAATGATGCATACGGATCGCTTTTATGTGCTTCAGGGAAAAAAAATAATATGTCAAACGATAATATAATAAAGAATCTCGATCCAAATTCAGATGCTTTTACTCTTCTTGAGTTAATAAAAAATGTATTAAACAAACAAGCTTTGGATCAAAATAATAATATAAATAATATTTCAGAAAATATAAATAATATGGTTCAAAAGATATCTCGAGAAAATGAGGAGTATTTAGCCATGAATAAAGTATTTTAATTTAAAAAATTATTTACATTAAATTAAAAAATATTAAAATTAATAATATGTATAAAATCCAAAAATATTTATTTTTCCTATTTAGACATTAGGAGAAAATTTATCAAATTTCGAAAAAAGATATTCAATCTTAGAAAAGAAAAATGAAGATTTAAAACAAATAAAAAAAGCTTATAATCAAGCAAGCGCACTTCAATGCAAAGTAATCATTAAATTTTCCTTATGATTTAACCGAAACACTGTTTAAATTAATTGACCATTTTTTATATTTTTTTTTAAATAAAAAAATCAAAAAGGTCTATAAAAAAGCCTTTAAAATATTAAAAAATTAACGGCCAATTATTAGAAAAAGTTAAAATTTAATTTGATTAATTTTAATTTTAAATATTTATTATATTTTATTCAACAGAATTGTAATAAACTATTCGATAATCAATCATTCATCAAAAGTCACTTTAATAATTGCAATGTAAGTAAAGACTCTGTTACAATAGCAAATCCTAATGATAAATTAAAAATAAAAATTTTGAAAGGAGTATTGAATAAAGATGAATTAGGAAAACCATGTATTGATTATATTACAGAAGTAAATTATAATACTCAGATGTGGAGAATAAACAGAAAATTTAATCAATTTGCTAATTTACATAAATCACTAAGAAATTTAATGGGAGAGGATTTCAAGTTCCCAGATTCATCTAATATTTTTATTAAAATAGTTGAAAATAGCAATTTTCATGAAAATAAAATAAAATATCTTGAGGCTTATGTAAGAGAAATAAGTGACATTCCAGTTATTTCAAATTCGAAAATATTTAGAAGATTCTTCGATTTTCATCTAAATACTGAAGAAAATATTTATGAAAATAACATGGATATAATAGAAAAAGAAAGCTTTATACCAAATTATAATAGGAAAAGTAATTTATCTAAATCAGGTTATAAAAGTGATCATTCTGATTCTAATTATGAAGACACAAAGATTAACTATTTTGATTCAGCTGCTTATAAAAAGGATCTTTATAGTATCCCACAAAAGAATAATTTTTATCCTGATAATGAAGGAAAAATTACCTTTGAGAATACATATACATATAAAAATAAAGCAGGAAATAACAATAGTAATTATAATGATTATAATTAAAGTAAAGTAAACTTTTATTCTCAAGAGAACTGTAAAAATAAAGATATTATAATTATATCTGAATTTGTTTTCAAGTATCTTAATTTTTATAAAATTTATATTATTTAATAACTCATTAAATTCTATAAATATTAAATATATTTATTCTAAAAAATTAATACATAAAGGGTAATAATATCTAATTTTTAAAGGTAGATAATGTTATATATGGTGTTTAATAAAAAAATGGTATTTTTACTCAATCTTTAAAAGGAAAGGGTAATTTACAAAATCAGTACTTAAGTGAAAATCTTTTTATTTGTTTAAAGTTTTCAGCTCAATTTAATGATTATATTTTTTTATAAAAGAATTATTAATTCTAGCTATTTATGACAGTTTATATTAAAATATTCAGTAGAAAAATTATAGAATTTTAATTAATTTTTACTTGTGTAATTTATCAAGTAGGGCTTGTTTAGCTTTAATTTTTTCTTCATGATCCTTAACACTGTCATCCCATTTTTTTCATATTTTTCTTCATCTTTTTCAATAAGTATCCATGCAATCTGGACAGGATGAGTCAATTTCAGTTTAAAAGCTATTTCAATATTCGCAATTTCATTTGCTTTTCCTACAGGATTAATAGTAGCCAGAATCCCAGAAGCAGAAGCTGTCAGGTTTTTGAGAATTACAATTAAATCTTTTAAACATGAAATAACTTTGGTACATTTACTCATATTCCCTCTAAATATCGAAATTTTTTTGAAACCTTCAAAAGGATTATCTTTGCAGTATTCACTAGTATCTTGAAGGTATTTTTCATAATTTTCAGATAAATCTTTACAAATATTAGTAATATCATTCAAATTATTATCTAAGTCTTCGACTTTCAAATTTTCAACTAAATTTTTACAATAAATTATTAATGTATTTCCTGCCAAATTTCCTTCTTCTGTATTTTTGCCTCCTTCGAACTGTTGATTATCTAAATTAAATCCTATTTCATCGATTTTTCCGGCGTTGTCCACTCCAAGTTTCCAAAATGCACATCTTAATGCTTTGTTCAAATCTCTATTTTTGTAAGCAATTGCACCGCTATTTGAATAAACATTATCCAATTCATCTACAATTGCAGATCGTTTTTCTTCAATATTTATAATAATATTAGATGCTGATGAGAAAATTCTGTCTAAGCCCTCCATGTCTAAAGGTTCCATCCAGTGTTCTAAAGGCTTTTCAGCTTGAGTTAATAACTCTCTTGATCCTCCGCAACCCATTCTATTATAGTTTTTTTTATTTTGCGTTTATATCACTAGAAGTTATAAATTTTTGTTAGAGTTATTCTTAAAAATTATATCAAGTTTATTCATAGATTTTTTATTTCATTTGATTATTAAGAATGCTTTTGATTTTGATATTTTTATTCATCAAATAAATAAAATTGTTTAGTTTTAATTAAAAAAATAAATAATTTATTTATTTAAACTATTGTGCTATTCTAATAAAAAATAATGAAATTATGTATTTTAATGATAAAAATATCAAAATTAAGAAAATGAAAAAAGGGTGAAAATAAAAATATGAAAATAAAATTTAATAAAATTTATTTGAATCATTGATGCTAAGCTATTAAGATTTTAGAAATTTTATATTTT
>Ga0194116_10004159_pt1 | contig 16848 bp, 12 predicted proteins | sample TA2MahsurfametaG_4_FD_148617 | JGI IMG/M metagenome (GOLD analysis project Ga0194116, IMG submission 148617) | Freshwater microbial communities from Lake Tanganyika, Tanzania - TA2015008 Mahale S9 surface | ecosystem: Environmental > Aquatic > Freshwater > Lake | place: Tanzania: Lake...
ATCCCCAATCCCTAAATTTCTTTTATTTAACAGGGACAAATTCTTTAAATCTTTTGGTCTTTATAATTTTAATTAAATTATTTAAGAACTTAATTTTTAAAATAATAATCATAAATTTAGAATATTAAAAAATATAAAAAGATGTTATATTTAGTATAATTTAAATATTTTGAAAAGAAATTTCACACAATTAAAATCAAAAATTCATTTAAAAATCCAAATAAAAAATAATAAGAATGACCTCTATCTTTCTTGAACACGCATTTTTCATAGACAATTTATTATTTAAAAAGAAATTATAAATAATAAAATTCAAGACAAACAGAAATTTTTAAATTATTATTATAAATTGATTTTTTCAATTATAAATCAAAAATATAATATGGAAGTTTCACATGAAATATATGCATGGTTGACTGAATTAAATATTTTGAGAGCAGAAAAAACTATCATAATGAGAAAAGAAGGAAAAGTCTATGTTGATGACGAGATTGTTAACAATTTTTTTAATGGATTTTATATTGATAAAATCTTATATGATTTGGAAAAATTATATAATAGATTTTATAAAATTAATTTAAACTACACACAAAAACTGGATGAAATTAAAAATTTAAAAATTGATTCAAAAAATAATTTTAATGATAAAAATTTAAGGACTGCTGTTTGGAAAATAGTCAGTCAAGTCGCAGAAAATTTTGGAATAGAGCTTAATCAGGAACAAACAAGAAATTTATCAAATGGAAATATCCAAACTTTAATATATTTAATAAATTCAATTTTTAGCCTAACAAGAGAGTTACTTAAAAGATCTCCTGATAAAAATGGTAAATCAATAACTTTAATTCATCATTTTTAGTAAGAAATTTAAATTTTTTTTTAATTAGAAAAGAAATCTAAATCAAATAATGAGAGATATAAACAAACTTCAGGTAATGTAAATGATTCCTACTATAATGATTTAAATCAAAGAGGAAATATTGATAATAATGATAAAAATGAAAATAATGATAACAATAATTATTCTCACAAGCTTAAAAGCTCTCAACATAATATTAAAAATCTAAGTGAAAGTAAAAAGATTGGAAATTCAAACACAATTCAATCAAATGGTAAAAATAGTTATGCTGCACATCATTTAAAAAAATCTACTGAATTTATTGATTTAGGAGAACTAAAAGAAAGCAAATCAATAGAAGAATCCCAATCACCTTTAGAGTATTATATTTTAACTCTTTCTAATAGCTTAGATTTGAAGCCGAGACAAGCAGCAGCTTTATTAAGCAATAATAGAAAATTTTTAATACAAATATCGAACAGAGGAATAAAAGGTGATTTTTCAAAAATTCTATCTTGGTATCAAAATTTGTATCTTAATTACAAAAAGCTAATGCTAATATTGAACAAGTCACAAATGAAAGATGCCAAATCAATGACTTTTGCTACTTTATCAGTAGGATTATACTCAAAAAATTTGGAGATTGCAGAAAATGCATTTTCTTTGTTTTTGCAATTAGAAGCTGATCTTGGTATAGATTACGAATGGTTATTAAAAGAAGGGTTGGAAATTTTATATTTTTGTATTATTAAGCATAAATCGATGAGACCAAACATTTTAAGATTTATTGAAAAAATTTCAATAGATAATCCTGAAAAAATATTTAATGAATTATTTAATGTTAGAAAATTAGGAAGTCAAAAAATTTATGAATTCATCAGCAGTGTTTTAGATGAAATAAATATATGTGGAAATGAATTCCAAAATTTTTTAAAAAAGAAAATTCCAGAATTTTGTTTTAATGAAAAATCTGATATTTGTTTGTCTTGTGCAATTCTCGTAGACACTTGGCTTAAATTGTATTTATCAAATAATCGACAAAATAATAAATTTCTCAACAACGAAATTGAATCCGAAAATACAGTCATAAATAATATTATTAAATTTTTGAGAAATGCAGTTAGAGAAAAAACACAAAGAAATTTACAAAATACAGCAATTTGCCAAATGTTTAGATTAATGGAAAAACTTGGAGATAAAAAAGATGATAATGCACCGACCATATATAAAAGCTTAGTTTTCTTATTTTTGGAAAATTATGATGATTATAGAGCAAAAGAAATATTTTTACAAAATTTTTCTTTTATTTTTTTCTCAGATAAAAGTATCCCTATCGATATACTTTTAGATCCTTACTTAAGACAACTCAAAGGAAATAATAACTCCAATAATATAAATGTTGTTAATATGTCTTCGAATTATGATATTAATGATTTCAAATTTTTAGTCAGTATTTTAGAACACCCAAAAATAAAGCTCTATAATTTGAAAGAAATATTGGAATTCGCAACTCTAGTTTCATATACAAATCTATTTTATTCTCGTAGTGCAAATATCATTATAAATACAATTTTAGATAAAAATTTAAACTCTTATAACGACCTTTTAAATTCTAAAAATCTAAATCAAGATATTATCGATATATACGATGTATGCATCTCTTATATTAAAAATGCTTTAAAAATATTCTTACAAAACTCGAAAGATTATATGATTCTTGAAACTCCTTATGATATAGCAAATTTGAATATTAATTATATTATAACAAATATAGAAAAAGAAGTAATAGATGCAAACGAGAAATATAGAAAGGAAAAAGGTGTTTTTTCTTCTGGACTTTTATCTTTATTATGGTTTTATGAAAAGCATGATGATGTTTTATTAACTCTTGAAGAAAAATTTACAGAAAAATTTTTTAAAAATGAACCTTTCTTTATTGAAAATATAAAATTAAGTAAAGAAAAACGAAAAGTAAATTTTATTAAAAGTGGAAAACCAACAGAATTTTTAAAAATTCTAAAATTAAAAAGGGAAAAATCATTAAAAGAAAGAGAAGATAGAAATTTACAATTGGCTCTAAAAGAAGCCAAATTTTTACCAGAATCCTATAGGAAGACTTTAGTAAATGCTTCAGCAATTAAAAACTCTGAACAAGGTATGAGTTTATTGGAATCACTTAACCTAAAAGGTCATTTTATTAAAGATGATAAATATAAAATTGTTCAAGAAAAAAATATATTATTAAAAAGTAAATTAAAGAACTTAAATCTAGATTCTAATGGAGATATAAATAGGAGAAGCATCCAAAAAGGTAATTTTGCTGCGACTCTGATTCAGCCAGAAGGAGCTAAAATACAATTTGTTTCATCAAGAGATCCACTATTAGGAAAGAATTTACCTATTTTTTATGATTATGAAAATGAAGGAGAAGAGAGAGAAAAAATTGCTTGTGAAGGTTTCCTTAAAGAATTTTCTAAACATTTAAAACAATTTTTCAATTTCTATGTGACTGAAATAAATAATACAGTAGTAAAACATAATTTAATGAAAATGTTTAGAGAGATTGGAATTGATAATGTATCATTAAATTTGGATGAATTGAATTCTATTATGAGAACTACTTTTGGAGGAGTTTTGAACCTAATTAATATAGAGCAATTTGAAAAATTGATAATTCAGTTATCTTATGTTATTTATAGTAAAATAAAGCCTAGACTCACGATATCAATGTGTTTTAAGGAATTACTGAAAATTATATCTTATTGGTGTAAAAATAATAAGTTAAATGCTATAAGTAATGAATCATCCGGTGGATCTACCAATCCAAGAAATATAAATAATCCTTTTTTCTTAGGTGCTTATAATAAAAAAATGTATAAATATTTGAAATCAAAAGTAGAAGGTCCTTCAAAATTATTAAAAAAAATTCAACTTGAGACAGAAATTGATGAAGCTGCTAATTCAAACAATCCTTCAATTACTCCTATAAATTCGAATTCTAATTTAGATAATTCTAATAATAAAAATAATAATGATGAAAATATATCTAAAAAGGATATATTAATTCCTCCTGGATATAAAAAGATCATTCAGACTGAAATTGAATATGAATATTTATTACCTAGAGAATTTGCATTGAATTTTATGAATGAGAGTCAACTAATTTGTTATGAAATATTAAATGAAATTATTAAAAAAAAATTTTCTACTGGAATAATTGAACCTCAAGTAAAAGTCTATAATGAAATAAAATTATTAGAAGAACCACTGGAACCTAAAAAGCGTTGGGGAAACAATTTAACTATTGCATTTACTAAATTAGACAAAGAATATGAGAAAATAGGAAAAGAAGTTGCTGATGTTTTAGAGGATATATTAAGGGCTTTAACTTTAGGCCGAGTTAGCATCGACAAACCAAAAGCCTTAACTGATAAAGAGAAAGAATTGCAAGATGAAAAGGAATTAAAAGAAAAAGAAAAAATTGAAAAAGAAAAATTATTAAAAGAGAGAAAAAAGGAAATTGCCAAAAGATTGAAAGCATTAAAATCTGAAAAATCACTTGAAGAAAAGCAAAAGCAAGAAGAGGAAGATAGAGAAAATAAGCAAAAAGAAGAGAGACTTAAAGAGATGACCAAAAAAATTGAACAAAAAAAAGCTCAAATGAAACAAGATGTTGAAAAATCAAAAAAAGAAAAAGAAAAAAATAGAGAAGAAAAAGAAAAAGCAGATAAAGCTTCAAAAGATATGCAAATATCTCAAAAATTAAAAAAGAAAAAAGATTTTTTCACTAAACAAAAAAGGAAATTAAAAGAACAATTTAAAGAAATAAAAACTGAAAAAGATAATTATATAAAACATCAACAAGATTTGATGAGTGTAAAATTGCCAGTAGTTAATATTCAAAAAATATTAGATAAAGATAAGCAATATATTGAATTTGAAAAGAATTTAAATAAAAACATAGAAGAATTACTACAAAGAAATGATCTAAAAGAATTCCTTGGTAGTTATGAAAATCATTTTAGGCATATTTATGATTTTTATTCTAAATTAGGTAATACGAAAATAAAACTTACTCACGAAGATGCAATCCATTTAAATGAATTCAAAGAATTTTGTGTAAATTTTATGATTTATGGTTTGCTACTAAGTTCAGACCAGATAACTTATATATTCAATAAATTAAGGAGAAGAAAAGATGATAATGAGAAAGATTTATTTTATATTAAACACAATGAATTCATGATAAGTATTATTTACATCGCTTTGTTTCTAAAAATTTCAAGAAGAGGGAATCATAGAATACTTCCTTCGGATTTGGATAAAATAGACATTTCAGCTATAAAAAATTTAGTAGATTTTATGAATTTGAAGTTGCCTTATAACAAGAGAGAATTGGAAGATTTCATAAATGATCGAAGAGCTCTTTCTGCTAAACAGTTAATTAGATTGCAAAACCAGACAAAAAAAGAAAAAACTGATATAAAGAAGAATAGTTTAGGAAGTTCAAGAAATAGTTTAGGAAAAAATAAAATTTCTGAAATTCTTCAGAATGAAATAGAAGAAAAACAAAAAGCAGATTTATTGGAACAAATGAGGCTTAAAGAAATTGAAGAAATTGACAAAAAAAGAGCGACAGAAGAATCCGCTAAAAATGATAATAAAACAGAAGAAATAAATAAAAGTGTCATTAAAAATTCGAAAAACGAATATGAAAATAAAAAAAAAAGTGAGTTAAAACCAAACTCGGATAAAAATCCTGATTTTGGAAAAAATACAAAGAATGATGCAACTACATCTTCAAAAAAGCAGAAAAAATAAAAATCCAAAAAATTTTATTTGAAATATCTTTTATTTTAATTTGAATTTCAAAAAAAATTTAAGAAATATAATATTATTAAAAAAAAATTTTTAAGCAAGTTTTATGCTTTGATGCTTATAAATAAGCCAATTAAAATTTATAATTAATTAAATTTGGGTTTGTTTTAAAAATAATTAATAAGGGTTTTTTGCTGTGAATATATTAATTTTACATATAAAAACAAATTTTTTGCAATCTATTTTTTAAATAATTTTCTTTTAATTAAAAAACTAATTTCATTAATCAATTGTAATATTTTTGGAATTTATAAATATTATAAGAACTTTAAATTTTAATTAAAATTTAATTTTTAATTTCATTTTTGAAAACAAAATGGAAAACAAAGAAGAAAATAAGGTATTACTAATTGAGACACCTAATGAACAATTACAAAATATTGAAGAGAAATCAGAAATCACAAAATTTGCTTTAGGGGATGAATTTCATAAATTTGAAGATGATACTGAGGTAAAAATAATTTTATAAATTATAATTTAGATCATAGAATTTATTGGAGAAAGAATAAGAGCACTTGAAAACTTAGAAAAATGCACAAATTTAAAAGTATTTTATTAATTAAATAGAAACTTCTTTTAAGAAGAAACGTAATAGAAAAAATTGAAAACATTTCCCATTTAACTGAATTGGAAGAGCTTGAATTATATGATAACAAAATTAAAATTATTGAAAACTTAGAAAATTTAAAAAATCTAAAGAATTTAGATATTTCTTATAATCTCATTAAAAAAGTTGAAGGTCTTGATACTTTAGTAAATCTAAAAAAATTATACCTTGTCGAAAATCGATTGAAAAAAGTAATATATAAAGAATGAATATTATTTGTTCTATAAAATTTAATAAAACCTAATTTAAATCAAAGATTGAAGGAGTAGATAAATTAGTCAATATAGAAGATTTAGATTTTGGAAGTAACAGAATTAAGGTTATAGAAAATTTAGACTCTTTAAAGGAGAATCTTAAAGCATTTTCAATAGCTAAAAATAGTATTAGAGCAATTAGTGGATTGGATAATTTAGTTAATTTGACATTTTTAACTTTTCAAGCTAATAGGCTTACTAAAATTGAAAATTTAGATACTCTGGTAAATCTAAAAGAGTTATATTTATCTCAAAATTTTATTGAAAAGATTGAAAATTTGCAAAATTTGAAGAATTTAGAGATATTAGATTTAGCCTATAATAAAATAAAAAAAATAGAAAATCTTGAAAATCAAGTCAAATTGGTAGATCTTTGGCTTAATAATAATTTAATTGAGAGTTTGAAAGATATAGAACATTTAGCAAAAATGCCTCTTCTTAATACCATTTACCTATGCAGAAATCCAGTTGCTTTAGATCCACTTTACAGAAAAAGAATTATTGAAACATGTAACAACATTGAATATTTAGACTCAAATCTAATAAAAAAATAATATCATTAATATATTTTAATTTTAATAATAATAAAAAGATTTTAAATTAATATGAATTAAAATTCAGTACAGTGGTTTATCAAAAAATATATTAGATCACTTTAAATCATCATGTATCTTTATTTTATTTGAAATTTTTTTAATTAATTCTAATCAAAAAAGATTTCTCTAAAATTTTTATCAAATTAAAATCTTTAGTCAAAATTTAAAAATTTGTTAAATTAAAAAATTTAATAAAGAGAAGTAAATCATTTAAATTATAATGTCAATAAAAATCTTAGAAGAATATTTTAGTTGTCCTATTTGTTTAGAAATTTTAAAGAATCCTATAACTACTCTTTGTGGACATAACTTCTGTAAAGCATGTATCATTCCAATTTTAAATAATTGCCCAATTTGCAAAAGAGAAGTCAATTTAAGTGAAATAAATGTTAATTACCAACTGAAAAATATTATCGAATCAATTAAATGTCTTGATAATCAAACTCTTAAATATAAATTTTTCCCCGAAATAAAAGAAGATGAGATTAAAAATACGAAAGAATTAAAGTTACTAATAACCAATATTTTTGGCATAGATTTCCTGTGTTCTTCTTACCAATGTAGAGAAATTATTAAAAATTTAATTAATAAAATATTATCTGATGATAAGCAATTTTTGATAGATTTTGTATTGCATATAAATAATAAAATAAAGCATTTCTGTAATCATTCTATAAATTATAATGAAGGTAAGAAAAAATTAAATATATTATTTACTTTTCATAAAATTATAAAAGAAAATAAACCATATTTCTCTGATCTACTTTGCAATAATTGCAAGAATTTTTTTGAAAATTATATAAACGAAAGAACAAATAATTTTCTGAAATTAGGTAATTTAAAAAAATATATTTATTTAGAGAGATTGAAAATTTACTTTTTAAAAATTTTTTTTTCTTTAATTTTTAGTAGATGATGATAATTTTTTTTCAATAAAAAATCCTTTTAAAACAGTAAAAAAAAGAAGAGATGTAATTAAAAATCAAAACAAAGAGAATATACCTGTTAATTCAGATAGAATGGAGTTAGAAATATCAACTGAAAAATATTTTAATAACTCGAATAGAGATAAAAATATTTTGTTCAATGTTAAGGGTAATACTGAAAATGTATTTCGGGTTAAGAGGAACAGATGTGAATTATTAGAAAATCTTGAAAATAATTATAGGATGAACAATTTTAATAAATTATCTCTTAATAATTCATCTATAAACACAATCCAAAGTTCAAATCCAAGTAACTCTCTCAAAAATGGCAATTTCTTTCAAAATAATTCCATTTCAAAAACAAACAATAATGATAAACTTTATACAAATATATCCTCAGCCAATTATAATTTTTCAATTCAGAAAGAAATTATATTTGATAATTTTATCTCAAATAATACATTTGAAAATAAAATATTGACTATGGAACAAAATAATTGTAATCAATATGAAATAATTGCTAAACGAATAGAGTTTGACACAGCTGAAGTTGATAAAAACCTAAATAATATTCTTAAAAATTTAAGTAAAAAAGATATGTTGAATTTTGAAAATATCCATAAAAAAGAAAATAAGATTTTTAGTAATATTATCAAACATGCTTTAGAAGAAAACTGTATAAATAACGAAACTTATAATAATTTGTTTAATGATGAAAAATGTAATTTAGGGCTCTTTCAAAATTTAGAACATAATGTGAAAAATAATAATCTTTTATATATTTGTGATTTTCCAATTCAAAGTAATTTTTTCTCCAACGATATTACTAATAAATCGGAACAAAATTTATCTAAATATCAAGATAACTCTATTATTAATTTTCAAAGCAAATTAAGGAAATTAAAATAAATTAATAAATGAATTTAAATTTTTCAAATATGAAAATTAATATTAAAATGATGTTTGAAAAAACAACTCCATTTATATTTTAATATTCCCAATTGAAATTGAAAATGTATTATTTATAAAAAGCAGATTTTTATCACCTCTGCCTTGAATTTGTTTAAAACTATTTATAATAATTTTTAATTAAATTTTAGTCAAATCCATTAAGAATCAAAAATTTTTCTAAAATTTAATTATTATTTCATATTTATAAAACATAAAACTAACCAATAGTATTAAAATTCCAAGGTAGTATTTTAATGAAATTAAATTTTTAAGAATTTTTGAAGGCTCATGTTGAAATGAATATCTGCAATAATCTCTAAATAAGAATAAATTGTTTTCTCTCAACTTAAATGGAGAACTAATAATTAAATATTTAATTTAACTCCGTCAACCAATTGATTATTAATCGATATAAAAATTTTATTTTACTTGGCTTTTGACTTTATATAAAATTCGAAATGTTAAATTAATAATACTTTTCACAAAAATTTTTATGAAATTTCATAAGAACTTCATTAGGATTTAATCTATTTAATGAAATTTCAGTCTCTCTAATGATCGCATTGAAATTTAGATTCTCAAAATCAATATTCTTCAATCTCATATAATGGCTTTCTGAGCAATAAAATTAAATATAATTATACTAAATTAATTTCTTCCCATGAATTGAAATTTGGAGCTAATTTTGCTAAATCTTGATCAGCCAACATTTGCCTTGTCTCTCTTATAATAATCTATAATTAAAAATAATTTTAAAAGCAAATTCATTATAACATACATTTGCTGCTAAATAAAAAATTGAAGCAGGATGTTGGAAAAGTATATAATCGAACAATCTATAAATAATATTTAAATTTCTTATTTCATGAGTAAAACAGGTTAAGGCCCAAGGAAGTGTATAAATCGGTTCAGCATAATCACTTTTATTTTGGATTAAATTGTAAATATTTTTATCAATATTTTTATAGATTTCATTAATTATACTATAGATATTTTCATAATTAAAAACATTTTTTAATTTATGTTCGCTTTTCTCATTTATTTCTTCAGTTTCAATTTCTATTAAATAGTCTTTCAAATAGAATTCTGAAAATCTTTGCAAAATCTCGTAAAACAAGATATCATCATCTTCTTCAATTTCATTAATATCTTTATTAAAATCTTGTTCATAATTTAATATCAATATATAAATGAAAATTGATATATCATGAAAGCCTTGATAATATTTAAACTTTTCATCCAAAGAGAAAAATTTTTTTAATTTTTCAATAATTTTTTCCTTTAAATAGGATAACATAATTTTGTCAATTTCATTTTCATGAAAAATTGAATTAAAAATTGATCTATTAACATCAGCTTCAATTATTTTATCATATTTAATTGGCTTATATTTTTCGAAAATATAATAATATTTTTCTTTAAAAGAATTTATTTGTTTGATAGATGATATTTTCGAATTTATTTTTTGAGGTTTTGAATTACTCATTGATAAAGGTGCATTTACAATTTTTTTTTTAAATAAATTAGTAACTTTTTTATAGCATTTTTTATCATCACTTTTATTTTTATAAAGTAGATTTATAGTCTTCTTGAATTTGTCAATTTTTAAGTTTTTATTTTCTATCAAAAAAATAAATTTATAAAATTTTTCTCTATATTCATTTTTTAAAAACCCATAATCAGATGATACAAAATTTTTAATTTTTATCAGATTTTCTCTTTCTTTTTTTTTGTTATTTAAATTATTTATTGTTTTAATAATTTCCTTTTCTTTATTTTTCAATTGTTCTATTTCATATTTGTTTAAATTACTATAATATTCTGCTTCTTTTTTATTTTTATATTCTGTTAAAAATTTCTTGAAAAAAATATACTTTTCTTCAGGTTTCATTTGATAATAATTTTTAATATTTGAACACACATTATTGGAAATTATATCTTTTTTGTTTATCTCTCTATCCGAATTTGAAATATCAATATCAGATGATAATTTAAATTTTTCTTCTTTTAAATTCTGAATATCTTGTCTTGATTCAATATCTATAATATTGTTAATTTCTAAATTCATTTGAATTGTTTTATTTGACATTATTGATTTATTAATTTAAAAAAGAATAAAATATTTAATCGAATTAAAATCCTCAAAAAGATTTAAAACTCATGAAAGAGAATAATTTTTTTTAAATATTTAATTATTTTTTCCAATAAAAATTAATCTTTCGAAATATAATTAAATTTAAGAGTTAATTTATTTACTTAAAATATATTTGTTTTGATTAATTATATTCTCTTTATTAATGAAATCTCCTATGTTTAAAATATCAGAAAATCCGAAAAATTGAAGAACTATTTATATATAATAAAAATTTTATAAATATCATATTTAAAAACTACAGTCGCTAAAACCCATGCAAAAAACCAGAAATTGTATTTTATTTTCAAATAAAATTAAAATAATTTAAAATTAAAAATTTTAATATAAAAAATTTGCATTATTTAAATTAAAATTTGACTTTAAATTTGAATATGACACATTTGAGATTTTTTATCTATTGATGAATTTATAAGAAATATTGTTTTAAAATATGATTCAATAAATACATCAGAAATTTTTAAAATTAATATTTTATAAAAAATTAAGCATATAAAAATATATTTTATTTAACTTGATTATTTCAAATTTTTTTGTGAAATACTTAATAAATTATTAAACTATCAAATTTCCCAGTTTATTTTTATTTAATCTTATTAATCATATATTCGGTGTGTCTTTTTCACTGTTATTTGTAGTTAAATTATTAATATTGTCTTTATTATAATTATTTACATTCATATTTATTTGATTGTTAATAATTGTAGGTTTTATAGAATTGAGAAGCTCATTTTTAAAAGTAAGAAAGTGAACTGCTAAATCATATAGAGAATCGGCAATAATTTCATGTTCTGATTCCATTAATTTCTTGTGTTCTTCGATAGATTTTTTGTAATAATCAGCAGAATAATTATTATTTTCATAAAAATTATTTTCTAGATTATTAAAAGCCTCATTTTCAGCTTCATTTTCTTCTCTATTTATTATCAATCCTTCAAGATCTGTACTGAGTATGTTATTTTCTAAATTGATTTTTTCTTGATTATATCTATAATTCTTAGAAAAGCATGGATTTTTATCATCATTTTGAATTAAATTAGACTTCCCTTTAAACAAATTTCCTTTAATATCAGATACTAATTTATGAGATTCTTTATTGGCTTTTTTTTTTTCTATTTTGTTTTTTGAAGACAGTGTATTATATTCTTTTTCTAAAATTTTATTGCTAGGAGTTACAAAATTAATAGTATTTTGAGTTCCTAAAACATTATAATTTGAATGATTTTTTGAAAATTCTGTAATTGAAGATTTTTTAATCTTTGAATTTTTAATTATTGGGTTGCTATTTTGCTTTTCCGAAATAAGATGATTTTTAAAATAACCTTGATTTGGAACATTATCATTTTCATTTAAGGTCTTGACATTATCATAATCCATAGATGTTTGTTTAGATTTAAATAAGATATTATTATTCATATCTTTACAATTAGAATTTGAATTTATTGTTGTATCATTTGGCTCTGTCGGGAAATTGCCATAAGACTTCCTTGTGGAGATATTATTGAAGTTATTATTAATTCCTTTTTGATTTTTGTTAGAATTATTATTAGTTTGGATAGTTGTAGTACTTCGATCTTTATGAAAATTTATTTGATCATCCACTGTATTTAAATTAACATTGTTATTATTACTATTAGCACTATTATAATTATTATTGAATTCCAATTTATTTCTGAGCATATTGTTTTCAGATTCAATTGCCAAAAGTTGTGACTATTTAAAAATTTATCAAAATTGATAAATAATCCAATCGAATAAAATTTTAAATTGAAAATTTTAAAAATTTTACTTTTAATTTTGAAATTTCTAATTTTAAATCTTGTTCTCCAATCGAATTTACTTTTGAATTAACTGCCATTGTTGAATTTTTCGGATTGATTTTAATAACGTTTGAAGTATTTATTGTAGAAACTCTTCTATTTTTAAGAGGACTATGCTGTCCATTGATTTTTTGACTTTCATTAACTAAATCTTTTTTTTCTTTAAGAAGTTTTTCAATTTGGTAAGATTTTAATTTCATTTGTTTTTTTATTTCCGCAATTTCAGTTATAAGTAATTCCTTATCATTTATCATAATATTGATTTTTTGCTTTATCTCAATATTTTCATCAAAAAATTTTCTTTTTTCATTTTCCAATTTATCAATAACAAGTAGAAGCTTTTGATATTCAATTTCAGATTTTTGTCTTGAAATTTCAATTTTTTCCTTTTCTATTATTGTTTTATCTATCATAGAAATTAGATTTTGAATTTCGATTTTATTTTGTTCGTTTACTTTAAAAAGTTCATCTTTTTCTAGATTTATTTTTTGAATAGAATCCATTTGCTCTTTGTAAGACTCATTCAATTCTTGATATCTTGCTTTAATGTCGAAAAATTCTGCTTCTAAAGCATTAAATGTTGCTTGATCAATGGAGTCATCAGAAGAACCACTCATAGAAGAAAGATTATTTTCATAATTTTCATTAATATTTTCGTCCTTAATTTTTTCCTTCTTTTGTGTATCAAAGTACTTATCACTCTCCGAAACCAATAAAGTATTATTTTTTAAGCTTTTACATTTAAAACAAATATAGTTGCTATAATTATTATTAGTTTGAATTTGTGGAGAATGCAAATTAATTTCTTCATGTTTAACCAAATTACTTATATTTTTCAAATCTAATTTTAAAATATCTTTATTAATTCCTTTTGTTAATGAATTAGTATTTTTATTTTTTTTAGGGCCTTGAATAAATCCAGAATCGTCACTAAAATTATTAATATGTTTTTTGCTTGTTAAATTTAATTGCTTTTCTTTTTCAGAGATTTTGTTAATAGAATAAATTTCATCTTCTTTTCGAGGTTTTTCAATTTCTTCTTCAATTAAGGAGGTGAATTGTTTGGCATTATCTCTATGTGTATTCGCTGCTTTTTTAAATTCAAGATCTTGATGGTCTTTTTCTTCTTTTACCTGGCTTAAAAAATTCTTAATTCCTAATGCTCTCTCTGTATTTAGTTTCTCTGCTAAATTTCGACTTTCCCCAATATCAATATAGTTTATAAAATTTTTATTATTGTCTTCCTCATTTTCTTTTTCAAGAATTTTTTCGCAATTATTAATTTTTGAGTAATTTACTTTAGAATTATTATTGGTCATATAACCTGGAATATTCAAATGATTGTTTTTATTAATAATAGAAAGTGGAACACCGGCAATAGTATTGTTTTCTGCATCAATTTCTATTTCATTCTTGTTAGAAATTCCCCTTTTTGATTTGGATTTAAATAAAAGAGAATGTCTATTCTCTCTTGAATTAGGGACTCTAAAAGCATTGCTAGAATTTCTTCTGGGTTCAAATCTGGAAAAATCTTTTTTAATATCATATAATTCATAATCTAATTTTTTATTTTCAAACTCTATCAGTTTTAATTTTTCTCTTTCTTGTAACAATTCTTTGATTGTATTTTCATTTTGTAGGAGTAAATTTTGTTTTTCTTGAATTAATTTTTCTATTTGTATGTTTTTCGATTCAACACAAGAAACTAAATTATCATAGTCTGCAATTTTATCTTTAAACATATTAAATTCTTTTATTTTGATTTTCAATTTTTCATTATCATATTGAAAATATTTTAAATTTTCGATTTTATCTTCCATAACTTCCATTTTTTGTCTTGATTTTAATAGTTCATCTGAGTATCTTTTTAAATCCAATTCATAGTCCCTCTTAATTTCTTCAATTTCCAATTCTTTTTTCATTAATTCGTTTCTAAGACTTGCAACTTGTAAAACGTCATTATATGATTCTACTTGGGCGCTTAATTGATATTTATTATTTCTATTTAAAATTTCTATTTCTCTCAAACAATCCTTATATTTTAATTCTAAATCTAATAAATTGTTAGATAAATCTTCATTTTTTTCAGAATAATTATTAACCTCTTTTTTCAATAATTCTATTATGCTAAGTAATTTCTTTTTCTCATTTTCTTCAAAATCCATTTTTTTTATAAATGTTTTAGTTTTAGTTTTATTAAAAATTCCAGTATTATTTAGAGTATTCTGGACATTATTATTATTTGAATTGTTATTGCTACTTAATTCTTTGTTTTTTGTTTTATTCTCAAAATCTAATGGTTGTAAATTCACCGAATCTAATCTTATTTTAACTAAATTAATGCTTGTAGATGTTTTCCTATTTAAAACATTGTCTACTGCCTGTGAAACGCTTTTATAAGAATTGCCTTTCATTAAAGTAATTTCATCTAATACATTATTTTCACTATTTTTCTCTTTTCCTTCAGCAGAATTTAAAATATTACTACTTAATTGATTATTAAGATTTATTATATTTGAAATATTTTGAATATTGTAGGTTGCTTCAAGAATATTGTTAGAAGTATTGAGATTATTACTATTGTTTTTTAAATTAAAGTTATTGATTATTTCATCTGAATTTTGATGATAAATATTCACTGATTCATCCCGGATATCAAAAAATAAATATTTCTCAAGAAAATAAAGAAAATTATTTATTACGTTTTGTTCAGAATTATTGATAATATCTAGATAGAAATCTTTTTTGGTTGATATAGAAAATAATATTAAAGTAAGCTCACTTAGTATCATAATTTGCATCTGGTCCTCTCTTAAAAATTCGTTTAAATTTATCATGTTATTGATATTTAAATTACGTGAAAAACGGTAATTTTCAGGAGAATTTTTAAAATATTCATTCAAAGCTTTTAAGAGTGAAATAAAATTTCCATATTTAATGCTGAATGAATTATCCCCAAAATCATTTATAAGTTTATCAGTTAGACCATTTATTTCATAAAATTTCGGTTCTCTATATTTTTAATTTTTAAATAATGTAAAGAAATATTTGATTAATTATCATAAAACAAATAAGTTTAATTAAATTAAATAGATTAAAAAATAAAAAATATAATTATTACATTTCTAATATAATCTTATTCAAATAATGTTCGTCAATAAAATCTTTTATTGAAGAAAATTTTCTATTCAATTCGTTTGTTGGATCGATTAGATTAGGATTATTCAATAAAATATGAAACTTTTATTTAGAAATTTTAAACAAATAATTTTTTTACTAATTCATTTAAATTTCTCCATTCATCATCATATTCTGAAATATCATTTTCTGAAAAAGATTGATTTTCTGAGCTATTTTGTTTTTTTATATCTCTTTTAGTAGTTTTATCATCTTCGCCATTTTTTTCATGTATTTTCAATTTATCATTTGCAATATTTTTTATATCATTTTTATGAGAATTTATTTTATTATTATTTACTGCATTTACGTTATTGTTCTTCATCAAGGGCTTTTTTAGATTGGAATTAAATATTTTTTTTTCATCAGTTTTATTTTCTTTCAATTTTTTTGAAAGATCTTTCATAATTGATTTACCTTCGTACATTTTTTTATTAAATAATTATGAATTAGAATTATGCATATTTTGTTTTAAATTATTTAAAGTTCAATTATTAATAATAATAATATAATTTATATTTATAAATAGATTTCATTTTAAAATTTTTATTGATTTTTGGGGATTGGGGATTGGGGATTGGGGATTGGGGATTGGGGATTGGGGATTGGGGATTGGGGATTGGGCGCAATCCCGAATTCCCAATCACCC
>Ga0194116_10004160_pt1 | contig 16835 bp, 21 predicted proteins | sample TA2MahsurfametaG_4_FD_148617 | JGI IMG/M metagenome (GOLD analysis project Ga0194116, IMG submission 148617) | Freshwater microbial communities from Lake Tanganyika, Tanzania - TA2015008 Mahale S9 surface | ecosystem: Environmental > Aquatic > Freshwater > Lake | place: Tanzania: Lake...
CCCCAAAACCCCAAAACCCCAAAACCCCAAAACCCCAAAACCCCATCACTAATACTTTGATATTGTTTATTATTATTCAGTAATCCGGCAAATGCTTGCCGGATAAAGAAATTTTTGCCGCAGCTATCTCCTGCTCCCCGAAAGCCCCGAAATGCCTTCAAATGCCTGGCCCCGCCTCCAAAGTAGACCTGATCTTGTCTACATCCACTTGGAAGGGGGGTCAGGAATCCTCGTCGCCGAGTCCAGCTGCATCAGTCCCAGGAATGTGGGGGTCGGGGCCGGAGCCTTAAAAAAACTTCATTTTCGGTCTCCGGGCGTCTGGGATGGCTTCGGCCTCGACTCCCATAATCTTAAAAAAATTTGCCCCTCGCCCATGCCGATGTCCTCCTCTGCCTCCTCGCCTCACCCATCATCCCCGGCAGCAGTGTTGGCCTCTCCCATGCCTTCTGGTGGCATGATAGGGATGCCAGCGGGGTCGCCGGGGATTATCACGTTCATGGCCAGGTCTGACTGAAAAGTCAGTGGGGTCGTAGTCGACCTGCTCATGAACGTGATAATCCCTGCCGCATTCGATGTCCTCGCGGGCATCCAGCTCTCGAGCCGATTTCCAAACCGTAAGCTTGGAAGAGCTGGCTCTGATGCGACCCCATAATCAGTTAAAACCCCGGTTCATTTCATGCGGGTAAATCCCGACATTTATTGATGCGGGTAAATCCCGACCTTTTTTTTCATGCGGGTAAATTCCGACATTTTACATTGAAGATGTCGGATGTCGGATGTCGAGGATTTAAATATCCGACATTCGACATTTTGGGTTTTTTAATTTCGCTAGCCCACCCAGAACGCTTGCTCTAGTCACGCGCGCCGCTCCAAAAATTCGCCGACATCCGACATTTGAATATTCCACAAATTAGGTCGTTGTGATTTAAAAGTTAAACTTTTGCCATTAAAATTTAGGATCGGTCTTGGGATCGCTTTTTGTTTCTAATTTTAAGACCGATCCCACCCCCATTATAAGCGATCCTAAAGCAACCCCTCTATGCTCAAAGCTTGATAGCAGCATAATCTACAAGCTTTAGTCATCTTACTCTATCTAAATTTGAATTAATCGCACATTTCTGCCTTATACCCCCCTAACTCCAATTTGTGATTGAATAAAGATTTAAAGTTTTAAAAGTTTTAGGATCGGTCCTGGGATCGCTTTTTGTTTCTAATTTTAAGACCGATCCCACCCCCATAATAAGCGATCCTAAAGCAACCCCTCTATGCTCAAAGCTTGTTAGCAGCATAATCTACAAGCTTGAGTCATCTTACTCTATCTAAATTTGAATTAATCGCACATTTCTGCCTTATACCCCCCTAACTCCAATTTGTGATTGAATAAAGATTTAAAATTTTAAAAGTCTTAGGATCGGTCCTGGGATCGCTTTTTGTTTCTAATTTTAAGACCGATCCCACCCCCATAATAAGCGATCCTAAAGCAACCCCTCTATGCTCAAAGCTTGTTAGCAGCATAATCTACAAGCTTTAGTCATCTTACTCTATCTAAATTTGAATTAATTGCACATTTCTGCCTTATACCCCCCTAACTCCAATTTGTGATTGAATAAATAAATCGTTAGATTTAAAATTTTAAAAGTTTTAGGATCGTTCCTGGGATCGCTTTTTGTCTCTAATTTTAAGACCGATCCCACCCCCATTATAAGCGATCCTAAAGCAACCCCTATATGCTTACAGCTTGTTAGCAGCATAATCTACAAGCTTGAGTCATCTTACTCTATCTAAATTTGAATTAATCGCACATTTCTGCCCTAGTCCCCCTAACCCACGATTTGTGATTAAAAATGAAAAAACTAGTAAGAAATTAAAGTTAAAATCATCTCACTCACTTTTCAAATCTCACGGCTCACTAAACGCCAGAGCGATTCCGTTGATCTCTGAGCTTTTTGATCTTAGTTATAATCCTGGGTCTATGTCCCGGTTTCACTTTCATGTCTTGCAAAGCTTATTCAGTCACTAGCTCAAGTATAGTATCAAGATCATCATAACCAAAGTCGACGAAAACTTGAAGATATTCTAAGTCTGAAGGTTGGGTTTGCAAGAATGATGTTAACTGCGGGTAGCTTGTCATTAGCTGTTGTTACTTTGCCAGTTCAGGATTAGAAAGTGTTCCCGACCGATCCTAAAAGCGAAGCTGCTGTGACTCAAGCTGCTGGCGTCGCTTATCGTTCTCTTCCTTTTCTGCTCTTTCAGCCAAGTACATTTACTCAGCAAGCTCCTGCTCGGTAACAAGCTTTTTGGCTATAAGCTCGTCTATCCGGTTTTGAATCTGGCTTATCTTTGATTAAGACTCCTGCTCGGTAACAAGCTTTTAGGCCATAAGCTCGTCTATCCGGATTTTAATCTGGCTTATCTTTGATTAAGACTCCTAAAAGCGATCCTAAGACCGATCCTAAAAGTGAGACTGCTGTTAAACTTGTTGCTGCTAGTTTTGCTTGATTTTGGAATCATCAAACATGATAGAGGAGAGGGTTTTGGTTTTAGTCTGATCCTCTTCAGTGGGCTTCCTAACCATTTTAAGACAAACAATTGTGTCGCTCTCTTAAGTGACTTGATCATAGATGTTCTTGTGTTACTTTCTGAAATCTTTTATCTCAAGCAATTATTTATCGGCTTCCTCATGTTCATTAAACATGAATTATTCTGTGTAGGGCTGAGGCTAAGATACGTTTATTTGCTTCTTAGGGATGTAGGGGGAGGGGGAACCGGAAAAGAGTTAGGAGGAACCGGAAAAGAGTTAAGGGTTGCTGTTGTCAGATGATGGTAAGTCTTCAACGTTGCCAATAACGTTAGGTGGTACTGCCTACCTCTGGATTGTGGGGTTTGTGCTCATTCTTCTAAAAGATTTTCTGGTCGGTTTTTAAAATTATTATAATTGTCGGTGAAGATATTTAATAGTGCGGATTTTAGATTTATTAAAACGTGCGGACCTTGTAATTATTATAATTTAAAGATTGGCCGCATCATGAATTCAGAGAGTGATGATGAAAATGATGAGAGAGAGGCCTAAATCTAACAGTAAGATGTGAAGATGGATTAGCTCACAAGAAACGACTTAGTCAAAAAATATTTCTAAGTTCGAGAAAATGTAGACGCGACGCCGTTAGTAAAGTATCTCATCAACGGGAGGAAGTTGTACTAATACATCGAAGAAGAAATGTACAGTGCAATCAGATGTGTCAACATAAACAAATTCTCCGACGTTGCAGCCTTAATTAAAGAACATGTAATTCTTTAAGAAAGGGAAATTAAAGCCAAAGTAGAGAGACCTCAAGATTTCAGCGATAATGTTTACCGAATTCGGGGCAAGCTGTTTATAGGCTGCAGATATTTTTTGACTTAAACGAGACTGTTTTACAGACACGGTCAGTTTGATCATGAATTTCAGAGATTAGTTGAGACTACCAACTTCCTCAAATCTTTCTTTAGATTTTCTACAGTAACAAAAACTGATCGCTAATTATAAGATGTAATAACCTTAGTTGGAGAACAAACAGGTCCGGAGGGTTACAAGGATTTTAGTTACTGGGCCGGTGGTAAAAAAAACAGCATTGTTAACGCTTTCTGGTTTAATTGTAAGCACAAGTTCAAATACAATGAAAGGGGATTAAAACAAACTTATGAAACTGCTATAAATTTTCTGAAGAATGTTATAAAATGTTTGGTTTATTACCTGGATGTATGTTAGTAGGGTTTATCTCGGGATGACATGTACATGAAGATATGCGCAGAGCTGGACCAGTACATTTCACATTTTATTAAGTGGGACTCAGAAAACCTTACTGTTGTTAAAATTTTCAGATATGTTTTAAAACTGGGCGTAAGCCAACTCAGCGACTAAGTCAAGCTTAAACAGAAAACTTGGCGATCAAATTAACTTACACAGCTTTTTAGCTTCATCATGCTCCCTCACCGCTTCTATCCTATTGATTTGTACACAGATTTCTTCAGGATGCTATAAGAAATAATAGGTTTGATCGCAAAAAGAAGAGAAACTATATACCAAAAGGAAGAGGGCAAAAAGTCTTATACAAATCAAAAGAAAGCACTAGCAAAGGCAACGGTCATAGAATTTATGGTAGTGAATATCCCTAAAGAAAGGTTTGATCAATACGTTGAAGAAACGACACAAAACTTTTCTCGAAAACTGTATAACTTATGTGTTGATTTCAAAGAAACATTTTCTTTGCCTGATTCGTACGATTTATTTTACACTTGCTAAGACATTGTTATTCGATAAATCAATTCGAAAATCCCGTTAAATGCAAATCGATTTGAATCTATAGTCCTGCATACAATGACTGAAGAAATGAAACAATTTAGTCCTAGTTTTATGCTGAACGGTCTGAAAGACATCTTTAATTTGTGCATGCAGTTTTTTTCACAAGCAAAAGACTTCCATGATAAGAACAGATATTTGTTCAAACAATTAAAAGAAATTCCCGATGATTATTTTGCTCCAAAAACCATTTAAGAAGCATCAATTCTTTTCAGGATCTCAAAAAACCTTGACGAAAAATACTCACCGATTGAAAGAGTGTTGCTTCCATCTTTAAAAGCTAAGAAAGCTAAATAACGCTGAAGAGGAAAAGAAAAAGACAAAACCTAAAAGACCTTAGTTTGTTTAAAAGGTTAAATAATTTTGAATACTTCTTGTCATTTTATTCCTTTGCCTTTTCTTACTTTCTTCTATGGGCAATCATTCTCTTTGTTGATTATGTTGCTAACAAGCTGTGAGCATAGAGGGGTTGCTTTAGGATCGCTTATTATGGGGTCGGGATCGGTCTTAAAATTAGAAACAAAAAGCGATCCCAGGACCGATCCTAAAACTTTTAAAATTTTAAATCTTAACGATTTATTTATTCAATCACAAATTGGAGTTAGGGGGGTATAAGGCAGAAATGTGCGATTAATTCAAATTTAGATAGAGTAAGATGACTAAAGCTTGTAGATTATGCTGCTATCAAGCTTTGAGCATAGAGGGGTTGCTTTAGGATCGCTTATAATGGGGGTGGGATCGGTCTTAAAATTAGAAACAAAAAGCGATCCCAGGACCGATCCTAAGACTTTTAATGGCAAAAATTTTAAATCTTAACGATTTATTTATTCAATCACAAATCGGGGGTTAGGGGGACTAGGGCAGAAATGTGCAATTAATTCAAATTTAGATAGAGTAAGATGACTCAAACTTGTAGATTATGCTACTAACAAGCTTTGAGCATAGAGGGGTTGTTTTAGGATCGCTTATAATGGGGGTGGGATCGGTCTTAAAATTAGGAACAAAAAGCGATCCCAGGACCGATCCTAAAACTTATAATGAAAAAAGTTAGTAGTTATAATAATTTAAAATTTAACCGCATGGATCATTTTGCTCCAAAAACCATTGAAGAAGCATCAATTCTTTTCAGGATCTCAAAAAAACTTGATTAAAGATACTAATCGATTGAAAGAGTGTTGCTTCCATTTTTAAAAGCTATTCAACGCTAAAGAGGAAAAGAAAAAGACAAAACCTAAAAGACCTTAGTTTGTTTCAAAGGTTAAATAATTTTTAATTAAGAATTTCACTTGCTTCTTTCCCCTTTCTTCTATGGGCAATCATTTTCTTTGTTGTTGTTATCCTTGCGTTTTGACTTTCGGGTTATCATTTCTGATTTCTGCTATGCAATTCCGGCCTTCCTAGACATGGGCTGGTCTTCCGCATACAGAAAGGGATTAATAAGCCATTTTTAGCGTTAATTTTTCTTCGTCTAGTACCAATTTACTTTTTACTTCAGTTCTTGCTCAAGGTAACGCTAAACAACTTTTATATCATCTTCATCTGTAGGATAGTCCTATGCTTCTTTTAGGTTTTTGTTTGACTCCTCTTGATACATACTTTCAGTCAGTACATATGGTTCAGACTCATATATACTGAAAACCCGTTAATCAAAGCTTAAGGACTAGCATTTATCAACAAGTCCTAATTACCCTTAGGTTTTTTCCACTGTCCGTTTCTGTGAGGTTTGCAAGGTTACAACATCGGCAAAGCCATGAGTATTTCATTCGCTTGATTCGCTATGCGTCTCAGAGCTCTGTTCGATGTCTAAAGCTGATCTTTCTAGCTGCTCAACTTTTTTTTCTTCAACTTCAGCGGAACCCTACTCTTGTTCTCCTTCCCGCATTTTCGGAGACTTGATGTCATGGTTTTTGTCTCGCTCTTTAGAGGTAATAGTTTTTAGTTCGACAGGTTAGGCTTACGATACTTTTGGCTGTACTATCGACTTTCTGTCTTGGAGGTAATTATAATGGTCTCCGCAGTGATATGCAAGCTTTATAACCCCGACATTTGGGTTATCTTTTACTTCTTCATGACAGACCGAGGTTGTTTCGCCGTTAGACCGGGTTACTTCAAAGCGGACACCTAGGATTTAACTCAAAGCGGCCATTTCCATGTTACCAGCCCAGGTGCCTGACCATTGCATCCTCCTAACATAATCAAAGTACTCTTTTTTAGACATCTCAAAATTATACAAATCTGGATGTCTTTTCAATTGATTGGTAGCCAATTGTCGGTAAAGCATATGTTTCTTTTAGTTGCCATGGATGTACTAGCTGACAGCTCTAAAGAAACAGTTGCCATCTTTATCCATATGAACTAAATCTACGTTTAGGTTATCTAGAACCGGTTAAATTTTTTCGTAGTCCTTCAAGTATTTACTTTCTGTGGGTACCTAATTAGCACAAGCCAAATCTATCTACGCAACCTCTAACAATAACCGTAATTCTTCTTCTTTTTCGCTGTCCTACCTCTTTCCTTATTTTTTTTTATGCTTGCGCTTGCGTTGTTATTTTTTGCGCTCATTATTCTCTTGTTCCTCATTGAGCTTTTTTTCTTTTTCTTGCGCGGTCAGATTGAGCAGATCTTCAAACTGCAATTGCTTAGCAGGCGAAAACTTTTTTCTGAGTCGTTGCTCAGCTATGTTGGAAGCGTCTTGCTTGAGAATAGACGGCACTGCTTTTTTAACGGGTGCCTCAGTTGGGGCGGCTTCTTCTGCTGGAGCAGCATCTGTGGCGACGGCTTCTTCAACAGGGACAGCAGCTTTGACGCTTTTAGGATCGGTCTTAGGATCGCTTTTAGGAGCCTTTATCATCCAGGACGTCAAAAACGTTTAATTTGACTCTTTCAAGTTTTTGGGATCGCTATTGCTTTCTTCCTCATTAGCTGATGACTCCTCTTGGTCAACCTTTTGTCTTTTTGCATTGGGTTACTCTATGAACCTTGATTAGAACTCATTGCTTTATTTAGACATTAGCAGTAAGGGTTTTTACTTTTGTTTTCTATCTTGCTTCTTGAGCCGTTTGTTTCTTTTCCTGTCAAGACGCGCTTTTTCCTACTCTGCTTAAATGTAAAAAAGCCGCTCATACTGCTCAACTTGATTTTCCAATTCGGAGATGCGTGTTTTGTAGAATTCGACATCTTCATTCTCTTTTTTAATGACAAGCTCTTCAGTGATGCGTGCAGGTTTCTCTGCCTCTTCTTTCTTTGCAACTTGACCTTAACGAGCGATTATTCTCTTAAAGTTATCCTTGAAGCGCATCTTGTTTTTGACTTGATTGTAGACGTGGCAGTAAAAAGGAAATTTCTTTTTTCTGTAGTCTACGGTCATCGCTTCCCACTTCTTATTTTTCCTTTACAGGTAGTCGAAGACTAAAGTTGATTAGCGATAAACTTACCTCGGTTTGTAAGAGTTTGAGCTGTCGCTTTTTCTAAAACATCCCCTGCTTCATATATAGCTATCCACATGGACTCATTCATTTAGTCCTTTTCTTCCTAACTTGGCTCTTGGTCTAACCAAGTAGAATTTGAATCTTTTGAAATCTTTTAAATTTCATTAGATTTTTAGGATCGCTTTTCCAGAGACCTATCTAAAGCGATCCCAGAAACGTTCAATTCATTTTCTTATTAGCCTCTTTTTCTTGTTAGTCGTTCATACTTGTCCTTAGGCGCTGTGCAAGCTTATTATGCCCTCCTGGGCAGAATCCTTTGTTTTAGGGATTACTTAGTGCTTGATTTCTTTTTTTTCATTTCTTTCATTTTTAATTTTTTCTTAATTTAAATTATAAACATTAATGGAAAGCACCACATAAGAGACTGATGTCCGGCTAAGACAGTCCATGAAAAACAGATCTGACGAAAACTTACCTTGCTTCATGATTGGTAAAATGCAAGAAGAGAGAATGCTCAAGTTTTTATAAAAGAAAACAATCCAAAGACCACCACCCTCACCTTATGTTTAAAATGACATTTAAGAAAAAGATGTTGATTCAGCCAAGTGAAAATATCTTTTAACAAAATTTTAAGTGCTGTCATTGTTTCATATCCTGTTCTTTGTCGTCTTCTCTTCTTATCAATGTTAAGTAGCGGTTTGGGTATAGCCTTTCATTCTCCTCCTCCTCTTACTTAGCCGCTCTTTAGCGTTCTTCAACAAAGATGACATTAATTTTGCCTTGGGTTAGTTTAACCGCGTTTTTGATTTCTTTGACAAAGTTTTTCACCATGTCTAAGTTTCTCAACATCTGATCTGCTGACAATTGTCGGTCTTTGTTTTGTTCTTTCAGTAGCGTGCAAACTTCTGCTGCATCTTTTATCTATTTGAGCAGGTTTTCTTGATATGGGAATGCCTCGTGAGTCTCTTTTGGCTCCTCAGTCGAAAATTTGATGGTCCCTTCTATTGATTAGCCTTGACACTGAAACAACACTTTGACTACCGGCGAGGTTTCTAAAGATATGTTCAGATCCATGCGGTTAAATTTTAAATTATTATAACTACAAACTTTTTCATTATAAGTTTTAGGATCAGTCATAGGATCGCTTTTTGTTTCTAATTTTAAGACCGATCCCACCCCCATTATAAGCGATCCTAAAACAACCCTCTATGTTCACAAGTTGTTAGCAGCATAATCTACGAGCTTGAGTCATAGCCTTGACACTGAAACAACACTTTGACTACCGGCGAGGTTTCTAAAGATATGTTCAGATCCATGCGGTTAAATTTTAAATTATTATAACTACAAACTTTTTTCATTATAAGTTTTAGGATCGGTCCTGGGATCGCTTTTTGTTCCTAATTTTAAGACCGATCCCACCCCCATTATAAGCGATCCTAAAACAACCCCTCTATGTTCACAAGTTGTTAGCAGCATAATCTACGAGCTTGAGTCATCTAAATTTGAATTAATCGCACATTTCTACCCTAGTCCCCAACCGCTTTTTTTAAAATACCGATCTGAAGACATAAGAAGAAAAAAAAGAAAAAAGAAAAGGACGTTATCTGTACAACTTTCTTAAAGTAATTATTCAAACAGAGTGCTTTTCACAGCGCTAAGCTATCCAAACTGCGTGCCTCTCACGTCTGTATTCCAGATCTTCCCGCAGATTTGGTATTTCTTCTTGAGCCTTTTCTAGTAATTTCTAACGTCTTAGTATTCCAGCTTAAGAGTTCTTGATGAAACTACAGTAACAGATTGCCTGGCTTTAATCTTCAGGCTGTGATTGCATCACCTCCTGCGACTGCGGGTTACGAATCAGTACCTATTCTTCTCTGATAAGGTCAGACTCTTCCTCGCTATCTGTCCAACCTGATTAATATCCATATTCATCGTAATCGTCAGAAAGGATCGATTGTCTCTTAAGCTGATTGTTTTCCATTCTTAAAGTTAATTAATGTAAAGTCCGGATTTAAGTTTATAATTAATTTATGTTTAAGTGCGCATCATTGGTCATGGCAGTTGCAAGTGCCATTAGCCTCTCCCTGGAACACGAATTCTATGGCAGAGTCTACTACGAAGATGGAGCCCCCAAAGCCGAGTTCAAGATTGAAACGCAAGGCAAGGAGAATGGTACCTTCTCCATCCTGGAGGGTCGCCAGTACGTCACAATGGGCTCAGTGATCATTCAAGATGAGCTGACTCTCACGTTTGTCAACGGCAACAAATCAGACACGCTCTACTTTTCGCCCGATTTCGGAGCAGGTGGCCAAAGCGCCAGCGCCGGGCCCCCAGAAAGAGCCTGGGCCACAGCAGGCAATGACACAATCTGCATTGGAGTCACAGGAAGGTGCCCCGACTATAACTATTTGGCCGACGACTTGTATTTCGACATCTCCGAAACTCCCTCGGCCGGGCTTAACTGCTCAGCCCCAGACGAGATCCTCAACCGCATCGACGCCCTCGAGCGGACCATCGTGTCGCTGATCAAATAGCCATGCAGCGATTGCGAAGATCAGCTGCGTGATGCCTAAGAGCAGCTGCGTGTTGCCTAAGATGAGCTGCGTGGTAGTTAAGATGAGCTAAGCGTTGCCAAAGGTTAAAGATAGATTGACCAAGATCAGCTGCGCGTTGCCTAAGATAAGCTGCGTGGTACAGAAGATGAGCTACGCGTTGCCAAAGGTTAAAGATAGATTGACCAAGATCAGCTGCGCGTTGCCTAAGATAAGCTGCGTGGTACAGAAGATGAGCTAAGCGTTGCCAAAGGTTAAAGATAGATTGACCAAGATCAGCTGCGTGCTGCCTAAGACCAGCTGCGTGGTACTTAAGATGAGCTACGCGTTGCCAAAGATCAAAGAAAGGGTGACTAAGATCAGCTGCGTGTTGCCTAAGATCAGCTTAGATAGGCAGAAGAACTTCAGAGGAAAAAAGCCGCAGAGGCAGCTGAGGCAGAAAGGAAAAGCATCAAGTGCAGCCAGCATCGGTTCTGCATTGGTATGCGCAACGATTTCCCTAGCTGCTACGGGAACAATGGTGGGTGTCTGTGGGGTACCAACGACTGCACCAAGGATTCGGATTGCGCCAAATACAATGAGAAATCTCCTGCATACACGGATGGTAAACGCTGTTCCGAGTTTGAGTAAGGCGACCCGCGATGGCCTTATGATGCGTGCCCTTAGGCTACCGAACATCGGCTGCGCGTTAGTTAAGATGAGCTACGCGTTGCCAGAGATAAAAGCAAGGGTGACTAAGATCAGCTGCGCGTTGCTTAAGATCAGCTGCGTGGTAGTTAAGATGAGCTACGCGTTGCCAGAGATAAAAGCAAGGTTGACTAAGATCAGCTGCGCGTTGCTTAAGATCAGCTGCGCGTTGCCTAAGATCAGCTGCGTGTTGCCAATGCCAAGGCAGAAGAGCTCGAGAGGTAAAAAGCCTTAGAAGAATCATGTGAACCATATGAAAAGAAGACTGATATGGATTTAGGTGGTTCGGATATTGACTGTTTTAGAAATGGTGAGTCCAATGAATGTAGAGAAATGTGTAACAAGGATCCTAACTGTAGAGGATATAACTACATCCATCCCCCCAGATGGCCTAACGGAGGTTGCTGTTTTAAAGATAAAGCCTCTCCACTCAATTACGTTAAAGGAATTGATTTCTATGTTAAGAGAGAATTATCAGAGAAATGCTTGAAAAAAAATTCAGTTTACATCAACTGTGGAGCATTGAGTGACCTCACAATTGATGGGAAACTTTGGTTAAAGGATCAATACTTTGATGGTGGTTCTTCTACTAATACAAACGGTCTCTAGTCCAAAAATGGCCTGAACGAACCCTATTTGAGCTAACGATGGGCAAACTCCATGAACTACAGCATTCCCGTGAAAGTTGTCGGCACCTACAGGGTAACCTTCTACATGGCTGAGTGCTGGGATGAAAAGGGCGGTCACGTCCGATCTTGGTCGGCGACCATCAACGGGTAACCCGCACTGTAGAAATTCAACCTTGATACCGCTACCAACAACAAGAAGTACATGGGAATCAACCGCTCTTTCGACGTTTTTGTGAGCAGCGGCAAGGTCGACATCAAGTTCTGGGCGGAAACACTATAGCCGGCCATCGCCGGCCTTTCCGTCGAGCTGTTGGCATGATGATATGTATTTAAGGTTTATTTAAGTATGTGCTTTATAAAACTAAGTTGATTCAGCGATCCTCTTCCCACGTTGCACATGTCTAGGATCGGTTTTAGGATCGTTTAGGATCGCTTATACTGGGAGTGGGATCGGTCTTAAAATTAGAGACAAAAAGCGATCCTGACTGCACATGTCTAGGATCGGTCTTAGGATCGCCTGACTGCACATGTCTAGGCTAGGATCGGTCTTAGGATCGCTTTTAGGAGTCTTTTATGTTTTTCTTTTATGTGATTCTGTATCAGAGCAGCGGCAAGGTCGACATCAAGTTCTGGGCGGAAACACTATAGCCGGCCATCGCCGGCCTTTCCGTCGAGCTGTTGGTATGAGGTTGAAGCTTTAGCATAGAGGGGTTGGTTTAGGATCGCTTATAATGGGAGTGGGATCGGTCTTAAAATTAGAGACAAAAAGCGATCCTGACTGCACATGTCTAGGATCGGTCTTAGGATCGCTTTTAGGAGTCTTAGTTGTCTTTGTTTTTTGCAGCTTACTCCACAGAATTCTTTAGTTTAGACTACGCACTCTTCAATCTCTCCTGCATCCTGGCTAACTCCTCGGTTAAAAATTCAACCTCGAAGAAACAATCTCGGACTTCTGAGTTGACTTCATTTTTGCTTTCTTAAATTTGAATCATCAATAAAACTCTAAATTATATTACAAATTAAAAGTCACAAATTGGAGTTAGGGGGGTATAAGGCAGAAATGTGCGATTAATTCAAATTTAGATAGAGTAAGATGACTCAAGCTTGTATATTATGCTGCTAACAAGCTTTGAGCATAGAGGGGTTGCTTTAGGATCGCTTATAATGGGGGTGGGATCGGTATTAAAATTAGAGACAAAAAGCGATCCTATGAACGATCCTAAAACTTTTATTTAAGTTAAAAAACAAGTTGTAGTTATAAATCATACAAGCTTTGATAATATAAAGTCTGCATTCGCCCTTACTGTGTTCTAAATCTTTGTTGTTGAATGCTAAGTCGCTATTCTCATCACTAAATCTTCCAGTTCTTGTCTGTTAGTAATATCATAAGTGCGCTACGCCATCTCATTTTTAAATTTTGCTTTGAGTTGCGACCACACTTTCTCTATTGAGTTAAATTCACAGCTGTATGTGGGTAATCTCAATGGGATAAAGTTGTTTTGGATGTATTCACGAACTGCCGGGGGTTTTGTGTGCGAGGGATGGTTATCGTAGACCAGCACTGGTCTTACGTCCCCAATCTCAATCTTCACCTGCTCAAGAAACTTTAGAAAGTCAACTTTGTTAGTAGACTAGCTCGCATAAAACACTGGGCGAGCCATAAACGCACCGATCGCCCCATATAGCGTGCATTTACCAACTCTCTTAGGGTTTAGCTTAATGTAGACTTATTCAGAAGGCCGTTACCATGAATGAGTCTTTCTCAACCAGGTGTTAAATGTTGTCTCATCAACATATATTAAAGGCACTCCATCAGAAATGAATTCACCAAGCTATCGGGCATAGTCTCTTCTTTGCTGTTCCAATAAATTAAAATTTTGCATCGCTTGTGAGTAAACCAATTTCGCTTTACCGAATTTAATACCGTTGCGTTTGTAAAATCTATGCAGAGTCATTATAGAAATGTGGCAGTCAAATCTAGCGTTTAAAATATCGAGTCTCTGCTATAGAGACAAACCAGCGCACTCCTACAACCCATCACGACTCAATAACCATTGACTGACATCATCAGGCAACTACATCGGCTTTCTTCCAGCAAGTTTTGATCTTGAGACTACTTAATTTCCGTTTTAGATAAATCACTCGATTACATGCTGTACAGTTGATTTTGGTATTCGAAGCATTGAACTGATTTTTGATATTGAAAATATGACCTGCTACTGCGCAAGATCACCAAAATGAAGCATTACAATAACTGCTTAGTCACTTAAAGAAAGTCAGCGATGGTAACGCTTCAGGCACTCAGGATCAGCTTTGCTTTGAGTCTTCAAAATTTGTCTAGTTTAAGGCCGAGTTGGTTTCGAGAAGAAATTTCTTAATTACTCTAACGACTTTACCATAAAATTATAATTTCTTAAATTTGAAATGTAACTCCATGTTGCCAGAAGACTGATTGCTGATAAGAAAGACTTATACAAAGCCCTCGAACGCAACGGACATCACTTACCAGACCTTAAATAAAATATCGTTACCCAAGAATTCATGCTTGGGATTAGATCTGGAGAAATTTACTGCCCTAAGTACGCAAACATGAAATCAGGGCCTTGCCCAGATCCCCCATCTTCAAATATCGTTAAGGAAGAGTTAATTCAATACCTTCGTGCTGGCGTACAGTAGTTGGCAGATCGAGACGCAGCACCTTATTTGAAATTAGCTACAGAACTGAGTGTCAAGAACGCTAATACAAAGTGGATGCTTACTGTGCTTGCTACACTTTCTAATGGTGAACACCGTTTCTTCGCCAAAGACTATGTTGGTCTGAAAAAAAAGCCCGCTTTCCAGAGCTTTGTCGTTAACAACGATGACGAATTTTTTACTGGGCTGCCTGAATCCAAATCAAAATCAAAAGGCAGAATGATGGCTTTTACTACGCTGTAGCGGGAGGAGTTTAAGCTGTAGAAGTAGCAGCTAGCTTTGCAAAAATAACAGCAACTGTTTTAGAATCAACAGCAAAAAGTTCAAATGTTGTAACGAGACAATCAATAGTTTCCACAACAGCCGGTCATACAACTATACTAAGCTCATCAGTAATTGCCTGATCAGCCTCCTTATTAAGCTCCTTTGATTCCCCAGCAGCCCCAGCCGCAATCTTTTATTGGCTAACCAATCTCTGATTCAGACTCAGCTGATGAAAGTTCAACACGCGAAGAACGAAAAAACGAAAGATCGGGACCTTACAACATGCAAGCCAGGGCAAAGGCGAGACATGCGAAAGCAAATATGATAAGAAACTAGAGCAGCGACTATGAGGACATGTATAGATGATTTGAACTTTAATTTCTTACTAGTTTTTTCATTTTTAATCACAAATCGTGGGTTAGGGGGACTAGGGCAGAAATGTGCGATTAATTCAAATTTAGATAGAGTAAGATGACTCAAGCTTGTAGATTATGCTGCTAACAAGCTGTAAGCATATAGGGGTTGCTTTAGGATCGCTTATAATGGGGGTGGGATCGGTCTTAAAATTAGAGACAAAAAGCGATCCCAGGAACGATCCTAAAACTTTTAAAATTTTAAATCTAACGATTTATTTATTCAATCACAAATTGGAGTTAGGGGGGTATAAGGCAGAAATGTGCAATTAATTCAAATTTAGATAGAGTAAGATGACTAAAGCTTGTAGATTATGCTGCTAACAAGCTTTGAGCATAGAGGGGTTGCTTTAGGATCGCTTATTATGGGGGTGGGATCGGTCTTAAAATTAGAAACAAAAAGCGATCCCAGGACCGATCCTAAGACTTTTAAAATTTTAAATCTTTATTCAATCACAAATTGGAGTTAGGGGGGTATAAGGCAGAAATGTGCGATTAATTCAAATTTAGATAGAGTAAGATGACTCAAGCTTGTAGATTATGCTGCTAACAAGCTTTGAGCATAGAGGGGTTGCTTTAGGATCGCTTATTATGGGGGTGGGATCGGTCTTAAAATTAGAAACAAAAAGCGATCCCAGGACCGATCCTAAAACTTTTAAAACTTTAAATCTTTATTCAATCACAAATTGGAGTTAGGGGGGTATAAGGCAGAAATGTGCGATTAATTCAAATTTAGATAGAGTAAGATGACTAAAGCTTGTAGATTATGCTGCTATCAAGCTTTGAGCATAGAGGGGTTGCTTTAGGATCGCTTATAATGGGGGTGGGATCGGTCTTAAAATTAGAAACAAAAAGCGATCCCAAGACCGATCCTAAATTTTAATGGCAAAAGTTTAACTTTTAAATCACAACGACCTAATTTGTGGAATATTCAAATGTCGGATGTCGGCGAATTTTTGGAGCGGCGCGCGTGACTAGAGCAAGCGTTCTGGGTGGGCTAGCGAAATTAAAAAACCCAAAATGTCGAATGTCGGATATTTAAATCCTCGACATCCGACATCCGACATCTTCAATGTAAAATGTCGGAATTTACCCGCATGAAAAAAAAGGTCGGGATTTACCCGCATCAATAAATGTCGGGATTTACCCGCATGAAATGAACCGGGGTTTTAACTGATTATGGGGTCGCATCAGAGCCAGCTCTTCCAAGCTTACGGTTTGGAAATCGGCTCGAGAGCTGGATGCCCGCGAGGACATCGAATGCGGCAGGGATTATCACGTTCATGAGCAGGTCGACTACGACCCCACTGACTTTTCAGTCAGACCTGGCCATGAACGTGATAATCCCCGGCGACCCCGCTGGCATCCCTATCATGCCACCAGAAGGCATGGGAGAGGCCAACACTGCTGCCGGGGATGATGGGTGAGGCGAGGAGGCAGAGGAGGACATCGGCATGGGCGAGGGGCAAATTTTTTTAAGATTATGGGAGTCGAGGCCGAAGCCATCCCAGACGCCCGGAGACCGAAAATGAAGTTTTTTTAAGGCTCCGGCCCCGACCCCCACATTCCTGGGACTGATGCAGCTGGACTCGGCGACGAGGATTCCTGACCCCCCTTCCAAGTGGATGTAGACAAGATCAGGTCTACTTTGGAGGCGGGGCCAGGCATTTGAAGGCATTTCGGGGCTTTCGGGGAGCAGGAGATAGCTGCGGCAAAAATTTCTTTATCCGGCAAGCATTTGCCGGATTACTGAATAATAATAAACAATATCAAAGTATTAGTGATGGGGTTTTGGGGTTTTGGGGTTTTGGGGTTTTGGGGTTTTGGGG
>Ga0194116_10004171_pt1 | contig 16816 bp, 14 predicted proteins | sample TA2MahsurfametaG_4_FD_148617 | JGI IMG/M metagenome (GOLD analysis project Ga0194116, IMG submission 148617) | Freshwater microbial communities from Lake Tanganyika, Tanzania - TA2015008 Mahale S9 surface | ecosystem: Environmental > Aquatic > Freshwater > Lake | place: Tanzania: Lake...
AATAGTCGCGAGCGCAGTCACCTTGCCTTGCATGTCTTTCATCAAGCGTTGGAACTCGGCTTGCTGTTGCCACAACTCGGGTTTCGCCTTGCTACTTGGGGTAATCGAGCCCGCCGGAAACAACTCTGGGACATAGTTGCCCATGGCGGCCGCGCGCTCCGCCGCGGTACGAAACGCGTTGGTGTCGTAAGGTGCTCGACCCGCAGCCATCGCGCCCATCAGACCCATTTGAGCACCGAGTACGGTATATGCTGACTGGCGCAGCTTTACCTGTTGCGCGGCTCGCGCATCCTGCGCGCTGGCGCTCGGCACTAAAGTTATCGCAGCGGCAAGACTCGCGGCCAGGGCAACGAGAGGCAATTTGCAAATTTGGAACATTGGTCACTCCTAAAGTGGACGCATCGTAAAAGACAAAATCAACGCAGATTGTATGCCGAAGGCGATAGCAGGTCGCAAGCAAGCGCAGGCTCTGCTACGCTCCGCGGCCTTTTTCCCCCAGCAGGGATCGTCCTGGAAGCTTAAATGACCACTGTCCGCCCCATTCGCAATATCGCGATCATCGCTCACGTCGATCACGGGAAGACCACGCTGGTCGATTGTCTGCTAAAGCAATCGGGCACGTTTGCCGCGCATGAACGCGTCGGTGAGCGTGTGATGGATTCCAATGATCTCGAGCGCGAGCGCGGCATCACCATTCTCGCCAAGAACTGCGCAATCGAATATCACGGTACGCGTATCAATATCGTCGATACGCCGGGGCACGCCGACTTCGGTGGTGAAGTCGAGCGGGTGCTATCGATGGTCGATGCGGTACTGCTGCTAGTCGATGCCGTTGAAGGTCCGATGCCACAGACGCGCTTCGTCACCCGTAAAGCGCTTGCGCTCGGCCACAAAGCGATCGTCGTCATCAATAAAGTCGATCGGCCGGGCTCGCGCCCGAACTGGGTGATCGATCGTACTTTTGAGCTGTTCGACAAACTCGGTGCGAGTGACGCGCAGCTTGACTTTCCGATCGTCTACACTTCGGCGCTGCAGGGCTGGGCCACCACCGACCTCGCGCGTCCGACAAGCGACATGACCGCTCTCTTTGACGCGATTTTGGCGCACGCGCCAGCGCCGCCGACCGAAGTCGATGCGCCGCTGCAGCTGCAAATCTCGCAGCTCGACTACAACCCCTATGTGGGTCGCATCGGCATTGGCCGGGTTCGTCGCGGCACGCTGCTGGCCGGTCGTAACGTCGCTGTACGCTGGGGTGATGAGGATCGCGGTACCGGCAAGATCGGCCAAATTTTGAGCTTCCGCGGGCTCGAGCGCTTTGCTGTGGAGAGCGCCACCGCCGGTGACATCGTCGCCATCACCGGTATCGATGCAGTGAACATTGGCGTCACGCTCTGCGACCCCGAACAGGCCGACGCACTGCCGCCCATCAAAGTTGACGAGCCCACGCTCTCGATGACCTTTCAGGTCAACACTTCGCCCCTCGCCGGTCGCGAAGGCAAGTTCGTCACCAGCCGACAGATTCGCGAGCGCCTGGCCCGTGAACTACAGAGCAACGTGGCACTGCGGGTCGAAGAGTCGGTTGACGCCGACGTGTTCCGGGTCTCAGGTCGCGGCGAACTGCACCTGACCATACTCGTCGAGAACATGCGGCGCGAGGGCTACGAACTCGCCGTCGGCAAACCACAGGTCTTAAAGCGCGTGGTCGATGGCGTTGGACAAGAGCCTTTCGAAGCGCTCACCATCGATATCGACGAGGGCTATCAGGGTTCGGTCATGTCCGAGCTGGGTACACGACGCGGCGAGTTGCTCGACATGACGGTCGAGGGCGATCCGACCGGTCGCGGCGGTGGCCGCGTGCGGCTCGAATATCGCATCCCGGCGCGTGGCCTGATCGGCTTTCAAGGCGAGTTCATGACCATGACCCGCGGTACCGGACTCATGAGCCATATCTTTGATGGCTACGACGTGGTCAAGGGCGAGATTCCCGAGCGCCACAACGGCGTGCTGATCAGTAATGAAAACGGCGAGGCTGTCGCTTATTCTTTGTTCACGCTGCAGGAGCGCGGTCGGCTATTCGTGGAGCATGGCTCGAAGGTCTATGAGGGCATGATCATCGGTATCCACAGTCGCGATAACGATCTCGTCGTCAATCCGATCAAGGAAAAAAAGCTCACCAACATTCGTGCTGCCGGCAAAGACGACGCCTTGCTGCTTACCCCGCCCGTCGCACTCACGCTCGAGTATGCGGTCGAATTCATCAATGAAGACGAGCTCGTCGAAGTAACGCCGCAATCGATCCGCCTGCGCAAGCGCTTCCTCAAAGAGCACGAGCGCAAGCGCGCTGCGCGTGACGCCGAGGTCGCCGTCGGTTGAAGTGGGCGCGGCCCGCTCGCTAAGTCGCCAACGGATTTACTGCCCGTCGATATTTTTACGTGGCCCGGGTATGAAGGCGTTGGTGCGGCGAATGTAATCGGCATACTCGGGACGGCGCTGACCAATATCGCGCTCGAGCAGCGTCACCCCGGACACTCGTAGCAGCAGCAGCGTCATGAGCACCGGGCCGAGAACGCTCCACCAGGCGCCGCCCGACAGAGCAATCAGGTAAAAAGCCCACCACTGCGCGCAGTCACCAAAGTAATTAGGGTGCCGCGTGTAGCGCCAAAAACCGCGATCCATGACTTTGCCCGCGTTGGCGGGGTCGCGCTTGAAGTGGGCGAGCTGCCAGTCGCCGCCGGCCTCGAAGGCAAAGCCCAGCAGCCACAGCGCAAGTCCGAGGTAGTCGAGCACACCGAGCGGCGCCTCGCTTCCGATGGCGCCATGCAGCGGTAGCGAGATCACCCAGGCCAAAACGGCCTGCAAGGCGAACACGCGATACAGGCTACTGACAGCAAAACCCGGTTCATTGCGCTGGCGGATTGCCTGGTAGCGCCGATCCTCTTCATGGCCCCAATTACGGGCCGTGATGTACACCGAGAGCCGAATCGCCCACAGGGCCACCAGCACAAAGAGCAGCCGCCCGCGAACCGTATCCGCTGGGAAACCAGCGTAGACCAGAATCGACACCAAAAACATCAGTGACCAAAGAGAGTCGACCACATCGACATTACGCCGAGGCAAAGAAACCAGCCAGCCGAGGGCCGCTAGGCCCACCATCCATGGTAACGCCTGAAGATACTCAAACAATTGGAACATGAGTTAACCCCCCGAGGGTGCTCAATCGGTGAATGTACGCCGCAGTTTTAATCGCGACGACGCTGCACACAAGTCTCGACTCTAGTGTATGACTATTGCCATTATTACGCTTATAGCTTTGATCGTTGCTCTAGGGTCTGTGATCGTCAGCTGCCTGATAGTGGAAGGTGGTCTCTCAATCACCTCTTGTTGCGGCAACCCTCCGACTATGTCGTCATCCTCGGCGGCGCACTCGGCGGCTTTATCGCCGACAATCATTTCGATATCGTCAAAGCTTCGTTGGTAAGGACGATCGGTCTTATCAAGCCGCCGTGCTACAACTGCGACGCCCACATCGAGCTAGTCAAGCGGGTGTTCGATTTGCTGGTCGGACCGCGCAAGGGAGGTCTACTCAAGATTGAACTCGACATCATCGATCCCGCGAAAAGTCCCGCGTTCCCGATGATCCCTCAGGTTATAGAAGGTCACCAGATAGTCGATCGAGCACGCCCGATTTTTTTTGCATTATAAATAATGCAATAACCATAGCGCCCGCGCCGTGCCGACGTTTACCATACGCGCTGTGGGTCGCATATTCGAAGTTCGAAAGCACGCCATGTTCGCGCGGTGGAACCGCATGGCAAAGCAGTTCGCCCGCATCGCCAAAGACATCAACATGTCGGTCAAATCGGGCGGTCCCGACCCGCAATCAAATCCGCAGTTACGGCGTATTTTGCAGAACGCGCGTGCTGTCAACATGCCGAAGGACAAGGTCGAGGCTGCTATTAAACGTGCATCTGGCCGCGACGCCACGAATTACGAAACCGTGATTTACGAGGGCTATGCGCCGCACGGCGTCGCGCTACTGATCGAAACCGCGACCGATAATCCCACCCGCACCGTCGCCACCGTACGTAACGCATTCCAGAAGTACGGTGGCAATCTCGGCACCAGCGGCAGCGTCGGCTTTATGTTTAAGAAAATGGGTGTCTTTCGCCTGGATCTTACTGGTATCGACCAAGATGATCTCGAGCTGTACTTGATTGATCACGGGCTTGAGGAAATGGGCGAGAGCGCCGGTGAGAAAGGTGAAACGCAACTAGTTGTACGCTGCGCGTTTGAAGATTTCGGCAAGGTTCAGGAAGCGCTCGAAACGCGGAAGATCTCACCAATCAAGGCCGAGCACGAATACATCCCAAGCGTCCCCACCGAACTTGGCGAAACTGACGCCGCCGAAGTATTAGAGCTGATCGACAAACTCGAACAGGACGATGACGTGCAAAGCGTGTTCCACACGCTGGCGTAAATACGGGTAGCAACCGGTGGGCCGCGCGATTAGTGCGGCCGGTCGTCCAAACTTTGGTACTACTTCGAAGCAGGATCTTTATGACTATCCGCCATGAAATCTGCGGGATTATCAGCAAGCTCGAAACCAGCCACCTCGAGGCGCTTGGTTAACGGCACAAAGGCCCGCCGCGCTCTCGCCAGCCACCAGAGCCCTGGAATCCCAGCGAGCAGACAAATTACACCGAGCGCCGCACCGACCGGGCCAAAGAACGACACTCCGGAGTCGGTGAGTAACCCGACGCCTGGCGGGCCTAGTGCCAGACCAAAGAAATTGGCGAGCAGCAGGTAAAGGGCGACCACCTGTCCACGCATACGTGGCGGCGTGACCTCGACGAATGACAGCGAAGCGATGCTAAAGGTCACCGAGGTTGCGCAAAAGAGTGCGCCTGCAAAGGCGAGCGCCCAGAGCGCTGTGTCAAGAAACCCGGTAATCACAGCAAACGGGACCATGGCAATCGCGCCGCCCTGAATGGTCCGCAGCGTCGCATCTTCGATCCCGCGTGCGACCATTGCACGCGAAACGCATCCTGCGATCAAGTTGCCGACAAGAGCGCACCCGAGAATCACTGGCCCCAGCTGCGCACCGACCTCGGCCGGTGTCCAACCATGGTCGCGAATGAACACCGAGGGTAACCACGCCACGACCGACGTGCTGATCACGAAGAGCGCCGCCATCGAGGTCAGCATCGGCCAAAAAAAATCGCGCTCGCGCAGAAGATGCTGCCAAGCCACGCCCAGCGCCCTCCATTCCTCATCGGTGTGCGCAATCTGTGTCTTGACTCGACCCGCCTTCGCAGTCCGCGGCTCGACCACCGCCAAAGTCAATAAAGAAATCGGCAAGCCAACAAGCCCAGACAACATGAATACGACCTGCCAAGACTCGCGGTCTTGAAACCACGAGCCGATAAACGGGAGCGTGCTAGCCCCAGTGCTCGCAAAAGAAATCAGTGCCCCGCCTACGATTAAGCTCAAACCCGAACCGACTGCGAGTCCTGCGGTGAAGACGCTAACTGGCAAGGCGCGTAGCCGCGGCTCGAACAAATCAGCGAGCAGGGAAATCGCCGCGGGCACCAACGCGGCCTCGCCGAAGCCGACGCCGAAGCGGCAGAGCAGTAACATCCAATATTCGCTAGCGTAGCCCGATAGAAACGTCATCAGCGACCAGAGGACGATGGCGACCGCTATCAAGTGCACGCGGTGAACACGATCTGCAAGCCAGCCGAGCGGCAGACCCATCGTCGCGTAGAAGAGCCCGAAAGCCGGGCCCTGCAGCAGGCCCATTTGAGTATCGGTAATACCGAGATCTAGCTTGATCGGCTGCACGAGTAGCGTGATCAGCTGACGATCGAGAAACGACAACGCATAAGCGGCTAGTAATACCCCCACTGCGAACCATCCGATCGCCGCCCTCACCCCCTGTTGCGATGGCGCGCCAGTCAACGTTCATCTCCTGACGTAGGTAAATCTTTGACACTGACCAACTGATCAGCCGTAGCCGCCTCGGTAGGCAGCACGATGACACTGCGCTTTTTTTTGAGAGCGTCACGCAAGATGTATTCGATCTGGCCATTGACACTACGTAATTCGTCACTCGCCCAGCGCTCCAGCTCCCGCCAGAGCACTGGGTCGATCCGCATCAAAAACGACTTCCGCTCAGCCACGGTATATCCCGCGAACGCTGATCGCGATCAGCCGTAGAGCGTTCCGGTGTTGATCACGGGCTTCGCCTCCGCCTCGCCACAGAGCACGACCATGAGGTTGCTGACCATCGCGGCCTTGCGCTCGGCGTCGAGTTCGACCACATTGCGCTCCGCGAGCGCGGCGAGCGCGGTCTCCACCATACTGACGGCGCCTTGCACGATTTTCTGCCTTGCGGCGAGCACCGCTTCGGCCTGCTGGCGGCGCAGCATGGCCTGCGCCACTTCCGGCGCGTAAGCGAGATGCGTCAGTCGAGCCTCTTCGACCACTACGCCCGCTGGCGCGAGTCGCACCTGCAATTCAGCCTGCAGCGCTAGTGAGACTTCATCGACACCGCTGCGCAGCGTGATTTCGTGCGCCTCGCCGTGATCGTAGGCGTACTGGCTGCCGAGGTGACGGACCGCCGACTCCGACTGGATCCGCACATACTCCTCGTAGTCATCGACATCGAACATGGCTTGGGCGGTGTCCCGCACGCACCACACGACCACCGCCGCAATCTCGATCGGGTTGCCTTGCTTGTCGTTGACCTTCAGGCGCTCGCCATTCAAGTTACGTGAGCGCAGCGAGATCTTGTTGCGCGGGTTTTTCTTGATCGTGACGCTAGCCCCGTCTTTGCCGAGAGGCATCTGTGTGCTACTGCCGTTTGAATAGAACGGATTGCCGAAATGGAAGCCGCCCTTGCGCACCGTACCCTTGTAGTCACCAAAGAGCACGATCACCCGCGCCTCATTCGGCTGCAGCGAGAAAAAGCCGGACAATGAAATGAAAAACAGGGTTAGCAAGGCGATACCGATCGCGGCCGCTGAACCCTCGCCGGTGATGGCCGCATAAACCATTCCGGCGACACCTCCCGCCAGCAAGGCGAGAACGATCGGCAACGCAAGCCAACCATTACCTACAGAAATTTCGCGCTCACGACTGGCAGCGCGGGAAGCAGCCACTGAGATCATTGACATGGTCGACGCTCCCAAACTTGAAACGGGACCGCACCGGACCCGAAGGCGTCGATATTATTATGATATCACTTCAGTATCAACTACGGTTCACGACTGGCGCGCCCGGAGAGATTCGAACTCCCGACCTCATGGTTCGTAGCCATGCGCTCTATCCAACTGAGCTACGGGCGCATTCCCCGATTAAACACACAAACTCTACCACAGCACCTCGAGGGCGCAGGACGCCGCCAACGTTTGGCAGGGAAGCTAATAGCCTGCCAAGCTCGCCAACCGGTCGAGGTGGTAGCTCTGATCGCCGAAGGCCTGCTCCAGCGTGCGTGCGCGCTTGATGTAGAGCCCGATGTCGTGGGCATCGGTCATACCGATACCGCCGTGCATCTGGATCGCCTCGTTGGTCGCAAGCTCAGCCACCTGCGAAGCCTTCGCCTTTGCCATGCTCGCAAGCGCTGATCGCTGTTTCGCGAGCGGCGAGCCCGGCTCGGCATCGAGCGCGAGCAGGGCCTCTTGGACCAGCGATCGCGCGAGCTGCAGCTCGACGAACCAGTTCGCCGCTCGATGTTGCAGCGCCTGGTAGCTACCAATCAGTTTTCCGAACTGCGAGCGCTCTTTGAGGTAGCGCAGCGTACGCGAAAACGTCTCTTCGCTGATTCCAAGGAGTTCAGCCGCCAACCCCGCGTTGATGATGTCCGCGAGCCGCTCAAGCACGGCGGCGGACGCAACCCCGCCGCCGAGCAAAGCCTCCGCGCTAAGCTCAACACCATCGAGTACGATCTCGCCGCAATTGCGGCCATCGACCATGGGCGTGACCTCGATACGCAATCGAGCTGCATGGCGCGCCACGATGAACACGCCAAGTCCCTCGCGATCGCCGGCCTCGCCGGTGAGCCGACATACCACCAAAAACTGATCGACCGAAGATAAATCAGCGATTCCGCGTTTGCAGCCGTTTAGCAGCCAGCCACCCGCCGTCGATCGGGCGGCGGTCGCCACGCGGAAAGGATCAAAATGCGACCGCTCATCCCACGCCAAAGAAAATGTCAGTGAGCCCTCGATGATCTGCGGCAATAGCGTAGCCTGCTCTTGCGCACTACCCAGTAATTGAATTGTCGTGGCTGCGCTCAGCACCGTCGAATTCATGGGCGTGATACTTAGGTGTCGCCCTAATTGTTCGAGGACGATACCGAGCCCCGCGAAGCCCAAACCGGCACCGCCCTGCGATTCGCTCATGGCAATGCCGGGCCAGCCCATGCCGACGATCTCGCGCCAAAGTTCGGGATCGAAAGCCTGCTCGTGGGTGCGCTCGCGCCAGACACGAAATTGTACAAGCGATGCACGATCAGCGAGAAAATCGGTCGCCGAGCGTCTGAGCATTTCCTGTTCTTCGGTCAATAACAACGGCATGGAGATCTCACAGACCCAGCGCACGCTTAGCGATGATATTGAGCTGGATCTCCGACGTGCCGCCCTCGATCGAATTGCCCTTGGAGCGTAGCCAGTCCGAGGCCCACGCCTCTCCCGCGGGTCCTCGCGCATCCCACTGCAGAGCCGTAGCCCCCTCGATATCGAGATGCAGCTCGTTTCGTCGCTTGTTGAGTTCGGTTCCGAAGTACTTGACGGCCGAGGCCATGGCGCCCAAGTCGGCCGCGTTCCGAGCGCGCGCCGCTTGCGCAAGCGTGATCCGAAACGCTACCGAGTCGAGCTCGAAGCGAGCAAGCGAATGACGCAGTGCACCATTGCGTAACTTGCCATCGACGTCGCTACCGAATATTTCGAGCGCGCGTTGTGCTAAGGCCTTACCATTTATCTGACTGCCGAGCCCGGAAATCATCTCGCGCTCGTGCGAAAGCAAATACGTGGCGATCGCCCAGCCCTGCCCTTCTTCGCCCACCCGGTGTGCCTTCTCGACGCGTACGTTCTCGAAGAACACCTCACAGAACGGCGAGGCGCCACTAATCAGCTTAATCGGGCGCGCGGTGACGCCGGACGTGCGCATGTCGAACAGCACGAAGCTGATCCCCTCGTGCTTCGGTACACTCATATTGGTGCGCACGAGACAAAACATCCAGTCTGCCTCATCACCATATGAGGTCCATATTTTTTGGCCGTTGACGAGATAGTGATCGCCGCGGTCTTCAGCGCGCGTTATTAGGCTGGCCAAATCCGAACCCGAGTTTGGTTCCGAGTAGCCCTGACACCAGCGAATTTCACCGCGCACAATCTCGGGCAAAAATCTTCTCTTTTGCGCCTCGCTACCGAACCTGAGAAGCACAGGCCCGAGCATGCTGATGCCAAAGCTAAAGAGCGGCGACGGTGCGCCGAGGCGTCGCATCTCCTCCCGCAGCACGGCTGACTGCTCGCGCGACAATCCCCCGCCGCCATATTCGGCTGGCCACTCGGGGACCGTCCAGCCACGCGAGGCCATCGCGGCGCACCACGCTGGCTGATCGGGGTGCAGGGGCTTGGGATTGCGCCCGCCCGTGTAGAGATCACCGATCGACACCGCCGCGCCATGCAGCGAGGGCGGGCAGTTGGCTTCAAGCCAATGTCGAGCGTCGGCACGAAAGACATCAAGTTCTTGCATAGTTCGATTATGGTGCCATTCTCCTTAGGATGGCAGACTGCAGCGACTCATCGAGCTCAGCAAGGCAGAGCCGGCATGACCAGCGTTAAATTCACCACGACCAGCGACATCGTTTTCGGTGACGGCTGCCTCAACGAGATTGGTGCGGTAGCGAAGCACAGCGGGATTCGTCACGCCTTGCTTGTGACCGACGGCGGCATCGCCGCGCGTGGCATGCATCAGGCGGCATGCGCAAGTCTTGTGGTCGCAGGCGTCGATGTCACGGTTTACGAGCGGGTCGTCGCCGATCCGCCAACCGAGGTGGTGCTCGAAGCCGCCGCGCTCGGAGCGCGGGCAGGTTGTGATGGCGTGATCGGTTTTGGCGGCGGTAGCAGCATGGATACCGCTAAACTGGTTGCTGTGCTGCTCTGCAATGAGCAATCGCTCGATGACATGTACGGCGTCGACAAAGTTCGCTCGAGTCGTAAGGCGCTCATTCAAGTTCCGACCACCGCAGGCACGGGATCTGAAGTCACCATGGTCGCCGTGGTCACTACCGGCGCCACTACGAAAATGGGCGTGGCCAGTCGGACGCTTTTGGCGGATCGGGTGATCCTTGATCCGCTACTCACGTTATCGATGCCGGCAGCGGTCACGGCAGCCACCGGCATCGATGCGATGGTGCATGCCATCGAGGCCTATACCAGCGTGCGTCTCAAAAATCCGCTCTCCGACATGCTCGCGCGCGAGGCCCTGCGACTGCTTGCAACACATATCGAGCGTGCGGTGTCCGCGCCCACGGATGTCGAGGCACGCGGAGCCATGTTGCTCGGTGCCATGTATGCGGGACAGGCCTTCGCCAACGCGCCAGTCGCAGCCGTGCACGCCCTCGCCTACCCTCTGGGTGGTAACTATCACATTGCCCACGGCCTCAGTAATTCTTTGGTTCTGCCGCATGTGCTGCGCTTCAACGCTCCAGCGGCAGAGTCGATGTACCGCGAGCTCCTGCCGATCGTCGTGAGCGATGGAACAGCGCAGAGCTCAGCGGCGACGCAGGCCTCTACCGCCGCCGAGCGGCTGGCCGCGCACTGCCTCGCTCTCGCAAGCGAACTCGGGCTACCCACTCGACTACGCGAGCTCGACATTCCTCGCAGCGATCTGCCGAGGCTCGCACGCGAGTCGATGCTGCAGCAACGGCTGCTCATCAATAATCCGCGCTCCGTCACCGAAGCCGACGCCCTCGTGCTTTACGAGCGAGCGTACTGAGGACTCGCTGGAGGAATGCCATGAACGAGAGCCGACAGACTCGCGCCGAATACGCGTATTTCCAGACCATGACGACACGCTGGATGGACAACGATGCGTACCAGCACATCAACAACGCGGTGTACTACAGCTTCTTCGACACTGTTGCCAACCAGTATTTGATCGAGGCCGGTGTTCTCCGCATCACGACATCACCCGTAATCGGCTTCATCGTCGCCTCATCGTGCAATTACAAGAAGCCGATCGCTTATCCCGCAAAAGTGGATGCCGCATTCCGCGTGAATCGCATCAGTACGAGCTCGGTGGAATATGGCGTCGCCGTCTTTGCGCAGCGGGATGACGAGCCGGCGGCGTTCGGCACCTTCACCCACGCCTTCGTCGATCGTGCGAGCGGGAAGTCTGTGCCCATTCCGGCTGAGACGCGGACAGCGCTGGAGCGGGCGCTAGTGCCCTCATAACGCGGCGAGGAAAAATCCACCAGTAGTCTAATCGATGAATGACGCAAGCATTTGCTGCCCTACTCCAGCCCCATGCGCTCAGGAAACTCGTCGCCGACGCCTGCGGGTCCAAATGCTGGAGTAGCGCTTGAACGCCTCGATCGAAGAAATTAGGCTGCTACTAGGGTCAATCACTTATTTACCCGATAGCCGATCTCAGTAAGAAGCAGGTTTGAGTTTTGTTCAGACAAGCGGGCGCCGGCCCCATATAATGTCTTGTCGCCGTTCGCCGGCCACTGTTGCAAAGGAAGAAAATTATGTACATCCATCATCGCGGCCGTGCGTTAACGATCCTCCTCGTCGCGTCTTTGCCCTTGACAGCCAAGACCGCTCTCTCCCAAAGCTCCGCGGGAGGTAATGTGAGTGGTACCACCCTCGAAGAAATCGTGGTCACTGCGCGTAAGCGGAACGAGTCGCTCGAGAACGTGCCGATATCGATTTCTGCACTGAGCGCAGCCGATCAACAAAATCTGGTGCTTGGCGGGATGGCAGATTATCTACGGCAAGTCCCGGGCACGCTTTTGGTATCAGGCGGCCCGGACTACCTGAGCGACATCGCGATCCGCGGCCAGGGCGGCGGACGTAACGGGTTTTCTGAGAGCGCAACGGGAATTTACCGAAATGGCATCTTCGTCGCCGGGGGAGGTTTCGGCGGTCGATCGTTCAACCGACTTGATTACTTTGACAACGCCAGCGTCGATATCTACCGCGGCCCGCAAGGTGCGCTCTACGGGCGTAACGCGGTGGGCGGCGCGGTCAATGTGATCAGTAATCGCCCCCAAATGAGCACTGGCGGCAGCGTGAAGGCAGAGTACGGCTCAGCGGAAAAAACGCGGGTCGAAGGCATCTTCAATGGGGTGATCGCCGAGGATAAGATCGCGGTGCGCCTCGGCGGTTTCGAGCTTGATCAGCGGGGCGGTGATATCACCGATGTCAATACGGGCAAAAAGCTCGATGCGCAAAATTATCAGGGCGCACGCGCTCAGCTGCGCGTGAATCTGAGTGACTTGTGGCAGACACGGCTGACCTACGAGGACTTCTCCTCCGAAGGGGCCGGCTTCTCGGCGCTCGGACGACGTTTGGCGACAGGTCTGCCGGCAGGTCGCGTCTTTGACCCCGATATTTACCTCCGTAACGCAAGTCGTGTCGGGCGGGTGAAGATTGATGATCAAACGGTCTATTTTGAGATTGAAGGTACGACGGGTATCGGCGATTTTTCTGCCGTGTATGTGCGCAAGAGTCGTGAAGGTCGGCGATTCAACGAAGATCTCGATCACTTTCTCGGACTTGAAGGTCTGCCGGGTGTAGACATGATCGCTAATCAAAGCGAGAACTTTGATCGCCAAGGCATCGAGGTACGCTTGGCGTCGGGCACAGAGGAACGCCTGTCGTGGCTCGTGGGCGGCGACTGGCAGGGTACAAAGTCCGATGTACTGACCTTCAACGGCGGGACGGTACCGTCAACCTCAGCAGCGGCGCTCCGGGCGCAGGCGGTTCGTCGCGACTCGGCGCTCGAAAAGCTCAACTCCTGGTCTGCCTTTGCGACGCTCGATTACGCCCTCACCCCGCAGCTTAATTCAGCGCTTGAAGTGCGTTATCAAAGAGATCATAAAAAGTTCCGCTTTCAAAGAATCGATCTGGTCACGGGGCCGGTACAGTTGTCCAACCCAGGGTGGAGGAAGACGCTGCCCGGGGCCTCGCTGCAATACAAGTTGAACGACACCATTAATCTTTACGCTCGATATTCCACGGGGCTTCGCGCCGGTGGCTTCAATCAAGGCGTCTCGAACCTCGCACTGCTTGAGTACGACCCCGAGTCCGCCAAGGGCTATGAGATCGGCATCAAAGGCCGTATCCCTGACTGGCGTATGCGTTTTGGGCTTTCGGCGTATTACACGGACAACGATAATCTGCAGGTCGTGACCACCGCGAGCACCGCCGACACTACCTTCACGCTGGTCAATTTGCCGGGCGCCGCTTTTTGGGGTGCGGAGGCTGAGCTGAGCGGATTATGGTCGGTGGGTACCGGTCGTTTAACGTACAACCTGGGTGTGGCCACGCAGGATGGTCGTTTCGATGCAGGGTCGCAGATTTTTACCACAGGTCGCGTGATCGATATCTCCCGCGCCGAAGTCAATCGCGCCCGCGATCTGACCCTGAACTTGTCAGCCTTCTACGCGTATCCGCTAAGCCGCAATATCGATCTCGTTGTAGGCGGTAGCTACCGAGAGGAAAAAGGCGGTAACGAAAATGCCACCGGTGGCACCGCCGACGTCACGGGACGCAAGCTCGAAAACTATGCTATGTACGATGCTCGCGCATCGTTGCGTGGTTCCTGGTGGCTATTGAGCGCCTACGGAAAGAACCTTTCCGAAAAGATTTTTTCGATACAACAAAATATTAACGGCAACAACTACTACAATGAGGGCAAGCGATATGGCCTCGAGGTATCGCTCAAATTTGGTGGTGAAAAAATTTAAGGGTTTTCTCCCTCTCAGCTTTACGGCCCCGCTAGTTCCGTTCTCCGGCGCATAACTCGGAGGCTATGTTCCTTCTTGTAGCGCACTTTGCGGCGCGCGACTTAAACCGGCGTGCTGGTCCACAAAAAAGCTGGGCTACTTCGCCTCCCAACGATCTACACCTGAAAGAGACCTCGGTCGCTCCAACACAACAGGAATATCCGCGAAGAGCGTGCTTCTCCAGAAGCGTGTGGTGACATCATCCACAATATTACTGACTCGCTCGGCATTGTCGCTCGCACGCCGACGTTGAATATTACCGCTGAACACCATGTGGTCTGCGCCATCGAGCACCAGGAGGTACTTGCTGCCCGGGCGCATTGCCTTGTAGGGTCGTTCACGATCCGCCGGGGTCAGTGGGCGTACCGATGCGATGAGCGGAGGACTGCCATCCTCGGTGCCGGTTATCGAGAGCACTGGTATCACGATGTCGCCAAAGGCGTCGGCATCCTTGCCGGAGGCAGGTGGTGCGGGGCTGAATGCGATCGCGGCGCGCACTCGGGGGTCTGCGGCGCCGCGCGGTTGCACCGCGATCGGGAAACGTTGACCTGCGACGCCGAGTGCCGTGTGCGCTCCGAAACTGTGGCCGGCGACGCCAATCCGTTCTCGATCAAGTCGCTGCACCGAGCATCCGCCCAAAGTTTCCCGGCGCTCCACGCGATCGAGAACGAAGGCTGCGTCAGCGAAACGCGCAAGCAGCTGTTCTGCCGACATCGCGCCCCTGAGTGACGAGCCGATATCTGATCGCGCGCGTCCACGCCACAGCGATTCATCTGATCCGACATGTTGGATGTGAATAACAGCGATACCCGCGCGCGTCCACGCCTCTGCCCAACGCGTCCCAGCATCCAGGCTGCCACCAAGTCCATGACTAAAAATCACGATCGGAACGGATGCGTCACCCGCAGGCAGGCGTACACGCACAGGAACGTTACGATCGTCACGGTCTGGATCAGTCAGCACTGCCTCACAGATCTGCAAATCGGCAGCGATTGCTCTGCTTACGACCGACAGCAAGACAGTGAGCATGACAAAGAATTTGGGAAGTCGGATCATGGATGACGCTCAACTGACGTTACGGGAGGTAATACATATCGGCCGTCACGGAAACTCGCGTGCGGCAGATAGGCGCGAAAACTTAGCTTAAAGAGTCCGGGGGGCGCCGGTAGCCAATTTAGGGTGGGATCTTTGGGCGGGGAGGTTTGAATGACGATCCCGATGGAACCGTCTTGTTGACGAATGATATCCCTTGAGCGATCCCCTATAGAGTACCGCTTGGCCTCGTTTTCATAAAGAAACCAGCGGCCTGTGCCGTCAGGTTCGTACATCGTCAGGGACCAGAACCCGTCGATTGGAGTTTCTTTGGGAATGACCAGTCGGTAGCTCCTCCGACCATCGAGAGCCGCACCGGCACCGTCGATCGAGGTATGCAGATACAAAGCCTCTTCTTCTGGTAGTGCTCCGAGTCCGCCAAGCGCGACAGCGGCGCGAAACTCGTCGTCTTCGCCGAAGCGACCGAGGCCCGATCGCGGATAAACCCAGCCATTTTTCTGAGATCCAGCCGCCGCGAGATGACTTCGCAATTCATCGCGAACAGACATAAATAAATGGTACCAGCGCGTCTTGGTTTCAGCGGGCAGGGCTTCCCAAGTCAGAGCTTGAGGACCGAGGCCGACGGATCCGAATTCGGCGAGGCGAGTACGATGCGTCGGTGGCACAGGGCTCCGAGCTAACGCTGCATTTACAGTCTTCAAAAAAATCTCTGGTGTCGGATTGGTCGGGGTGGGCAGATCGAAGGGGCGCGAGGACCGCGGGTTCGACAATAAAAATTTGCGCTGCGCCACGACTGCGGCCGAGAGATCCTCAGGGCCATCTACCAACACCCTGACGAGCATCCAGGCGTCATTTGTCGGTGATCGCAAGATACGCATACCGGGAGGAGTGCTCCCGCTCCACTCTGGACCGATAACTAGGAATCTTGCACCTCGGCCCCTATCTTCACGTGTGCCCGCGATCGCGAATGCGTCGGTAAACAGGTCCATAAAGTGCACGCTGTGATAACGATTCGGTAACGGGGGCATATCGAGCTGGACCGGTCCCGCAGCCAAATCGAGCCATGCACTCGCATACAGGGTGTCGTTGTTCGGTGCAGTCACACCCCTATCTTTCGGTCCTGTGAGAGTGGTGCGCGAGGTCAACGTATTGGGTAAACCACGCGAGTTACTACGTACCCGCATCATTTCATAGACCGGGAATCCGAAGTTGAAAGCACGACGAACTAAGTCGTCATCAGTCTGCTGTGCTACCACCAGTTGACACGAGAAAAACACCGCAAATACGATCACTGAGATTACTGATATCTTTGTCATGGTCTGTGTTCGCTCACCTTGCGACCAGCAATCCCCTCGTCGCAGGCAATGATTTTCTCTCACGGTGTAGCCTCTGGCTCTTGAGGCGAGAAACATGGCGAGATTCTCAACATCCATCGCGCTAGCCCTTGGAATCGTGGGAGCGCCAGATCGTGCGCTCGTTGCTCAATAGACTGGCGGAGAGAGAGTCCGCCAAAGTATAGGTCACCGGCGATCATAAAGATCTACAAAACACTAAAATTACCGCATTATTTGGGTACTTTTTATTTTCGGCGGTTGATGGAAGTGCACCGAAAGCTACGCTAAAGTTGGGTACTGAACTGGGTACCGAGTTTAGCTATGTCAGCAGAGAAACTTTTATCTGAAGCGCGGTGCAAGGCAGCAAGGCCGCGCACAACGGTTTACTACGTGAGTGACGGACGGGGGTTGA
>Ga0194116_10004175_pt1 | contig 16802 bp, 15 predicted proteins | sample TA2MahsurfametaG_4_FD_148617 | JGI IMG/M metagenome (GOLD analysis project Ga0194116, IMG submission 148617) | Freshwater microbial communities from Lake Tanganyika, Tanzania - TA2015008 Mahale S9 surface | ecosystem: Environmental > Aquatic > Freshwater > Lake | place: Tanzania: Lake...
ATGCTGGCTTCAGGCCGCAATGCACTGGAGCAGGCCTGGTGGATCGCCACCCTTCCCGGCATCGCCATCATGGTGACCGTGCTCGCAATCAACATCATCGGCGACTGGCTGCGCGATCTGCTTGACCCGAACCTCAGAATCAGCTGACCTTTCAACCGGAGTGAGCCGATGACCCACGGCAACCCAGCCTCCCCCGCCATCCGAAACCCGGATCCTGTCACCGTAGAAATCGTCAAGGGTGCGCTACGGGCCACTCAGGCTGAAATGGAGTCGGTGCTGGAACGCACCGCAATGTCTCCCATCATTCGAGAGAAGCAGGATTATTTCTGCGGACTGTTCGACCGGCAGGCACGGCTGCTGATCGGCACCAAGATTCCTGTGCTGGGCAACATCATCGCTCCTGTGCTCTCGGCCTATCCGCCCGAAACCATGCAGCCGGGCGACCTTTACTGGTACAACGACTGCTATGGCTCTGACGGTGGCGTCTCGCACTCACCTGACCAGGTGTTTGTAGCGCCTGTCTTCATTGACGGAAAAATTGTCGCCTACACCCACTCATGGGCCCATTTCCTCGATATTGGCGGCATGCGCCCCGGCTCCACCACGCCAGACGCAACCGACATCTATCAGGAAGGCATCATGGTCCCACCGGTGCGGCTGTACCAGGCGGGGCATCTCAATGAGGAACTGTTCCGAACGTTTGTACGCAATACCCGCTTTCCCGAGATGGCACGTGGTGACATGCGGGCAATGATGGCCGCTGTGCGATTGGGCGAAAAGCGTCTGCTCGAGCTTTACCAGCGGTATCCCCAATCGGTGCTCGAAGACTGCTTTGATGCATTGATCTCGCAAACAGCTCGGGCGGTGCGACAAGGCATGGCCGAGCGATTCAACGACGGTCACTGGCAGTTCGCCGATCGCCTCGACAGCGATGGACAGGCAAGCGGGCCGGTCACGATCCGTCTGTCTTTATCTGCCGCTCACGGCAAGCTCAACCTCGATGCGCGCGACAGTGATGATCAGACGCGAGGCGCCGTCAACTTTCTGATGCATCCCTCGGTGCCCAAGATGATCTTCGGCATTTACTTCTTGGCTGCCGACCAGGGCTTGCTGCTTAATGAGGGCGTACTCGACATTCTCGATGAGGTCGCACTACGCGAGGGCAGCGTGCTGCGCCCGCGATTCCCGGCCGCGCTTGGACAGCGTACCAACACGCTTGCCCGTGTTCAGAGCAGCTGCCTCGGATTGCTCGATATCGCCGACCCAACGCGAGGGCATGCAGGCTCGTCGATTTATTCGTTCAATCAGCTGCGGGGACTTGACTCAAGCACCGGCAAACCGTTCCTGAAAAGCATGGGTCTCGGCGTGGGTCATGGTGCCCGCGCCACGGCCGACGGCATCGATGCGGTTTACTTCATCGCGCAAAAAAATTATCCGGTCGAGTTCACCGAGCAGAATTTTCCGCTGAGGGTGCGTGCATACGGCATCAATCTCGATTCCGCGGGGCCAGGCCGCTGGCGCGGTGGCGCTGGGGTATATCGAGAAGTCGAGGTGCTTACCGAGCGGGCCATGTTGGGTGTCCGTATGGATAACGTGGCCAATCCCCCCTGGGGTGTGGCGGGCGGGCTGTGCGGGCGCTCGGGCCGGATTCTCCTGAATCCGGGCACGCCGCAGGAACGGCGCCTGCGCTCCATGGAAGACGGCATCATGGTTCAGCGCGGCGACATCATTCGGTTTGAGTGCGTAGGAGGCGGTGGCTACGGCCATCCGTTCGACCGTGAACCTCAGCGTGTGCTGAACGATGTATTGGATGGCTTCGTGAGCGTCAGCAGCGCACGCGATGACTACGGCGTCGTGCTCGGTGCGGATGGCGAGTCGGTCGATCTTGCCGCCACCGATACCTACCGCGCGAGCCACCGCTGGCCAACCAAACTCTTTCATCGTGGCGACTATCTTGACGCCGAAAGCTGGTTTGCGCAGTACGCCGCCTGACCCTCCTCTCTCAATCTGAAGCACTGCGCTTTCCAGGTCTCATTCCCAACTGACGGAGTCGTCATGCCACGCGTCAAAGTGTCCGATATCGAGATGCACTATGACGAGGTCGGAAGCGGACCACCGCTTCTGATCTCCACCGGATGGGCGCGCGCCGAGCGTGCGTTCGTTCAACACCGTGAGCTTCTTGCCAGCCGCTATCGATGCATTCGCCATGACCATCGCGGCATCGGCGCGAGCGACGCACCTGATGCGCCGACCAGCATCGAGATGCTCGCGGACGATCTCGCAGGGCTGCTCGATGCGCTTGATATCGAGCGCTGCCGCGTATTGGGCGGAGGAGGAATGGGAGCACTGGTCGGTATGGAACTCGCCATTCGCCATCCCGATCGTGTCTCCGCACTGATGCTTGGATCGCCCTGTCTGAAGGTCGACAACTTTCTGCGCCAGATCATGGCGATGTGGAAAGACCTGAGAAGGCTTGACCCGGTACTGTGGGCGCGGGAGGTGACCTTCTGGTGCTACACGCCGGACACATTCAACCAGCGCCCCGAGATCGCCGAGGGCGCAGCGCGCGCGCGAGGCGGCGAACAAACCTTTCCTGAGCCTTGGGCATTTGACCGATTGGTGGATGCGTACTGTGCCTACGACGGGACAGCCCGAGCCGGCGCCATCAAGTGTCCCACGCTGATTGCCAACGCCAGCGAATTTGACCTGATCACCGGGCCTCGCTTCGCAGTCGAGGTCCAGCGCGCAATCCCCGGGTCACACTTGCATATATTCGAGAACACCTCGCACAACTTCTGGGTTGAGCGATTCGACGACTGGTGGAATCTGACCCGCGACTTCTTTGAGGCCCATGGTGATGAGTGACGCTTCGCTACTTCATTCCCGATTCCTGATTGAAAAGACCGAAGTTGCCAGCCGCCGCGGTGTCGTGGTGGCTCAACACCCGCTTGCCGCCGAGGCCGGCGCAAGAATCCTCGCTGCGGGCGGCAACGCGATCGATGCCGCAGTTGCCGCGGCCGCAGCGATCACGGTGGTAGAGCCGTCGATGAGCAGTCTGGCAGGTGGCGGCGCAATGATGATTCACCTGGCCGGCAGCCGCCGCAATATTGCAATCGAGTACCTGCCACGGGTTCCTGCGGCGGCCCGGCCCGACATGTATCGGCTTCGCACCGATGGCGCTGCCGGAGGCATGTTTGGCTGGCCGCTGGTCGAGGACAACGCCAACATTGTGGGCGCACGCTCAGTGGGGGTGCCGGGCACGATGGCCGGCCTGACTCTGGCGCTGGAACGACACGGCACCATGCCGCTCGCCAAGCTGTTCGAACCCGCCGTCGCGCTTGCCGAGGAAGGCTTCACCGCCGACTGGTATCTGTCGACGATGGTGGCGGGCGCTGCGCGGCTGATGCGCCAGTTTCCGGAAACCCAACAAATTTTTCTTCCGGATGGTTTCGTGCCCGCGCCACCGCTTCGGGCCTACCTCGGATCAGACCGGTTCCGCCAGCCTGCCCTGGCGAAGACACTCAGACGGCTTGGCGAAGGCGGGTTCGAGGAATTCGCGCGTGGCGAGGTTGGGCGCGCGCTCGTGCGAACCATGCAGAACCAGGGCGGCATCATCACTGCGGAAGACCTCGTGGGCTATCGCGCCCATTATCACGAGACCTTGGCTGAAACCCGTTATCGCGGGGTCACGCTTCACACGCTACCCGGCGCAAATGGCGCAACCACGGCCTTCGCGGTCATGAATATCCTTGAGCAATTCGCGCTCGGCGGTCATGGCTTCATGGGGGCGGACCACCTTCACCTGATGGCATGTGCGCAGCGGGCGGCGTTTCTCGATCGCTTCGCCCACATGGCTGATCCGTCTCGTGTGGGCGTTCCGCTTGCCGGACTGCTGTCAAAAGTTTTCGCGCTGGAGCGCGCGCGTGACATTGCAATGGATCGCGCCGGTCCGCTGAAGGCAGGCGACCCCTGGCCCTTTGAGCGTGCAGCCCGACCGGCAGACGATCGTGCGAGAGGCCCGCTGCGCGATGCGGGCTGCACGACACACCTGTGCGTCGCCGACGCTGATGGAAATCTGGTAAGCCTTACCAACACGCTGGGCGATCTGTGGGGCTCCTATGTCGTTGCCGAGGGCACCGGCATGCTGCTGAACGACGGCATGATCTGGTTCAACCCGGTTCCCGGCCATATCAACTCCATCGAGCCAGGGAAAATGCCACTGTCCAACGTCACGACCGTTCTCGGCAGCCGAGACGGCCGGGCGGCTTTCGCGATCGGCGCACCGGGTGGGCGTAAGGTCATCACATCGGTGCTGCAGGCGATCGTCAATCACGTTGAGTTTGGCAAGTCGCTGCAACAGGCTATTGCCGCACCCCGATTGCACTGCGAAGGTAACCGCCTCCAGATCGATTCGCGTGTACCTGCCGAGGTTCTCAGTGCGCTCGCGCAGCGCGGTCACGCGCTCGAGATACTTGAGGAGTCGTTCATTACCGCAAACTTCGCGCGCCCGGTCGGCATCTCGGTTGATCCCCATACCGGTGTTCTCCGAAGCGGGGTCGATGCACTGCGGATGGCTGCTGCAGTAGGGCTCGCCCCATGAAATCCGCGGGGGTTGTCTGCGCACCGCAGCCACTGGCCGTGGAGGCCGGTGCCGACACCTTGAAGCGTGGTGGCAACGCAATCGATGCCGCCCTCGCCTGCGCGTTTGTGCAAGGTGTCGTCGATCCACAGATGTGCGGGCTCGGCGGTGGCGGCGTCATGATGCTGCACCCGGTCACCACCGGACGCACCGTCGAGTTGTCGTTTTATGCGCCGGCACCGCTGTCTGCCAGCGCCACCATGTTCGAGCCGCTGATCATTGAACGGGTGCGATGGGGTGGCTGGCGGCTGAAAGATCGCGCCAACGAGGTGGGACACCTGTCGGTCTGCACCCCCACCTTCGTCAAGGCGGCGTACCTTGCGTCAGCGCGCTTTGGACGACTCAAGTGGCCCGATCTGCTCGGCCCTGCAATCGAGATCGCCGCCGCCGGAGCGCCGGTCTACCACCATGTACATGACCGCTGGATGCGGCCCACCGAAGGGTTTGCGGACAGCGTGGAAAGACACACTGCAACGCCCTCAGCCCGTCATCTTTACACCCGGCAGGGCCAGATGCTCGCCACCGGCGAGCGCATGCCTACCGGCGAACTCGCGGCCACGCTCCAGCGACTCGCCTTGCATGGCGCTGCTGATTTTTATGAGGGTGAGATTGCCCGTGCAATCGTCTCAGACATGCAGCAGCATGGCGGCCTTCTCACGCTTGAAGATCTGGCCCGCTGTGAAGTGTTTGAGCGCGAACCCCTTTGGGGAACCTACCGGCATCTGAAAATTGCCAGTCCATCGCCACCGGGCGGGGGGCTTGCGCTACTGCTTGCGCTTAAGCTTCTGGAATCGCGAGTCGATCGCGCGCTTGAGCACAACAGTGCGTTGCACGCGCATCGCTTAGCCGAATGCCTGAAGGTGGCCATCGCAACCTGGAAGATCCGAAGCGGTGATCCGCGGTTTGTTCGCGACGACGCGCGCGCAATGCTGGCCGGTGAATCGCTTGCCGCGCTCAGCGACGCCATCCGCGATGATCGTGTGCTTGCGCTGTCAGATATCGGCGCAAAGCTGGTGCCGGACAGCCGGGACACCACGCACGTCAGCGTGATCGACGCTCAAGGCAACGCGGTATCCATGACTCACACACTGGGTCTTGGTTCAGGCGTCGTCACACCGGGCTTGGGCTTCATGTACAACAACGCCATGATGCTGTTCGACCCAAACCCTGGGCAACCGAACTCAATCTCGCCTGGTCGAATCAGGCAGCACGCTACCGCAGCGTCCATCGCATTCGAAGCCGATTTTCCCGCTCTGGCGGTCGGTGCGCCCGGCGGACACGGCATCATCTCAGGGGTTGCCCAGACACTCAGCAACCTGGTCGATTTCGGGATGACGCCGATTGAAGCGGTCTCAGCACCGCGCCTGCATTGTGAGGGCGAACAGATCGAACTCGAAGCCCGGTTCCCGCGTTCGGTAAGCTGCGCACTCGAGGCGCTGGGTCATCCGGTTCGTCACTCGCTCTACAGCTACGACTACACATCAGGCCGCCCGCACGCGGTACGCCGTGCATCCACAGGTGAGCTCAACGGAGGCGCTGATCCTCGCGGCGGGGGCATGGCGCTTCATGCCTGACGGCTAAAGCCTGTTGCCCGCGCACTAACCACCGATCGGGAAATGACAGGCGACCCGATGCCCTGTGTCGATAGTCCTTAGCGGTGGCACTTCATGCGCGCAGCGCTCGGCCGCTCGGCTACACCGACTGCGAAACACGCAGCCGCTCGTCTTGACCGAAGGCGAAGGCACTTCGCCGGGAAGCGTGATACGTGAGCGCGAGGCCTCGATCGCGGGATCAGGTACGGGCGACGCGTCGATGAGCGCTCGGGTGTACGGATGCGCCGCCCGCTCGTAGAGGGAGTCGCGATCAGCGGATTCCACCACTTTTCCAAAATACATCACCACCACACGATCAGCGATCAGCCGCACGACCGCCAAATTGTGAGCGATGAACAGGTAGGCGAGCCCTCGCGCTTGCCGCAGTTCGGCCAGCAGTCTCAGGATCTGCGCTTGAATCGAAACGTCCAGCGCAGATACGGGTTCGTCTGCAACGACGAAATCAGGCGACAGTGCCAACGCTCGCGCAATGCTTACCCGCTGGCGCTGGCCACCCGAAAACTGCTTCGGATAGCGCTCGGCTGCCGACCGGGGTAGTCGAACTGAATCGAGTAGCTCGCCGATCTTTGACTCAAGTTCTGCGGACGATCGTGTCAGCCCATGAATCAGGAACGGCTCAGCCAGGATGTCCCGAACCGTCATCCGCGGGTTGAGCGAACCGAACGGATCCTGAAACACCATCTGCATGCGTCTTCGCAGGGGCCGCAAGGCTTTCTCGGCCAGCCCAACCAGTTCCTGCCCATCGAAGCGCACGCTGCCTGACGTGGGCGGATCGAGCATCAGCAGCGCGCGGCCAAGCGTACTTTTCCCGGAGCCACTTTCGCCAACCACCGCCACGGTTTCGCCTGGATACACCTCGATATCGACCTGATCAAGCGCACGCACCGATACGGGACGCTCGAACGCCTGCGAGCGGAGTGCGAAGGATTTGACGAGGCCCTTCGCCTGGACCAGAGGATGCGCGATGGTCCTCATGCCTGCCAGCACGCGGCAACGTGCTCCGCGCCGAGATTGACCCAGGGTTGTGGTTCAGCGCAACGTGGCATCGCCATCGGGCAGCGGGCGCGAAACGCACACCCCTCATCGCGCTGATCCAGAGCAGGCGGCAGTCCCTCAATCGCAGCGACCGCGGTTTGGCGAGGTCGGTCGAGTCTGGGTACAGATGCGAGCAAAGCCCGCGTGTAAGGGTGCGCCGGGTGGGCGAACAGCGAATGAACCGGCGCCTGCTCGACGAGTCGGCCTGCATACATGACGTTGACCCGCTTCGCATGACGCGCCACCAGCCCCAGATCATGCGTGATCAACAGCACTGCGGTGCCGCTTCGCGCAGCCAGCGCTTCGATCAGCTCGAGGATCTGCGCCTGTGTCGTCACATCAAGCGCCGTCGTGGGCTCGTCGGCCAGCAGAAGCCGCGGCGAGCAGGACAGCGCGCTGGCCACCATGACGCGCTGGCGCATGCCGCCGCTTAATTCATGCGGATAGGCTGCGAGCCGGCGTTCAGGATCTGATATGCCGACCGCCTGAAGCATGGCGCGCACGCGATCGCGTGCTTCTGATCGCGCGAGGCGTTGATGAAGCTCGAGCGATTCGCTTAACTGTCGTCCAATGGTCATCGTGGGATTGAGCGATGTCATGGGTTCCTGGAAGACCATCGACAGGGTGCTGCCACGCAAGCGCCGCAGCGCGTCCGAAGACAGCGCTCTAAGGTCGGTTCCTTCAAACATGAGCCGGCCACCGGTGACTGACGCCACCCGAGGGTCGAGCAGTCCCATGATGGACAGCGCGGTCACGCTCTTACCGCTGCCGCTCTCGCCCACCAGTGCGGCGATCTCACCCTGGCCAACATCAAAGCTGACGCGATCGACAGCCGCGAGCGAACCCGCTCGGGTCTTGAATACGGTGGTGAGTTCTCGTACCTGCAGGAGCGCCGTCGTCTGGCCTGCTGGGTCTGGTTTCATGTCGGAAGTGACAACTCGGGCGACAGATGACATATCGCCCGATGCTAGCATCGACCCCATCGAAAATCGATAGACAGAAGAGGTCGTCGGCGATGGAGAATTCCAGTTCCACGATGCCGCTTTCAGTAGCCATCGACACGGGCGGCACATTCACCGACGTGACCCTGGTCAACCGCGATGACGGCAGGATGGTCAAGACCAAAGTCTCCTCCACGCCGGCTGATCCCTCCTTCGGATTCATACAAGGCATCCTGCGGGCGCTTGAGCTTGCTGACGAATCGCCCGACCGTATCAGCCACGTGTTTCACGGCACCACCGTGGCCACTAACGCCATTCTCGAGGGGCGCGGCGCGCGAAGTGCTCTCATCACCACGGCCGGTTTCCGTCACGTGCTCGAAATCGGTCGTCATGATGTGCCGCGGGCAGCCAACATGTATCACTGGGTCAAGCCTCCGCGACCCGTACCTGCACAGCGAATCTTCGAGATCCGTGAGCGCCTGGATTCCACGGGTTCTGTACTCGAGCCGCTCAACGAAAGCGATGTTCTCGAGGCTGCGAGCCGTATAAAAGAGGCGGGTGTCGAGGCGGTTGCAGTGTGTCTGCTGCACGCGTACGCCAACGCTTCTCACGAGCGCCGAATCGCTCAGATTCTCGAAGCCGAGCTGCCCGGCGTTTTCATCTCGCTCTCGTCGGAAGTGCTGCCTCTGTTTCGGGAGTACGAGCGGTCGATGGCCACCGTTCTCAACGCTTATGTGATGCCTTCGATCTCATCCTACGTCGCACGGCTCGAGTCGCGACTTTCCGAAAAAGGTATCCGAGCGCCGCTTCTTCTGATGAAGTCGAGCGGTGGAGTCACCGGGGCCGACACCGTACGCCGGCAACCGATCCAGACCGCGCTATCCGGTCCCGCAGGGGGCGTGGTGGGCGCAGGGCTGGTGGCCCAACTCTCGGGCCACCGCGACATCATCACGCTTGATATCGGCGGCACCTCAGCCGACATCTGCCTCATGTCCAACGCCAGCGCCTCCATGACCACTGAAGGGCGGATCGGCGAGTGGCCGCTTCAGTTACCCATTCTCGACATCTCAACCATTGGCGCTGGCGGCGGATCGATCGCGCGAATCGGCCCTGGCGGTCTGACCGTGGGGCCACGCAGCGCGGGCGCGGTTCCCGGACCAGTGTGCTACGGCCGGGGCGGCAAGGAACCCACCGTCACTGATGCACACGTTGTGCTGGGTCATCTGCCACCGCGTCTGCTTGGTGGCGAACTCGAACTTGATATAGCCGCCGCGCGGGCTGCTGTGGAAGAGCAAATCGCGCGACCGCTTGGCTTGGGCGTCGAACAGGCAGCCCGCGGTATCGTCGATATCGCCAACGGAAACATGATGGGTGCGATTCGAGTCGTCTCGGTCGAGCGCGGACACGATCCGGGCGCATTTTCGCTGGTGCCGTTCGGTGGCGCAGGCCCTCTGCATGGTTCGTTCGTTGCGCGGCTTCTCGGTATGCGAGCGGTCGTGGTGCCGCCCTCGCCAGGGGTTCTGTCCAGCCTGGGATTGCTCGTCTCTGACCTGAAAAGCGATTTCAGCGCCACCTGCCTCGAACGTCCGCCCGCTTACGATCTCACTCGGGTCAAAAGCACGTTTGAGCGTCTGGTGAGCGAGGCAAATGCCTGGCTGGACCGAGAGCAGGTGCCGCAGTCAGGCCGTTCGCTTCGTTGGATGGCCGCGTTGCGCTATGAGCACCAGGGCTTCGAACTTACCGTGGACTGGCCCACCGGTGATGCCTCCGTCGAAGCGCTCAACAACGCACTTGGGGCGTTTCACCGCGAACATGAAAGGCTCTACACATTCTCGCAGACCGACGCACCGGTCGAACTGGTGCAGCTCCGTGTTCAGGCAATCGGTTCCATGGCAAAACCCGCCATCACGCGACTGAGCGGGTCGGTGCGTCCCCAAGACGCCCAGGTCGGCAGCCAGAATGTCTGGACCGAATCCGGTTGGCGCGTCTGTCCGATTTATGAACGCAGCCTGCTGTCGGCGGGCGTGTCATTCGACGGCCCGGCGATCGTGCAGCAGTTTGACGCCACCACCTGGATTCTTGCTGGACAGCGTGCGACGGTCGACGAATTTGGGCATCTGATCGTGCGCGAGGTTTGAGCAGGCGCCGCGGCTCGCCGCACCCGCCGGTTCGTTGCGCGCCCGCTCGGATATCAGCCCCCTTTGAAGTGTCTGTTGAATGGGAGTTTGTTATGAAGCTGAAAAAGTTCTTCCTGCCTCTGCTCCTGTCGCTTTCTACCTCCTTTTGCCTTCAGTCGGCGCAGGCGCAGCCATTTCCAAACAAGCCTCTCCGGCTGGTCGTTCCCTACCCGGCAGGCGGACCCGTCGATTTCATCGCGCGCTCCCTCCAGCCCGAGTTGGCGAAAGTTTGGGGTCAGCCCGTCGTGATCGATAACATTGGCGGAGGTTCAGGCATGATCGGCGGCGTCGCCGTGTCGAAGTCAAAACCGGATGGCTATACCTTGCTGATCGGTGGAGTCCAGACGCATGCGATGAATGCGGGTGTTATTCGCTCCATGCCCTACCACCCGTTGAAGGACTTCACCCCCATCGTTCAGGTAACAAGCGTGCCCTGGGTCATCGTGGCAAACACTGCTCTGGGTATTCGAACACCAGAAGAGATGATTGCCGCTTTACGAGGGAAACCCGATCATTATTCCTACGCGTCCTCCGGTGTGGGCAGCGCGGCGCACCTCACCTTTGCCTCGCTCCTGAACCAGGTGGGTGCCAGGGCTGTGCATGTTCCTTACAAGGGCACCGCTCAGGCGATTCAGGACGTCATTGGCGGCCAGGTCAGCTTCGGTATGGCAGACGAAAACACGGTCATGCCTCACATCCGTTCCGGCAGACTGACGGCAATCGCCTCAGCAGGCAAGCAGCGCCTGGCCGACTCGCCCAATCTTCCCACGCTGGGCGAAAAGGCGCTGCCAGGCTTTGAGATGCAGCCCTGGCATGTCATCTACGGGCCTCCTGGCATGGACGCCGACCTCGTCAGGACCATGGCGGCTGACATACGCAAAGCGCTGGAAGCGCCGGGTCTGAAAGAGCGGCTGAAAGGGGCAGGTGTGCTGGTCACACCTGCGCAGCCAGAGCCCATGGTAAGTAGGGAGTATGAGCGTTGGATACGGGCAGCGCGCGAAGCCAATGTCGTACCCGAATAATCAGGCTCCAGCATCGGGGATACAGCCCATGGATCTTGGATTAAGCGGTGCTCAGGTTGTCATCACCGGGGCGTCCGCGGGTATCGGCCTTGCTTCTGCGCACGCCTTCGCTCAGGCCGGGGCTGATTTAACGCTGGTTGCCCGCAACGCAGTGAATCTGACGGCGGCAGCCACCGAGATTCGATCCCGATATGGCGTTACCGTCAAACCGATCGCAATGGACATGGCCAGCAGCCCGGCGGTCGTTGAGATGATCAACCAGTGTCCAGAGGCCTCGGTACTGGTCAATAACGCTGGCGCCGTGCCGGCAGGATCGATAGAGTCCGTCGACGAATCCGCCTGGCGCGCCGCGTGCGACGTAAAGGTATTCGGCTACATCAATGCCACGCGCGAGATGCTTCGGCACATGGTCGCGCGTCGGCGGGGCGTCATCGTCAACGTCATAGGCGGTGGCGTTCTGAACCGGTATGACTATGTTTGCGGAACCTCTGGTAACGCTGCGCTCTCGGCGTTCACACAGGCTGTTGGGTCGCACTCGACGGACCACGGGGTGAGGGTGCTCGGCATACATCCGCCTCCCACTCGCACTGAACGGTATTTCGCACTGGCTCGTCGCCGTGCAAAGGATCGCCTGGGGGACGAGTCACGCTGGAAGGAGGCACTGCCCGACCTGCCATTTCGCCGGCTCGCTGAGCCGCAAGAGGTTGCAGCGATGATCGTCTTTGCCGCGTCAAATCAGGCCACCTACCTGAGTGGCACATGCATCACGATGGACGGAGGGCTTGCGCATCGCTAGACGATCAAATACCAAGTCCCGACTGATGCCGCACAGGCGCTGCAGCTGAACCGAAGAAGCCGGTCATGCGCCGCAGCCCCATTTCCAAGGAGCCTGCGTGAACGACACCCTGTTTCAACCACTGCCCTCCGACGTGCGTGCAGCACTGGCAAGGGGCGGTTCCGCCAATATTGCAAACTGTCTCTTGAACCGCGGTCTTCGCAATACTTTCATGGTGGGACTGCAGCCCCTGATCGCTGATCAGCCCCCGTTGATTGGGCCCGCTTTCACGCTTCGCTTCATTCCATCACGCGAAGACCTTGACACGCTGGCGGCCTACGCCCGCGACGACAACTTGCATCGACGAGCCATCGAGGAGTGTCCAGCAGGCGCTGTACTGGTTCTTGCACCCGGCGGCGACAGCGGCGTGTCGGTAATGGGCGACATGATGGCGCTGCGCCTCAAAGCACGGGGCGTTGAAGGCGTTGTTACCGACGGCGGCTACCGCGATACGCCCGGCATTCGTGCGACCAGGCTGCCGTGTTTCCAACGCCTCGCATCAGGTCCCGCAACGCCTATCCGACTACACCCGGTGGAATTGAACGCTCCGGTGGGTGTGGCCGGTGTGCCCGTGTATGCGGGGGATATCGTGGTGGGTGATGCTGAAGGTGTGGTGGTCATTCCACGACACCTGCTCGAAGACGTGGCGCGCGAAGCGGCCGCCAACGCTGACTACGAAGCCTTTGCCGCCGCTCGTATTTCCAAAGGACATTCACTTTTCGGACTGTTTCCCGCGACAGCACAGAGTCGCGAGGAATTCGCGCGATGGGTGAGCGCGGGTCGGCCTGCCATCTAACCACCGGGTAATAAATTCCGACGCTTCGGAGCACGCCATGAATCAACCCACCCCTGCGTTAATGAAAACCTTGGAGCTGCTGATCCATACCTCAGATCTGGATCCAGCCAGATGGCTGAATTTTCCGGACTACGGACTGCGCCAGTATTTCCTTTGGAAAAATCCCGACAACGGCGCCAGCATCGCCATCATCGAATTCGACAAGGGCGGGCGCATTCCCACCAAGCACACCCATGCATCCAATCAGTTCATGTACTGCCTGCAGGGCGATTACGAATATACGGACACCGGTCTACGGCTTAAGCCCGGATCGTTTTACATGAACCCGAAGGACCACCCCCACGGACCGACGATCGCCCATGAGAAAAGTGTTCTGATCGAAATTTATGATGGCCCTCACTACTACGAGAAACCGATTTTTCACACGGACGAGACGATCAGCGGGGTGCTGGCGAAACCCGGTGCGGGCGACTGAGCCGGTGCATTCACCTCGACCGCGTTGAAACTTAGGCACCCTCTTTCTACTGTCAGAACAGACGCGCAATCAGCGGTAACGATAGCGACGCCACAATGACCTGAATGCCCAGCGCCAGCCCAGCGTACGCGCCCGCATCGGGGTGTACCTGCATGGCCCGCGCAGCACCAATGCCATGGGAAGCAGTGCCCAGCGCGAATCCGCGAACAGCGGGTGAATGAATTCCGATGCGATCGAACAAATATTTGGCGCTCAGCGCCCCGATCATGCCTGTGATCACCGCAAACACCGCAGCAAGCGCAGGAATACCGCCGATCCGCTCAGCAACCCCCATTGCCACGGGCGCCGTCACCGACTTGGGTGCGAGCGAGCGCAGCACTTCATCCGGCAGCCCCAGCACGTAGCCCATTACCACTGCCGACAGCGCTGCAGCCAAGCCGCCGGCAATCGCGGCAACAATTAACGCGGGAGCCCGCTTTTTCAGCTCAACCCGTCGCTCCCAGAGCGGCCATGCGAGCGCCACCACCGCTGGCCCCAACAGGAAGTGAATGAATTGCGCGCCCGAGAAGTAGGTTTGGTAGGGCGTGCGCGTAAGGTGCAGGATCCCGGCGAGCACAATGACAGACCACAGCACAGGATTGGCGATCGGTGTCTGATTGAGCCGCGAATAGAGCGTATGGGCCATCACATAAACAGACAGACTGGCGGTGAGCCCGAACAGTGGTGTGGCCGACAGATAAATCCAAAGCTCAACGAAGTCACTCATCGGTTTCGCCTTGGGACGATCGTTGCCACAGGGCGCGCAGAACGAGCGCGGTGACCACCATGCCGATCCAGGTCGACAGCGTCAGCACCGCAAGCAAGGTCCAACCCGCAAGCATGATCAGGTCGGTGTGCAGCAGGACCCCTACGCCAACGGGAACAAACAATAATGAAAGATGCGGAAGCAAAGCATTCGCCGCGCTGGCCACCGGCTCACGCAGCGGCGGCCAGGCTAGCGCAAGGGCCAGCATCAGCATGCCAATCACTGGCCCTGGCCAAAGCCCAGAGACAACCTGCGCAATGATTTCGCCTGCGCATTGAAAGATCAGGACCCAGGCAAAGCCTTTGAGTGCAGTCATTGCGGTTGCGGCGCGCCTGGCTCTTTCTATCAATCCACCTTGATGTTGTGATCTTTCACCAGGCGGTCAAACTTGGCCCGCTCGCTCGCCACAAAGCGGGTAAGTTCCTCAGGGGTTCCAGTGGCAACCTCGGCTCCCTGCTCTGCGAAGCGCTTCTTAACCTCAGGCATGTTCAAAAACTGCGTGGACTCAGCGCGCAACCGTTCGACAGTTTCCTTCGATAACCCCTTGGGCCCGTAGAGCGCCTGCCACTGCCCAGCCATAAATCCAGGAAAGCCAGACTCTGCGACGGTGGGCACATCCGGCAGGAAGCTCATGCGGCTACCGCTCATTACTGCAATCAGCTTTAGTTTGCCCCCCTTGACGAACGGATAGGTGGAGAGCATTGCAATGGAAAGCGCCTGTGCCTGCCCAGCGGCGACGTCGGATAGCGCCGGGACACCGCCCTTATACGGTACAAATGTGATGGGAACGTTTGCGCGCGCACTGAGCTCGATTCCCGCGAGATGCGACGCGCTGCCGTTACCAAGCATCGCATAGTTGAACTTCCCGGGATTGGCTTTCGCGTACGCGAGCAACTCACGCACGCTGGACACCGGAAGCGACGGATTCACAGCCAGCCCGTAGGGCGATCCGATCAGCATGGTGATGGGCGTGAAATCTGTAAGCGGGTCAAAGGGCAAATTAGGATTCACCGCAGCACCACTGGTGAAAGCCCCCAGATCTGCCACCAGTAGCGTGTAGCCATCGGCAGCCGCCTTCGCGACAAGATCGGCGCCAATGTTGCCTCCAGCCCCCGCACGGTTTTCAGCGACAAAGGGTTGGCCCAAGACCTCGTTTAACCGCGCGCTCAACTGACGCGCGACGACATCGGTAGCGCCTCCTGCCGCGTAGGGAACAATCATCCTGACCGGACGCGAGGGGTAGGGTTGCGCCGCGACGGTATCAGCGCTGATATAGGCGGTCGCTGCCACCAGAATGCTCAATAGCCGCTTAAAACTAATGGTGTGCAAAATCACTCTCCTCGTTTTTCTTCTCGGAACTGTCCGTATTTTCTTCCTTACGGTTCGAATTCAGCGCCCCGTAAAGCGCGGCTTTCGATTTTCGCGATGGGCTGCAATGCCCTCCGCCACATCGCTGCTCCACTCGAGATGCCGCCGCAGCGTATCAGCGAGTTCACGCGCCGGCGCGAACCCCGGGGCGAGGCGTGCATTGACAATTTTTTTAGCGCCGCGCGTTGCCAGCGGTCCGCTTGCCGCAATTCGCGCCGCGATCGCAGCAACCGACTGTCGCAGCTCCGGGCCTGGATAACATCCCTGCACGATTCCATAGTCCGACATCTCGGCACTGCTGATCTCGCGGGTGGTGCAGATCATTTCGAGCGCGCGCGCGCGTCCAACAATCTGTGGCAGACGCACTGGCCCGCCTGCCCCCGGAAACCCACCCCATGCCGCTTCGGGCATGCATAGCGTTGCGTGCTCTGCTGCATAGCGGATGTCGCAGGCCAGACAGAGTTCAACCGCACCCGCGAGCACTTTGCCGTTCAGGCTTGCAATGACGATCTGCGGCAAAGCCTCGATCGCGTCAAAGATCCGGTTCGCTGCCATCACCAGTCGCACAACCTCGTCTTTCGAGAGTTGCGCACGAATCGTGGGATTCATGATGCCCATTGAAAAGAATGCGTCGCCGGCGCCCGTGATGACCAGCACCTGGGTGTGCTCATCGTCACGCAGGGCCTCTGCGATCCAGCCCAAACGCGCAAGAACCTCAGGCAACAACCGGTTCATGTCGTGCTCGCGTTCGATGGTAAGGGTCAAGACCCCGCCGTCGCGCTCAACCAGCAGGCCTTCAGGAAAGCGTTCGACGCCCTCAGGCGCAAGTCGTACCGGTGCATTCATCACGGAGTTCCTTGATCAGTTTCGGCGCAGGCTGTTGAACCATTCGAGCGCGTTTTCTTTTCCGGCGAGATGCCTGGGATCGCCATACAGCGACGCCATGAACGTGACGCGATGGCTTCCCTGCGCCACCGTTACCTCTGTGGCCTGGCTGCCGCCGGCAGCCAGGGGCCGCCTGGCAAGCGTGGGATGTAGCGCTTCATCCACCAGCCCAATATGAAACCGGATTGGCGTGTCGTAGTGCCAGTTTGTC
>Ga0194116_10004182_pt1 | contig 16774 bp, 17 predicted proteins | sample TA2MahsurfametaG_4_FD_148617 | JGI IMG/M metagenome (GOLD analysis project Ga0194116, IMG submission 148617) | Freshwater microbial communities from Lake Tanganyika, Tanzania - TA2015008 Mahale S9 surface | ecosystem: Environmental > Aquatic > Freshwater > Lake | place: Tanzania: Lake...
TATCTAAATGATTTGATAGAATTTGAATCAGAAACGATTATGAATTCATTTTATAATACTTATAAGGATAAGGAAACAAAATAGTTCATTAAAAAATGATTTCTTTTACAAAATCAATGGGCGTTTTAAATGTGCAAAGGTGTAAAAAAAAATTGATTTAAAAATAAATAAATTTAAATATTAATAAAGTAATAATTATGAATAAACATATTAAAAGATTTAACAATATTTCAAAGGCGATTTATGGTAATTTCTTTTCAGATTTGGGGACAACTGAAATTACAGATGACTCAACACTTGAAGATATAAAAATAAAAGTAATTCCTAACGAAGGCATTCATAAAAATTTAGAATATATAATTACAATCAAATTTCAGGAGGAAGGAAACTGGCCTTTGGTTTATATAGATTCTGAAATATTTGATAAAATAAAAACAGCTCAATATTTACAAAATAAAGGAAAAGTGGGAATCCATAAAGGCGTTTGTATAAAAAATCTTGGATATGGTTACAATTTTAACAAAAATTTTCAAGAATTATGTGATAATAAATGGGAAAATTATATTTATTACTTGATTATCACATTCAATAATATACAAGATTTTGAAAAAGGTAATGGATTTAAATCAAAATATAAACAAATATTATCAATATAATATGTGTCATAATTATAAAAAGATAGATAAAATTATAATTTCTTAGTGTTTCATTTTTTATTTTCGTTTTTGGTATGCTCTTTTCCTGTATTCTTTTAGTTTTTGTAAATAATTAGCACCATTATCCATAACTTTTTCTTTATTTTTTTAATCTTTTTTATAATTCATTTATGCGTTGTTTTAACAATTCATTTTTTATATTAAACTATTATAACTAAATATTTTTACACCCTTGAACATTTGTTATTAAATCGGTATTTAGAGCGGTGCAAAAGTGTAAAATAAGTTTATTTATTTTTATATAACTTTTCAAAACTACTAATTAATTCAGTCATACAATTAAAGTACATATCATTAATTTGTTCTTTGACTTCAAAATTTTCAACATGTTCTTCATTAATGTTAAGTAAAAATTTATTGATGCCTTCAAAGTTTAATAATATTTGATCATCATCTAAAACCAAACAATTTTCATATCTTGATAAAAAGTAATCTTTATATTTATTGTATGACCTTGAATCTTTCCATAAAATGACACTACTAATTGAATCTAATGAATATTTAAATTCATGTTTAGATAAATAAGATTTAACCATAATTTCAGAAAATTCTCTTGATCCACACACTCTATCTAGATTATTAATTAAATAATCTTCAGGAGTATCCATTCTAAGTTGTTCACAAATATAATCATATAATACCTCATATTCATCTATCTCAACATTATTACAAATTCTTAACATATTTTGATGATTTAAATTTTTATTTAATGACCAACTTAGAGTTATAAAAAGTGGTTTACCCTTTTTGTCAAATTTAATAACCATATCATTTAAATGTTCGTCTAATTCTAAAATTTTTATAACTTCACCTTCTAATTTAGAATTTGGTGCCATTATATTTACTATAGTGTTGGCATCATTGTTTAGTTTTAATTTAAGAAAATGCAAAAAACTTTCAAATGCATATATCATTAATAAATATTTTCCATTAAGAATACGTTCTGATTGTCCAAATATTTTTATATAATTAAATGGACAACAATTAATTTTATTTTCGATATCTAGAACATCACAAACTTCATTTAAATATTTTTCCAATTTCGAAATATACATGTAATATTGTCCATTCTTTTTAGTAATCATTGATTCTTTATTTAGAACTAAATAGTTTAACTTGTTTGCAAATAAATTTGTACCAAAAAAGAATTGATTAACACGAGATAGAGGAATAATATTTTGACGAGTTAATTCTGATGATGTTTTTGAATTAATATTATTTACTAAACCAGATTTTACTATATTATGAAAAATACCAACATATTGACTTGTAGTTTCCATTAATATTATTTGTATATTTAAATAATATTAATAGTTTTCAACTTTTATAAATTAATCAATTCTCTTAAAAACATAAAATCTAAATAGATCATTCCAAATACGACCTTCTTTTTCAGCTCCTTTTAAATCACCATAAAATCTAGCAACATCCTTATAAAACTTTTTGTTTTTAGGATTTTGTTCATAATCAATTACATTCATAAACCATTCTTTATTCATATTATACAAATTAACAAATAAATCGGTATCAACTAAAATACAACCCGCTTTTTCCATTGTCTTAATCATTAATTTAGGTGTTATTAAATATTCTGTAAGAAATTTTCCTTCTTGACTAACCCAACTCATATGTACATCAATTGAATTTCCAGGTTCATCTTTAATATCACCATCAAATTTTTTAACTATTTCAAAGAATTTTGAACGTTGTCCATTATCATCAGTGTAATAAGATGTATATGATTGTTTTCCATTTAATAAATTTAATACTTGTTTTGAATCAAATGTTGTACAAAGTAAATAACCATCTAATTTTAAAAAATGTTTTACTGTATTAGATAAATTATTAATAGATGCTTGTGAATCAAAAATATAATGAATAGCAAATTGACAATTGATAATATCATATTTTTTATCTTTTCCAAAATAATAATTAATTTTCTTCTTATTATCTGAATTCATAGATGGAAATTTTTTTTCTTGTGATTCTACAGTTAGAGATACTGATGGATCCGCATGAATAAAAAACATTTTAGTAAAATCTGGATATTTTTTAAAATTATTTTGATATCTGACAGTTGAGCTATCTAAAACACCAAATAAACCTTCATAATCTGGATCAATACCTACAAATTCATTTACTCTAGAATGATACATTCTCATAATGTCACCACCACGACCACAACCTAAATCTAATACATTTTTCTTTCTAGCTTTTCCATCTATATTTTCTTTACCTGGTGAACAATATGAATAAATAATAATTGATTTAATCCAATTATGAAACTCTCTAAATGTACTTCCCAAATTGGTAATTTTCTGATAATAAATATCTTGGGCTCTTTCTGATGATATTACTTTAGTATCAATTCTTGACGATAATATTTTTTGTTGTTGAACATAACTTTCTGGTCTTGATAATTTTTGAATTTCTTCAATAGTAACAGCTTCTATCATTGATTTCCATATTTTAATTGCATTATCTTTAAAATTACCATATTGTTTTTTATTTTTAATTACTGATTCTGTTTTGTCCCATCTTGTTCTTAAAATTTTCCATCTGTATTGATGAGGAATTGCTACATCATTATTATATATGACTTCAACAACTGTTTCATCATTAATTAAATTACCTTCTACATCTCTTACTTCATCTTTTTCTAATATAAAATATGCTTCGTGATTATTTTCTTCTTTCATAAATGGTACAGGTACTTCTTTATTTCCAACCAAATCTCCAACATAAAAATTAGCAACTCTAAATATCTTATTTTTTCCACCTCCTCCAACTGAATTATCAAATATTTCTAAATATCCACCAGTTTCCATATTTCTCTGAAAGGTCATATAAATATCTACTGAATTTGTATGAGGTGGTTTATATTTAAAAATTGGATACTTGTGTTCTCTTTTGTCTCTTGTATACTTTTGATCTATACCGGTATACATAATACCATCTATAAAATATGGACATGCTACTTTTGAATTATTAGTACATGCATTCCATATCAAATGACTGAATGAATAAACTTCTGAATTTTCACCACCTGTTGGAAATAAAAACATTTTATTATGAAAAATTATGTCATTTGGTTTTGCATCTTTAATTAACTTATTTAAATTTCCAAAAAACTTTTCAACTTCATTTTCATAATGTTTTTCTTGTTTGATAATATCAAAATTACCTTCAAATGGTTTAATATTATATGCTTTAATTTTTATTTTATCAATATAATTATTTACATATTTGAGTCGGTTAGCTAACATGTTTTCATTCTTAATATCTTTCCCTGTAAAAAATAAACAGTCATAAACCATAAATAAGTAAACATTATTATCCTTAATATGAATTAATTCTCCTTCTAAAATTGTATTATTGAGATCTTTGACTTCATATTGGGTCTTTTTAACAACTAAATTATTTGAAATCATATATATATTATTTTCAAAGATTAATAATTGATATTTTTCTCCATCAATTTTATCAGAAACTGAATATTTATTTGGAATTTTATCTACTACATGCTGAACTTCTGCACTAATGGGTTGCATAGTATATAAATTGGTGAATGAATCATTTTCTGAATTATATAATAATTTTTTATATGCTTTCAAAACTTTTTGATTTTCATCTTTTGGAATAATTTCACTTGAACTATCCAATACTTGTTTAATTAATAAAACTTCTTTGTTAATTTCATCTAAAACTTTATCTGTTGGTTTTGATTTCCCCGGAACATATTCTAATTCAGCTTCATAATTTTTATCAGATGTATTTAATCCATCTGGACTAGTAGATGAAACAACATTTGTTAAATCTAATCTAATTGTACCTTGTTTTTCATCTGATTTAATTATTAAACTGATACGTCTCTTAAATCTAAAAAATATTTTATCAGCATCATTAATTTGTAAGTTTGCTAATTTTTCAATTTCTTTAGCATCTATTGGATCTTCTTTACTTAATCTAACACGAACATCATATTGATCAAAATCATGAACATTTTTAACATCTTTAACTTTATTTATAAAAGTAAAACCTTCAGAATTATAAAATTGAGAGACTAGAATATTAAATATTACATGATTTTTTCTCTGATGAACTAAATTTAAGAAATTATTAATTCTTTCCAAACCATCAATACTTACACGAAATACATTACCATTTACTGGACTATAACCAATATCTAAACTAGTTACAGTTTCTAATTTTAGTTTTTCTTCTAATGACCTATGTTTTGCAAAATTTAATAAGTTCATATATTTAATAATCGACAGCTTGTTATCTGGTCGAAAATTATTAAACATGATTTCAAATTCATTAGTTTCACTAACTTTTGAAAATATAGTTTTAACTTGATCTGAATTATTTATTGATAACATTATGTATTATTAGAGAATGTTTTCTTAAATGAAATTAAATTATTTTCATTTTTTTTTTTGATTAAAATTTTAAATAGTTTTTTTCTCAATAGTATTAATTACTTGCTAAAAGATGAAAAAATTTGTTGATTTTAAAAAATTTTTAAGTAAATCTAATATTTTATTATTTGATGGAGAATACAGGATTGCTCATTATAATTATTTACAACTGTCAGAACAAAAAGGAGGTTCTGATTATTTAGCAAATAAGATTAAAAATCAAGGAGATATTTTATTTAAAATATTTGTATATTCTTTGGTTAATAATAACATTGAAAGAATTAATTTTATTATGGAAAAAATAATTTTTTGAGTTTAGATTTAGTTTATAATATATAGTTAGTTAATGAATACAAAAAATAATTTTTATAAATTATTAGATATCACAAATTTAGCTTCATCATTTGAAATTAAAAAAGCGTATCAAAAAAAAATTATAAAATTTAATAATATTTTAAAACTTTCAGATGATCAAATAAGCGATATTAAAATGTTAAAAATAGCTCTATACGTTTTATTAAATTCAGAACTTAAACAAAAATATGATAATTATATTAAAAGTGTAAAACAAGAAACTGTTTCTCATTCTGAACCTCAAGCTATTAATCAAAATGAAGATGAAACACTTGATTCTTTATTTAACGTTGATAATACTTGGATGAATAATGAACAAAAAACATCTGATAAATCGTCAAGAAGAAATAGATTTGAAAATAATTCTATTGGTGATAGAGTATTTAGTATGAGTCATCTTAATAAAAGACCTGGTTATTCTTCAGATTTTGAAATAGACTTAAGAAAACAATTACAAGGTCGAGAAGATAAATCAACTAAAACATTGAATAAATAAATGGTAAAATTTGTAAAAAATTATCTAATACTTTATAGATATGAGCGATCTAAAAGAAAATGCTGCTCTAAAAATTCAATACTTACTAAAATTAAATAATTCCAAAAAATTATTAAATGAATTAAAAACTTTAGAATTAAAATCAAAAGCTGAATCTTTATCATTTGATGATTTTAAAAAAATTATAATTAAAAAAGATGTTATAACTAATGTTGGAAACTTTACTGAATCACTTGAAAAACTTAAAAAAGGGTTATCTATTAATCCAAGAGTTTTAATAACTTCTTATATGATTACTTATTTTTCTATTGATTTATTGGGTGAAGAAAAAGATAGGCATCCTACAGATAATTTTATTTTAGAAATAGCATCTAATGTTGTTAATAAATTGGAAGAAAATAATATTAATCAAATATGGGATATATTGAGAGATTTTAAAGTTTGTTTTAATAATTGGTCACAAATGGATAAAGATAGAACTATTGAGAAATTAGTTGTATCATATTATTACAGATGTGAACATCTTGAAAAGATTAATTCTGGTGAATTATCTAATAATGACTCGATACAAAAACAAAATATGATAGATGAATTAGAAAGACAAAAAGAAGATATTATTAAATCAATTAAATTAATTGACAGAAAATTTGATATTAAATATTTGAAAGAAAATTACAAACAAATATTTAACACTATTCAACAAACATGGTCTAATGTTTATGACAATGTTGGTAATATCATGAAAAAAGCTTTTTATGATATGTTAGTCAGAGATATTCAAGATGGTAATTTAATATCTTGCTTTAATTTATTAAAAGAAATAGGAGAAAGATTATCATTATTATGTCCAAAAAATAAAGTAGCTTCATTTAAAAAAAAATTTAGTGATGATAATTTAACAAATATATTAGCAACAACGGAATTTACAACAGATTTAATTAAATTTATTGGAATGATTATTGATTTCATTAGTCTTGTTGATGCACCAATAAATGACGATTCTAATAAACAATGGAAACAAGAAATAGTTAATTTACTAACCCTTAATTTTACAAATAATTTTCCAAAAATATTAATTCAAATAGAAGAACATATTGATGTTATCTATGATTTAATTATATCGATGAATAAAGACTAACATACTTCAAACTTTATTTCTGTTTGATTTAATTCATTATATTCACTTAATATTGAACTAAATGCTTTTAATCTTCTTTCTATGGGAGTACCCGATAATTTTCTACTTCTTATTTGGACTTTTTTTTCTAAACTTAATGCTTGTCTTTTCTCTAAATTTTTAATGAATCCATAAAATAACCATTCACCAAGATCTTTATTTAATTTGGTATATTTAGCACCTCCGACTAATTCTCCGTTGTGTTGTCTTATTCTACGATTGGTATTGTTTGTACATCCAACATATGTTTTATTATTACAAGTGTTTATTAATAAATATATAATATAATCTGACATTTATATTATATTATATTTTTATTTTTTAGGTAATTTTTATTTATCAGCTTTTTATTCTATTTTTATTATTCAGTTGCTATTTATTATTAAAACGAAGCTACTAGTCTTTATTCTTCAGCAGCAGCAGTCTTTCTTTCTTCTTCAGCTTTTCTTTCTTCTTCAGCCCTTCTTTCTTCTTCAGCCTTTCTTTCTTCAGTTTTTTCTTTTTCTCCTTTACTCACTTTAGCAGAATCATTTGCTTTATTTAATGAAGAATTAAAAATTTCTTCATCTCCTTCATTAGTACATTTATTTAAAATTTTAATAAAAACACAAAATAAATTTTTATTTGCGCTAAAAATATTATCTAATAATTTTTTTTTGTCTGTATGGTTTTCATATTTTTGTCTTATATTATCTTGGTTTTAAAAATTAACATCATTAAAAAAATTATCTAAAATATTATTGTCTATTTTTTCTAATTTATTTGGTTCGTAATCTGTATGTAATTGATTACCACCATATAAAGTTTTCAATTTTAAATATTTATTTTTATATTTTAAATATTTTGAATAGTAATTAATCATATATATTATTTGAGATTAGAAAAATAAATTAAGAATTTGATTCTAAATGATCATCTGATTTTTCTTTTTTACTGTTATAACGATAAAAACTACCAGATAAACTGCCTATAGTATAATCTTTTAAACCACTTTCTTTTGATAAAAGAGCATTCATTGCATCAAGTGTATCTATTGTAAAATCACCACATCCCAAAAACTTGGTATCTTGACGATATAATTTGCAGTACAAAACAGATGCACCAGCATTTTTACTGACATGTTCCATCAAATCTTTTTTAACCTGATTATAATCAGATGATTCTGTCAAACCATTCATAGTAAAAAAGACACGATAATAACTATATTTTACTCGATAATTATTTGAATCATTTCTTAGTTTTTTATATGCATTAACTGCATTTGATACAGTATTAAATGTTAGAAAATATGAGCTTGTAGATTTAGTTTCTGTATGACTCTCAAGTCCCTCTAGACCAGTATATACACTAGAATTTAATTGATCACCAGATGCAGATTTTAATAAAAGAGTACGTCCAGGTTTACGAACAGCTTTCTTTGACTTGTCGTCAGTATATTCTTCAGTTTTAACTACCTTTTCATTCTTTGAATGTTTAGAAAATTTAGTTGATTCGGAATTAGTTTGTTTAGTAGGCATTACTTTATAAGAAAATATCTCCTTAAATATTATTTATCAATTTTTTTTTTTTTTTTACTTAAAAACGTATTTTTTTAATATCGTTATTTACTTCTTTATCAAATTCTTTTATTATTTTATTAACATGTGGATATCTAGATAACCAATTATAATATTTATCCCAATTAAAAGAATCAACTAATTTTTGTTTATTTTTGTAAACTTTGAAAAACTTAATAATGTTATAATAAACAATAAATTTCGTTATAATTTCAAAAAATTTTTTAAAATAATGTATTTCTTTTAATTTTTCTAAATATTTATTTTTATCATTCATTATCCAATAATAAGTTTCCCAAATATCTTTTAATAAAATTAAATGATATCCATCGTACAAAAAATTCATATTCATATTTTGTACTATCTTCTCTAAAATAATAAACTCGTTTTCAATATTTCTTTTATAATTATTTATTAAACATGAAATATTCGGTATAACTTGTGTATAGACATATGATCTAGACAAAAATTTTTTTAAAAGTTCTGGTAAAAAAATAACATCATAAAATGCATATTTTAAAATATCATCTGACATATTATGAATTTTTATTTCTATTAAATAAATTGGACCTGTTTTTTGCTCTATTTTTTCTAGTTCTATTATTTTTTTTTCAGTTATTATTTTATTATCTACTAATAAATTATAAATTGAACATTTTCCTTTTACTCCAGATTCTAAATACGAATAATCACATAAATATTTTGTATCATAAAAACCTTGACAAAAATTATTAATATTTTCTTTGGTAATTAATAATTGATTAAATAAATAAGGAATATCTAAAGATTCAGATCCGTGAAGAACTTTTATAATTTTTGCATTAGTTAATAAATCTAATAATATTTGATTACTTTCTTTTGATAATTCAGGTGGATATAAAACAAAAATATATCCATTATTTGAATCATTTTCTAAATTAATTTGCATTAAAGCAACATCTCTGTCAGTTTTTGATACTTTATTAAATTCATAATCAATACCTAAATAATGTTTATTTGAAATATCTTGAGATGATAAATTAAATTTTTTAATAATATTATTCATATGATTAATATTTATATTATTATCAACTTTAAGAATGTAATAAGTTTTTGAATTAAGACCAGGATAAAATTCTTTTTTTCCTGAAAGAATTAAATTCCATTTTATATTATCCATTTAAAAAAGATGAGAAAAAAGTTATTTATAATTTTTCTAGTACTTTAAATAATTCAGAACGACTTTCTTTAATTAATGACAGATTTTTAGTAGCATTTTGTTCCCAAATCAAAGTTCTATTTATAATTTCTTCTTTCTTCATTCTAAAATGATTTTTAACAACATCTTCAAATCCAGAAGGTGGATTATTAATCATATCAATCATTGCTAATCTAATTGTATGTGGTTGACGATCTTCATTATATGCATTAGATGCTTGTTTACCCTTTGTTGTATTCATTTCACGTTCATATCCAGGTTCATTAAAATATGGTTGTTCTACTAAAATTAATGACTGAATAGAAACCATAACTTGAAGAAATGTTGATGTCTTTGGATTCCAGCTTTCACCGTCTTGTCCTCTCCATGTACCCAATAAACTGAGACATACTTTTCCACTATCATATAAATTAGGATTAAATCTCACTTTATTATTTCCTGTTGTATGAAGTAAAACTTGAGGAACATTGTTAGGATAATCTGGAGGCAAATAAACATGAAATTCAAATAATCCATTTTCATATGGTGTATCTTTTGGACCTGAAATAATAAAACTAAATAAGTTAAAATTATCTTTTGGTACTCTAGTCCAAATAGTTGATTCCCAATTTAATGGTAATCCTGATTTAAAACTTGAAATTTCTGATAATATTCTCATTAATGCTTTTTGTTCTGTTTTTATACCTTTAGATTTAATAAATCTATGACAGCTTGGAATTTCATAAGTACCAAATTGTAGTTTCTTCATAACTTGACAATATTCTTCTTTAATGTTAGTTGAAATGACAATTTCTTGTACTGGTTCTTGATATTTACTAACATACCATTCACTCATACAATAAGTTTGCAATAAAAATTCATCATTTAATGAATCTTGAGAATTTTTAAATAATATATCAATTTCGTCATATAAACTCTTCAATCCACCACAAATATCATTAATTGTTTTCTGATTGATCGACTTTCCAATTAAATTTGTTAAAATCTTAAAAATTTCTGAATATAATTGACGATTTTTATCCATATCTAACATATTGAGACCCCTAATTTGGTTAATAATGTAGACTAATAATACTGATTCATTTATCATTTCAAAATTAGAATCATCAATCATTCTATTAATATTACTCAAACATGTGACTAATTCTGTTTGTTGTAATTCTTGTTCTTTAATATATGCCTTAATATCCCAATTTTTTTGATCATCACCACCATAACCTGTTCCTGATTTCCAATATTTATTTTTACTATTAGATTCTAATAATGTAGACTTTGGAACAGCTATCTTAATATTGATTTCTTCTGATGGTTTTTCTTTAGTAATTGAAGATAATTTAATCAATTGATATTCTAACTCATTGAATGAAATAGTTGGGTTGGAATTAGATGGTGCATCTGGAATAATATATTTATAAGCAACATTTTCTAATTGAGATCCTAAACTTGAAATTAAATATTCTAGTGTTACTGTTGAACTCCAGTTTTCAAGTTTAAGAATATCCAAATTCATTAGAGTTAACAATAAAGACAAACTAATTTTAGGTCTAATATATTCTAAAGTTGGAGGAATAAATGGATAAGTCTTTGGATCCAAATTTAATTTAATATCCATATGATCATAACCAAATGCTTTATTTATTTGTTCAAAAACTTTACCTGTTTCAGTATCTTTATTAAACTTTAGTCTTAAAATTAATGAATAAGGATCGGATTCATTGATTAAAATATAATGTTCAAATGTTTTGTTTCTATTTACTTTTTTAATTTCATTAGTAATTAATTGACTCACCTGAATAGGATTTAATAAAAGTTCTCTTGGAATTTTTTCACTTGTTTTATTTGATTTAATAGTTTCAATGTGTTTTTTAAAAACTTTATCTATTTTAACCCAATCAATAACATATTTTGTAAATTCATCTAATTTCTGATAAATATGAAATGGATCTGAAAACATAACTTTATTTTCAACAACTAGTTCAGTAATATTTACATTAGCGAGTTCATTTAAAATATTAACTGGATGTTTTTTATTAAACACCATTTTTAAGTTAAATGTATTTAAATTGATTGAATCCAATACTGATTCAGCAAGACAATATTCATTAAAATCTGTTGTAACTTTAATCGGTAATGATTCAATATCCATATGCATAATTACATCAGATATATTTTCATTATATTTAATTAATCTAATTGTTTTTCCATTAATAGATTTATCAATCAGACTACGAATTTCTTTTATATGATTATCAATATCTACTGACATTAAGTATTGGTAATTATAGATAATAATAGTCTAATTCAATTTTTTCATAAATTATTATATTTCATCATTTTGATCTGGTAAAGAAAAGTTTTGATTTTATTACTTTTTATCTAGTGTTAGTTTAGTAGGAAATTCTCCATTAATCAATGACACTATTTCGAAAGCTAAGCGATTTGAATTGATAGACAAATATCGAATATAATGATGATAATTTATTAAATTTTCAATAAGTCAAATATTATTTTATACCAAATATTTAGTTTTTATAAAATATAATATTAATTTATAAAAAATAAAATATAAACTATTATAGAGATGTTTTTATTATCTAAAAATGTTGATGAATTAAATATGTTAATTAACATTGATAATTCAAGATTTGTTTCAAATAACAAATTAGATGAAGTGCATGAAGATATTAAAAAAATTATGAATTTAGAAGATTTTGAAAATTTTTATTTAAAGTATGAAAATGTTTTTTCATCTTTATGTTCTTTTAAAATTCAACTAATGATTACTAATTATAAATTATCTAATACAATTCTTGTTATTAAATTTATTAGTAAAATTAAATATAGATTAAAAAAAAAAAAATTAAATTTACAGAATAATACATGATGAATTACATTTATTTATTTTTGAATTAAATACATCACCAATATAATATTTTTCTAATTCTTTAATAGCTTTCTTCGAATGATTTATATTATTAAAATATTCTGTACAATCTTTACCTGCAATTTGTAATAATATATTTTTACCACCAGGATGTATTGTAAGATAATTAGTTATATTATAAACCTTATTTTTTATTATTATCCAACAATCATTATGTGTTTTATGTTCTAATACTTCTTCTTTGGTATATACTTTTACTACCATTTGTTTCCTAAATATAAAATATAAAATAAAAATTAACTGATAGATAATATATATAAAAAAAATCGAAATTTTTTTTTTTATTTGAATCATAATCAAGAAATTCAAAATTTATTTCATGGAACCTTCAAACACAGACACTAAATCACATCCTGTTCAGGAAAGTGATTCTAATTTGCAAAATGACCCAACTCTTGATCCAGAATCAGATGACGCCTCAGAAACTTCTGAACAGGATGACCCCTGGGGTATGACACTTGTTACTCGCCCCCAACTCCACCAATTTGTAATAAGGAAAGACATCCTCATACCCTCTTTTCTGTAAGATCATGGTCTGCACATTGTGTAGAATATGATGGGGTGATTTTAGTGGTAGCCAGAGATGCAGAAGAATGTTGTGACATTCTACATCAAAGATATGGTGGATCTCGTCATGAGATAGAAGTCCGTGTGAGCTACGCAGATACTCTATGGTTAGCTGGTTCAAACATGAGTTCTGGAATTTGGCAGACAATTTTCCATTAAAAATGATAATATGTTGATTTATTTAATTTTTAATAAGTCTAACATTTTTTTTTAAATATACCAACTAAACTGGTAATGTAAATGTCACCAAATGTTGATTTAGTAACCATATTTTCTAAATCAGATAAATCAGATAAAGTTTGAGGTATTTTTTCTAATATTTTAGTATCATTTAATATTTGAGTTACCAATTCTTTTAACACTGTCGATAATGAATAGCCTTGTTTCTTTATTAAATTATTTATAACTGAATAAGCTTTATCAAAATCTATTTTATTGTTTATTAAAATATCAATAATTTGTTTAATCTCATTATTAGATGGTATTCCAGCTGTTTCATAACATAATCCAACAGTAATAAAATCTGATTGCATTGATATTGATTGTAATAAATTAATTGCTTTTCTTAAATCACCTTTTGCTAGAATACTTATAGTATTTATAACATCTGGTTCAAATTTTAATTTTTCTGATACTGCAATTTGATTTAATTTAAAATTGATATGTTTAATGTCAATATTACTAAATCTAAAATTGGCACATCTTGATCTAATTGCTGGAATAATTTTATTTTCGTAATTACATATTAAACAAAAACGAATAGTTGCTGAATATTTTTCGATTATTCTTCTTAATGCAAACTGAGCATCAAATGTCATCGAATCAGCTTCATCTAAAATAATTAATCTTACACCTTTCTGAAACATATTAGATTTTTCTGCAAAACCTTTAATATCTTCACGAACTGAATTAATACCACGATCATCTGATGCATCTAACTTCATAACCATTAATCTAACATTGTTACCGTAGATTTCTTTTGATAAAGCCATAATAGTTGATGTTTTGCCTGTTCCTGATGATCCATGAAATAATAAGTGTGGTAATGAGCCCCCAATCAATAATTTTTTAATAGTTTCAATATTTTGGTCATGGCTAATAATTTCGTCAATTGTTTTAGGTCGATATTTTTCTACCCATGGTAAAAAGTCATTTAAATTTTCTGACATTTATAGTAATTAAATAATAATATTAAATTTCCTTTATATAAAAAAATGAAACATTTTGTTATTAAATAATAGTTCACTTATTAATGGATCCATTAATTAATAGTAAAATGATTTTATTAAATGAAATAAATATTTTAGAACAGTATGGTTTTACACCATCAAAAGTTTTAACTGATAAAGATGATCTAAATGATTTACAACATCATTATAATCTATTGAAAAATAAATATTTTTTGAAATATGGTAATTATAATTTTAATGATAATAAAAAAATTAGGCTTGAACAATCAATAGATAAGTTTTTGTATTCTTTATTTGAATTAAATGAAGTAATCAATGAAAAATATTCCTTTGATCCTTATAATATGATGATTAATCACATGGAAACATTTAATAAAAAATACAATTATAATCTCAATAGAAAAGATCTTGAATTGATGCTTGGACTATTTGTTAGAAATAAACTATCAAAAATACCTAATAAAAATTGAAAATTATTATTTATATAATAGTATAATTTTTTTAATACATTCCAGATCATAATGAATCTTCTTGTTTTTGCACGGTTTTACATTTGTTGTCTACTTTTCAACACAAGTGGTTGGATTTATTTTGGCTACTTGATGTATTACACCAACAATCTGACTACACAAACATGCAATAGTTATTCAAAGGAATTAATTGATGCCATTAAGATAACAGTTGGAATTTCAATGACACTATTTTCTATAAATTTACTAGCTGCTTCTTCCAATGCTTTGAATAATGAAGATTATAATCATATAAATATCAGTCATTTATATTGTAATTTTATATTAATAACTCTTTTATTGTCAGCATCTGGTCTATGTGGTTTTGCATTGTTTTGTATAACTTCTGGCATGAATGATATTCATTGTTCCAACACTGATTATGAAATAGGATTGAAATTATCAATCTATGGTACATTGTGGATTGCATTTTTAGAGTTTTTATCTTTTACAGTGAAAACATTATTGTTTTGGTACAATATTTTGATCAATGCAAAATTACATCTTTTGTGTGTCAATTGCTATAACATCAGTTTTGATTTTTTCAAAAAATACACTCAAAGAAGAATTGCAATTGAACCATCTTCGAACACACAACATATTTCTATTCCAATGCCTGTGTCTACATCAAAAATTGTATGCTCAGTTTGTTATGATAATTCTGTGACATTATTGTTAGAACCATGTAATCATATATGTATTTGCACCATTTGTCACGAGTCTTTGGTTACAAAACAATGTCCTATATGTAAGACACAAATATCTACGACAAGGAAAGTTTTTTTTGCGAGTCCTAATTGTTCAAATTAATTTATTTTAACTCTAATTATTGTGAATTTTATATAAAGACTAAAAAAAATTGAAAAATTTTTAGTCTGTAATACCTTATATAATTTATAAATACAAATGACTGAATTGAATCTGATTCCTTTCGTTATTGCTGTCATTGCAGCATACATTACTACTCTCATTTTACTCACTCGCAGGTCAAAAACTCAAGACTCTAAAGATGTCGATTCAATGATCGACCAAATTGCAAGAAGACCTAAATTGATCAAATCAGCTGAGGATGTCGCCAGGAACAAAGCTGAGGTTATCAGTAACAAAGCTGAGGATGTCGCCAGGAACAAAGCTGAGGTTATCAAGAACAAAGCTGAGGATGTCGCCAGGAACAAAGCTGAGGTTATCAAGAACAAAGCTGAGGATGTCGCCAGGAACAAAGCTGAGGTTATCAAGAACAAAGCTGAGGATGTCGCCAGGAACAAAGCTGAGATTGTCGAATCAAAATCTGCTGATGACGAGAAAAAGGTTGAATTTCATATTCTCCTAAATCCCACTAATCCCGAACTCTATCAAAGACTCACTCAGTGGGTTGAAAACAACAAAGATGTACTGAAATCAGTTGGAATGTTTGGATCACGTGCAATGGCAACCCAGACGAGCGTTGGAATCTCCAAAGTTCAGCCCATGTTTACATGTTGGATGAACATGAAACCATCTGAAGACATCCAGAAGAGGCAAATGTCTATTGAAAAAATGATTGCTCGTGTGGTCGCTGATGAAGATAACACCTCTGAAATCAAAAAACTTGACGTTGAGGATACCGGATACATTGAGTTTCACATGAAGGTCGACAACATCAAAAC
>Ga0194116_10004185_pt1 | contig 16770 bp, 9 predicted proteins | sample TA2MahsurfametaG_4_FD_148617 | JGI IMG/M metagenome (GOLD analysis project Ga0194116, IMG submission 148617) | Freshwater microbial communities from Lake Tanganyika, Tanzania - TA2015008 Mahale S9 surface | ecosystem: Environmental > Aquatic > Freshwater > Lake | place: Tanzania: Lake Tanganyika...
CAATCCCCAAAATCAATTTATTGTGTAATTATTAATGTATGAATTATTTAAATAATAAGATATAAATTTATTTATTAACTTATCATATTAAATATGTTTATTTTTAGAATATATATATTAATTCTTATATATGCATCATATATGTGGTGAAAAATTTCCTTTTAGAAGCCACAATTTTAAATTTCCTTTCACATTTATAAATAAAATAAGATTTTATGTAATAATTTTTCATTATAATTAAAAAGACGAATCTAAATAATCTTTTTATCATGAAATAAATAGCATAATTTATTACACTTGGCTATTGTGATTTTCGAAAATATCAAATAATTTTACAAAATTATTATTTTTTCTATCATCCCAATATTCTCCATTAAATATATAAATATACTCATTATTTTTCTCATCAAATACTTCATTGAAATAATTAGGAGAATATTTTAATTTTTTCTCTTCAAAAAATTTATGTCTTTTTCTTTGCAATTCCTCAAGCCTTTCTTTTTCTTTCGTAGCAAGATCCAATTTCCTAACCTCAACCAATTTTTGATCTTTTCTAAATCTTGAGTCAGTCTTTGGTAGTTTTTTGGATAAATCATATTTTTGTTTTGTAACACCTTTAATTAAAAATTCAGAATTTGAATTATTTTGCTCTTCATTCGAAAGATTATTAAAATTACAAGAATAACTTGAAATTAGATAATTATTAATAAAATCCGTATTTTTTATAAATTCTTCATATTCAGCAACTTGCCAAATCTCAGTTTTTCCAGTACCATCTTTGTTTGTATAATAAAGATTTTGATCGCAGCTGCCTTTTATTAAGTAAACTATTTCTTTATTTTTATCCAAGATTTTCCCTTCAAAATAGCCGGATGTTTTACTCTTTTTTCCTTCTTCAAAAAATTCTATAACAGCAGAGGCCTCATTTTTATTAAGCTCATCTATATTTATTATTCCCTTAAAATCAAAATGTGGACTTCCAAATACAAGTCCTTTCATAAAAACATCTGGTTTATTAAAAATATAATGATCATTAGTATTTTTTAATATCAAATTGTATTTATTCATAAAGTTTAATTCTATATGTCCTTTAAAAAAGCTAAATTTATTCTTGCACCTTGTATCGCCGAAAAAAACGAAGTTATCGCTTTCACAAATAAAAGCGGAAATAGGTGGATTGTGCGAAACCTGCTCTGAAAAATATCTGTATTTTAAATTATTATCAAAAAATTCAAATGTTTCACCTAAAATAGGATTAAATGGTTTTAAAATTCTATTAATATTCGTGCTGACATCAGCTATTAAGAAGCCTGAAATATAGACAAGCTTTAAGTAAGGGTCTTCAATTGTTCCTGCTTGATGCAATAAGCTGCTATACATAAATTTTTCACATTGCTTTTGCAACATTGACAAAGGTTCATTGTAATGAATAGGTAAACTTACTTTTTCTTTAGTGAGGCTTTTTAGCATATCAGAAATCATTGAATTTGAACATTTAATTGGCATTGGAAGGAATTTCCTTACTGGAAAATTGTAGTAATTATCATAAAAATCTGAAGTTACGAAAGAAAAACTTCTTTGAAGAATTTCCTTTTTCTCTAGAGATTCTTTGAGCATTGTCTATTAGATAATTTTAAAACATGTTTTAATAATAATTAAGATTTCATTTTTACTTAAATATCAATTTTAATTTTAAATTGGAAATAAAATTTTCATTGAGAATAGATAAACTGAAAATTATATAAAAAATCATTAAAATAAATTAATTTGATTGGTTTTTACCTTTTCCAAACTTGATTTGATGCTCTTAAATTCTTCATCCTCTATTTTTTTATCATCATAACAATCTTGATAGCTATTATTATTAGAATCATTGTCAATGTATTCATCGAATTCATTATTGACATTATACACTCTATCTAAATCTATGAAATCAACATCATTTGTATTATTATTGGGCTTGCAGTTTTCATTAATCATTCCTAAATCTAAATTTTTCGGAGATGAATAATCATATTTAACAGGAGCTTTGCTTTCTAATACTAAAATTTTTCGTTCCTTGATGGGATCTGTATCCAAACAACACTTGTTAATTTCGTTAAAATCAAAAGTTTCAAAATATTCTGTCCCTCTTCTTTCCAAGTTATTAATTTGAGAAAAGTTTAAATAAGCTTGATTTATATATTTATCATTGGTATCCAAATTTTTGAAATCATAGAAATTTTTGATGCTGTCATCAAATTTAGCCTAATAGCAAATAATAAATACAAAATTAAAAAAATGCATTTGTTATAAATAAAAGTTTAAAGTCAGAATAATAAAGCTTTTATAATAATGATGATATTTTATATTAAAAAAAATTTTTCAATAAAATCAATTATAGTACTGTACATCATTTTAAATATAGATAAAAAACGAAAAATTATTTAATCTCAAAATATGAAAAGTATTTTATTATTAGTCTTCAAAATATCATATTAATAATAAAATAAATAAATCTAAAATCAGTCAGTAATCCTTACATTAATTTAAATTTAAGAAAATTTGACATTTAAATTTGAAAAAAATATCAATAAATTCCAAATATGTTACTTTTATCTCTGATTTTAATTCGTAAAAAGAATTGTAAATATTCTTTAATTCAATATATTCTTTCGCATTATTATTTTTACTTATAAATTGATTAAAATCTTCAAGATTATTATTATACTCAAAAAACAAATTTTGTAAATTTTTAAAACTGTAAATAACTTTATCCAAATTATTCTTATTAGAATTACTAAATTCATTTTCGATTACTTCTTGATAGTTACAGAAACATTTAGAGAAGTTTTTATTTAACTTACTTTCATTTAATGTTTTTGTGTTCTTAATTTGATGGATTGTATTTATTTTTAAATTAGCATTTTTATCATAATTTTCTTCAATTAATTGTTTCTCATTATGTTTTTTAAGTGTTGAATTGTTTTCTTCGATTTTATCATTATTTATTATATTTTTATCTTCAAATTTGATTAATGTTAGAACATTCGAATTTTTATTATTAAGAGATTCAGAAGCTAAATTTTCGAAATTTTTATCGCTTGCTTTTTTTAACAAGCAATTTGATATATTTATTTTTATAACTTCCATCCACAAATCTTTTTCTTGAGAAGTTTTTGCTTTAAAATATATTCTGTTGTTTCCCAAATCAACAGAAAATTTTTTCTTTTTATCATCTATAACTTTTGATATAATCGAAAGTTCTATTTGTTTTTTTTTATTATCGCTTTTTTGATGTGAAACAAATAAAAATTGGTTTTCGCAAATTAAATATCTAGGTCGCCAGCCTTTTATAAAGTTTATCCATTCGAAAACATACCCTTCCATTATTTTAATTATAAAAAAATGAATTTCTTATTTTATATAGTTACCTACTATAAATGAGAAATTCATAGTTTTTTATTATGTATTTTATCGTTACTAATATTATTTGAAGAAGTTCTTTGATAAATAAAAAGCAATGAATGAGATCTTACTTTTAATTTTAATTTTTTTTAAAAACTTAAAATAAAAAATAATTCTATTTATGAAACCTGATTTTACTAATTGTGTTTTTCTGTTTTTATATCTCCAAGACTTGAGAACAATTATATTCTTTAATAAATAAAAAAATTTCTATTTGAATTTTTTCTTTAAGTTTAATTATAATTATAAGAAAAAATAAAATAATATTCATGTTGACTAATCCTTTAAATTTAAATTAATTCATTATTTATCAGAGTTGTAAAAAATATTAATTTCATTATTAATTTTAAAATTAAAAACAAAAAAGATAATGAAAAAATTCACAGGATTGCCAAGCAAAATCAAATTAAATAATATATTAACATTTAACCGAAAAGGAATTAATTATTTTTTTAAATGGAGGTATTATTAAATAATAAAATTGAAAATAGAGGACAAACAAATACAGAACAGATGGCTTTGGATTCCAAAAAAAATAAAATAGCAAAAAGTGAAAAGGAAAAGGAATTTGATGAATTGAATTTAAGCGAAGATCAAGAAATAACACAAAAAATAGAAAATAAATTTTCCAAAAATAAAAATTTTATTTTAACAGGAAAAATGAAAGATGTAGAAAATGAAAAATCGAATCTTAATATACTCAATGAAAATATTATAAAATCGAAAGATAAAGAATTTGAATATATTATGAATGAAGATTTCAAAGCATCAGAAATATTAAAAGAAAAAAGCAAAAATAATCTGGAAAATTTAATTGAAGAAAACTCTGGCATAAAGTTTCCGCATTATTCAGATTCATTAATCGATATTCAGATAAATCAAAAAATCTCTTTTGAAAAATTAATTTTGGATATCAATGTATGCATTGAAAAATTGAATGATTTCGAATATAAATTTTTCGAGTTATTAACAACTAAAGAAATTTCTTGTAAAATAATAGAGAAGTTTTATAAAAATCATTTAGATTTCAGCGTTATAAAGGTTTATGTATTTTTCTTAAAACGACAATTGAAACTTGTCTCGATTCTAATACAGTTAAAATATTGTAAAAAAGAAGAGAGCGAAAAAATCGAACACTTGCAAAGCATTTTAAGCTCTCGTTATAGAAAATTATTAAATGATGAAGATCCAGAAGAAAAAATAAAATTTAAACAAATATTGAACAATAAAATTGAGAACCTTTATAATATAACTAAAAAGATAATTGAAAATTACAATGCGAAAAACCCACAAAAAAAGAGCAAAACTCTAGATCCTTCTATTGAGAGTAATCATATGAATTACAAAAGCGATGCAAAAAATGAATTAAATAAAGATTTCAAAAGCGGAAACATCGAAAATTATAATTTCAACTTTAAAGATGAAAATAATAAAGTCCTTAAAATCGATTCGGATTACTTTAATATAAATAATTTTGCTAAAAATATTAATCTAAATAATGATGTTATCAATAAAAATATTGATGCTAAAAATGATATTCAAGACATTAATGAAAATAACATTATTAGAGAAAATGATGATATCAATAATCAAAAAGTTATTATCCAAACACAGAAAAATTTAAGTGATTCGTTTAATCAAAAAAGATTAAAAAATCAAGACTCAAGTAAATCTTCAAATTTGGATAATTTTTCTGATAAAAATAATTTTCAAAAACATTCAGGAATTAAATCATTAGAAGGAAACTCTGAGAAAATCATACTCGAAAACCACCTAAATGGAATCAATATAAATCAAGAAACAATTGTTAATTGGCTAATTCAAGGAGATATGCGTTTGGATAAAAATGTAAATAAAATGCTTGAATTGGAAAAATTACTATTAGATTTTTTTGATGACAAACAAAACTCAGACTATTTGCCATCTTTGACTGCGGTTGGAGTAATATTAAAAATAATTATAATAAATACAGATAAAGCAATCAAGTTAGTCAACGAACTTTCACAATTAAAAAAAATTCGATCAGAATATTTAACAATTAATTTCCTTACTATGTGCAATAAATTCGAACTTTTTGCAAATTACTTTTTGCTAAGTTTTAAAGTCCCACATGATGATTTATTTAATAAGCCAGAAAACGCGCAGGAATGGGAATTAATTAGAAAACATTTAGATAAGCAAATTCTTTTTTCAAGAAATAAACTTAATAAAATGCTAGATAAAGTTTTCTCAATAATAACTGTTGGAATGGCTTCTGTCTCTAAAGGATTCAAAAATAAAAATAAAAGTATGTTCAATAAAATAGTTCAAACAGGGTTTTATATGCCTTATTTTTTCTGTTTCAGAAAAAACGCTGATATTCAAACACAGAAATTTGCAATCAATCCTGATTTCGAAGTAGCCTTTATGATTTGGAATATGATGGATTGCAAATATATTAAGAATATAATTAAACTAACTATGCCATCTATTAAACATTCAAAAAAATGCTATCTTGGAAGAGAAAAAGAAGAACTTACGATAAATAAATTATTAGAAGATTATCAAAACTTCCTAGCGAAAGTAAAAGGAGAAACATTTGCTGAAAAAATACAATTCGATCATAATCAAATTTATGAAAAATTTCATCAAAATCCTATAGGAGAAAAAGAGCAACTTGAAAAGGAAATTTTAAAAGGTATTGAGAGAGAAAAAAATCAGGAAAACTTAATAAAGGAAATTGATATAATATCTACTGATCAAATAAAGGAATTTCGATTTCAAAATAATCTCATAGATGATGTAAATATAAATTTTAGCAATGATAATGCGAAGAAAAAAGACAATATGATTGATAATAATATAATATTACAAAACGCATCAGGATTTATTCAAAGTAAAAATGAAGTTTCTGTAAATGAAGAAAAATACATAGAAAATAAAAATGAAAAATTTCAAGATTCAGAAATAATTATATCACCAAAGAAAAACAAAATTAATAAAATAGGAAATAACAAGATGGATCAGGAGATAATAAATAAGATAAACAATAATATTGAGAGCAATTTTATTCTCGATAAAAATAATCAGATAAATAACCCATCCTATTCGAAAAATAGCAATGTGATTACTTCAAATATAATTGAAGAGAAAATTAAACCTATTCAATCGAATAAATATATAACTGTGCGTTTTATAAGTGCTCAGGAATTTATTGTACCTCAGCACCAATCTTTTTGGTCAAAAATAGTAACTAAAAAAGACCATAATAATTCTCCACGTGATTCTTTAATAATTCATATACACGGTGGAGGGTTTATTGCAATGTCATCTGGATCACACGAAATGTATACAAGAAAGTGGGCTAAAAAAACAAACATTCCAATTTTGTCAATCGATTACAGACTTGCTCCAGATAACCCTTATCCAAAAGCTCTAGATGATGTTTATCAGACTTATTGTTGGGTTTTAAAATACGCTGAAGAAAAGCTTCTAATTAATTTAAAAAATATAATTCTTGTGGGTGATTCTGCTGGAGGAAATTTAGTCGCGTCACTTACAAATTTGCTTATTACTAGAAATCATAGAATACCTAATGCAATATTTTTAATTTACCCTGCATTGAGAATATCGCTAAGTTCATTTTCACTTTCAATGCTAAATGTTGTTGATGATAAAATTTTACCCTATCATCTTGTGAAGTTTTGTTTAGAAGGTTATAGAAAAGACTACACAATAGAAAATGATCCGTTTATATCCCCTTTATATGCTGATGATGAAGTACTGAAGAGATATCCCCCAGTTAGGATATATATAGGGACGAATGATCCTTTAAGAGATGATTCATTTTTATTCATGAAAAGGCTTTTGTAAGAATTTTATTATTTTATCAATGGTTTTTTTATTTGAATCTCAAACAATTAATATAAAATCAAATTAAAAAAATTAACATATTGCCTTTTTATCTTGAAAAAATCATATATATCATTTATTAAAATTAAAATCTCAATTGAAAAATTATTTATCAGATTATTTATTCTTTATAATATGTAGGGAATTAAAAAAAGAGGTAAAATTGACTGAATATACATATTTCCCACATGGATTTATGAATTTTGATACTAATATGATGATGCCAGAAGTAACAGTAATAACCGAAAAAATTGCTAATGATTTTGAAAATTTTATAAATAAATAAAAATACAATAATACAAGTAATGTCAATCAATGAATGTTATTTAGTATTAAATTTTTAAGTTGTATAATTAAACTTCTTGAAATATTATAATTTTAAAAGTCTTTTGATTGAATAAAATTTTTATAGAAGGAGATTATTGAAATTATAAAAACAAATTATAATATCATATTATACATAATTAATAATTTATTAGACTAACATATGAAAAAGCATTTTTTTGATTCAATTTAATAATAAATTTGAAAAATTGTTTAAAAATTTATTGTAAGAAAAAGATTCATTTGAAATAAAAATAATATTTTAAAATTAAAATTTAATAAAATCTCTTTATTAATACATAAACCAATGAATGAACTTCGGGACTCTAAATTGCCTTCTAATTAATAAACTCATTAATAACCAAGAAAACGAAGAAAATTTATTTCTATTCTTAAAGGTCTTTAATCAATATTCTAAATATAAAGTATTTTTCCATTATAAATTAATTGTATGAAAATATTCACAATCCAGTAATCATAATTTTATTTCGTTAGATTTTCAGTAAATTCATTATATTATCAAGTTTTTTATTTATTTCATCGTTGTTTATTTGGTTTTTTATTTCTTTTTTCTTTATTTTAAATGATTGTTTAAAAGCATTAAATAGTAAATCATTCGAATTTTTCAAACTATTATTATTTTTAAAATCTATAAATTTTTGGTTATTTACATTTTTATTATTTTCAGAATTAATAATTTGATTTAGCTTCTCATTTTTATTTTTTAGTAAATTGTTGACATTATTTTGAGATGGATTAAGCTTTGAGATAAAACTCTTGCTTAATTCTTTGTCATTCAAAAATTTAAAATTGGAAAGAATTTCTTTAAAATTTCCGACTTGAGAACTTTGCAAATTTTCTATTTCTTCTTTAGTTTTAATTTTTTTTTTTAATTTATTATATTTATTTTTTAAATTTTTGGATTTTGATTTTCCTAATTTTTTTTCTTTTTTACAATTTATTTTTTCATCTTTTTTAAACTTTAATTTATCTAATTTTATAATTGATTCATCAGAACTTGAATTATAGCCTGAGTTGTTTGAATCTTCTTTATCAAGTAGTTTTAGAACTGGTAAATTACCTTTTTGTGGAAGGACATTAAAATCTGATAATTTTTTTATGACAGGAATATCTTTATTTTTTTTATCTTTTTTATTTGAATTTAATGTTTTTTTTAAGCTTTTTTTAGTAATTTTCCTTTTAATAGCCTCTTTAACAGACTTTTCTTGTGCAGAAATATTGTGATTTTTCATATCTGTTTGATTATTTAATTCAAAAATTCTTGATTTTTTAATATTTCTGGAGGATTTAAAATTTGCAAATGCAACATTATTCCGAAGAATATTTTCGAATAAATCAATATTTTTCATTTGTTTAAATTTGTTAAAATTTGTATTTTTTTCATTATCATTGATATTCTCCTCAGAATTATTTGCTATAGAAATCGCTTGTTCTTTAGAAGATGAATTGAGTTTATATAGTTGACCTTTTTCCATTTCAGTTTTATTAATACTAACGTTTTTACTAGATTTAGATGTTAGTCCCTTAGTTTTTAAAACGGTTTTATTGGAGCAAGTTGCATCTCTGTTTGAAAAATAATTTTTGATAGTAGAAGAATATGGTTCATAACTATCTTTATTTAAAGAATTTAAAATATTTTTTGATTCTTCTGGATTCAAATTTTCATTTTCATCATCTAAAAAATAATCGCTCTGAGTTTTAATTCTTTTTTCTTTATTAGTGACATCTTCAGTTATCATCCAATTCGAATCTTCTTTTAAATGTAATTTGTTAATATAAATATTTTCTTTACTAGAATATATTTCAATCAATTCATGTAAAGGATTATTAATTTTTTCTACAATATCTTTGTTTTCTAAATCATTTATATTTTTCTTTGAACCCTTTTTTGCATTATCATTATTTTTCTTGGATTTTTTTTTTAGAATATTTTGAATGTTAACATTATTCTTTAGATTATTTGTTGTTTCAATAGTTATAGGAAAATTACTATTACTATTATTGATGTGAATATTGTTGATATTTATTTTATTATTTTTAATATTTAAGTTATTGTAGTTTTTATTTTTAGCTTTAAGTTTTATATTTTTATAAGTTGAATCTTTGCCTGAGCTATCTTCCTCCGTAGATCCTAAAAGGCAAATGTTATCTACATTTTGCACTACATATTCCTCATTATATAATTCATATATTTTCTTCTCTATTTTATTGATTTTACATTTGATAAAGCAGTTGCATTTTTCGCATAATAAAATCTTTGGACTTGTAATTAGTAGCTGAGAATTTGATAAATGATTCTTTTTAGTCTTTTCACACTCTTTCTTATTTTTAACATAAATATTAACTGATTTTTTATCGTAAAAGAAATCAAATTCTTCTTTATTATTTTTCTTTAAATTATCTTTAACAAATGAAGATTCTTCTTTATAAAAGATATTTTTTCCTGTCTTTATCTCTTGACCTGAAAGAGAACTTACAGACTTGGAACTTTTTTCCAAATCATTTTTCTTAGTCATTTCTTCATTAAAATTTGATTTATTTTTTTCAAGATTATTTTGAGCCATTAAATTTGAATTATATTCGTTTATTAAACAATCATTTTTTCTCGATATAATACGTATAGATTTTTCTAAAGCATCTTCTTCAAAGGTTTTTAAAAATTTTTTGTCAAATTTATTAAACATTTCGTTTCCAATAAAATTTGAATCCTGTTTAATTTCAAGAATTAAATCATTACTAATATCTTTATGATTTTTGTCATCTAAATAAATTAATTCATGAAAATCATCTTTTTTACAATTATTATTTTGAAGAATAAGATTAGATTGATTAATATTCTCTGAATTTTTTTTCAAGTTATTTTTATTGAAATATAAGGTTTTTGGTGAATGTAATTTAACATTCTCTGTGCTTTGATTCTTAAAGTCTATTTTCCGGTAATCAGATATATTATCATTTTTAAAAGAGTTGTTCAAAAATATCTTGGGAATGATTTCTGGTATATTATTGATATTAATATTTTTTAAATAGGAGTTTTCACTCGAATTTTCATTTGGAATAAGCGAATCTTCAAAAGTATTTCTTTTCTTATTGAGAATTTGCCCATTATGATTTAATTCATAGGAATCTTTTTCAAAATTATAATCAGATATATTTTGGTGAATAATAATACTTTGGTTAATGCTTTTTTTATCTGAATTCAAAGACGGATTTATTTTTAACGAATTATTTATGATTTGGTTAGCAATTAAAGATGAATCAATAGATGAAATGCTGTTTTTAATTTCATTACTTAAATTGTCAGGAAATTTAACTTTTTTTGTGTTTTTTTCAATTATAATGTTTCCGGTTTCAAAATTTCCTTTTAATGTATTTCGTTTATTGATGAATTCCGAATTGCTTGCTTTATCCTTTTTTTCTAAAATACTCTCTTCATTCTTAAATTTATTGCTTCTACTCGAATTTAATTCAGAATCTTTATTATTTATATCGAAACTATTCCGTTTATTGTGGCTCCTGCTTGATAATAAATTATTTACTTTTAAAAAATTTGATTTTTCAAGATTTTTATTTTCTTTTCTATCAGATATTGAACAGTTTTCTATATCGAAAATTTGATTTGCACTTTGATTTAATATTCTATTGCTTAGTAATTCAAGGAAGTTTTGTTTATTTTCAATACTATCATCTTCATTTTCTTGATAATTAAATTCTTTATTTGAGTTATTTTTGCTGAGATTAATAAAGAATTTAGTTCGTTTTTTTTCTAGATCTAAAACTTTTTTAATTTTTAATTTAATTGAATTATCTTTACCTTTATTTTCGTGTTGATGTTTTGAAATTTCTTTATCTAAAATAAAATTCAAATCAAGAAAGTGTTTATTCTTATTGCTTTCTTTTCCGTTTTTATTTTGTATTTTATTTTTCAAAATTAAATTTTGTTTCTTCAATTTCAATATTTTTTCAAAGATCCTTTGATAATTAATACTCGATTTTTCATAAATCTTTTCAAAAGTACTAGGAAAGATATCAACAAGTCGCATTACATCCATTTTATTCATTAAATACAAATCGGCAAATTTAGTTTTTGTGCTTAAAGTTATTGGAGATCTTATATTATCTATCATTAAGGAATCTCCAAAATGCTCATTTTTACGCAACTCTAATATTTTTATCTTCTCAGTGGAAATATCTTTGTTAGATATTTCAGGAAAATTAAATTGATTCATTTGATATGGGTTTCCTTCTATCTCTTCTTCAATTCTTATAATTGTTTCAAATTGGATAATCCCATGTTTAACAAAAATTATTTCTTCTATAAAATCTCCTTGTTTTATCAAAATATCTTTTCTAGCGCACGTTGTTGGCTTAAGAGCAATGATCACCTAAATTAATTAATGATTTAAGAATTTATTTATTGAATCTCATTGGAATTCAAAAGAATTTCAAAAAACATAAATTTGCTAAAATGATTTTTTAAAAGATAAACATTTGATTTTTATAAAAGATTATAATGAGCTAAAGTATATTTGAAGAAAGATAATTACAACATTTATAAAATAACTTCAAAATTTGTTTATAAATATTCCGAAATTACCTGAATTATGAAGTCATTGTCAAAACAATTTTTAAAGAAGTTCAAAGAAGCGATTATTCTTTTATTCATGTTTAAAATCATTTCATTTCTAAGAGTAATTGGTAACTCGTTTAAAAAATCCAAAGTATTTGACTTGTCTATTTTCTTTTGATGCATAAGATGTCTTGAAAGCTGATCATACAAATCCTTATGAATAATATATTTAGTGCTAACTTCATTTAGATATTCTTTTTTCTTTTCATAGTCTTTTGATTTCTCATCATTCATTTTTACATTATTAGAAATACTCGTAAGAGCAAAAGAATAAAGCATTATACCTACTATCATTAAAATCATATTATATGATCGTTCAAAGTTATTTTTACTGAGAACATCGCCGTAGCCAACAGTGAAAATTGTTGTGTGATTGAAATACAAGCTTGATAAATAAATTTGTCCAAAATTTGAATTTTCTAAATGAGAATATATTATCCAATTAGGATAATCTACTGTTCCCAGAAAAATATATATACAAGTTAATATATGTGATATTACTAAAAAGACACCATAATATAGAAAAAATTTTAAATGGGTATTAATATAACTTATATCATCTACTAAAAAGTCAATTGTTTTGCTAACAAATAAATTGTTAGAAAAAACTTTAATTGCTTTAAATACACGGAGGCTTTTCAAAATTCTATTTGAATTCCTAAAATTTACAAAAAGTAGATGATTATAATATTGTCCACTTTTCCCAAATATAAAGAAATTATTCATGAACTCCAATTGTGAATGATGTTGAAATTCAAAAGCTTTGAATGGATTGAAAGATAAAAGTTCAAATTTTTTTGGATTCGTTATAAAATCTTGTTTATAATGTTCCCATTCCAAGATAGAATTAAACGGAATAGCACTAACCAAGTCAATTATGAAGAATGTGCGAATATAGTTTAATGTTGTTTTGCTAAAGGTAGTTATAAAATTTTCTTCGAAATCATAATAAGCAGTTATAAAGCCTAATAAGAAATCCAAAAGCATGAAGAAATCACAAATAAATTCTATGAAAACATTTACTAAACTCGGCTCAGTATAATATATTAACCTTAAAGGTAAGTAAAAAACAGTATATATACAAGTAAAAAAGCTAAGTAAGTCTATAACATATTTAAATTCAGATAGGGGGTTTATATAGATTTTATTCGAATCTCTGAATCTATTGATTTCTTCATTTTCAGATAATGAATCATATACTTTTTTTTTGCGAGTATACTGAAATTCAACTTTCTTTTTAATTTCATCTGAATCAGATTCAGTTCTTTTTATTGACAAATCAGGATTTTTTTGAAATTTATCAATAATATTTTTCTCTTGTCTATTATTACATGCTAAAAGATTATTATTATAATTAAAATCATGTAAAATATTTATTTTCGATTTTGATTCATTGTTTATATTATTATTACTTTTATTTATTAAACTTTCATTCGGTAAATTGGTAACAATAATATTGTTTGTGTTGATTTGCGAATTTAGAATATTAGTGGCTTTTTCAATTGAAAGGTCTTCTTTTAAATTAAGATTAATGTTATCCATTTTCATTAAATCACCTTTTATAGTACTAAAATTTAAATTAGTGTTTGAAATTTTATTTAAATATAGAGAAAATTCATCATTATTTTTGAATTCATCTAAATTCTCTTTAACATTGCTCTGTATTTTTCTAAATTCTTTTTGAGAAATTGAAGAATCCTTGTTTTTTTTAATTATATTGTATATATCATTTTCCTTTATAGGACTGAATAATTCATTGTAAAATTGAAAACGTTTTTTGCTTTTATTTTCTTCATTAATTTTTTCTTGATGACTTTCCATTTGATTATTATTAATAATTTCTCTCTTTTGTAAATTTGTTTGTATATCTTTAAACGATAGATCTGTTACAATATCTTGATTTTTATTTTTATGATTCTTCTGATATTCTGTATTAATTTCATTTAATTCAGCGGATTGAGATTTGAAATTTTTATGAAAACTATTTTTATGAACGAAATTATTATTATTATCTATATTTAAACTAACAAAAGAATTATCTTCATTATTTTTTCCTTTATTTAAATACTTCAAAGAATTATCATCAAAATTCGCATTTGTCTGCTTATCTTGTAAATCAGCATTTCCATTTTTTATATTAATCAATTTTTTTCTGACAAATTCATTTTTGATGTTGTTTTCTAATTTATTGTCAGTTTCAAAATTAATTTTATCCTCTTGTTTATTTTCGATTTCAGAATCAGATTCATCAGAATTTTTTTGATTTATTAATTTAATAAAATTCATAGTAATCATTTTTTTTAATTTGTTTGCTTCAGCTTCATGAATAAATTTTATTTTAGTTGAAGAAGACTTTTGTTCTGTTTTCGAATTTGCTTTCATTTGGGAATTAATTCTATTTATTTGTGTATTTTTAATAAAATTTTCTTTTGAATTTTTTTTCGATTTGAATTCCTTGGAAGGTGATTTTAAAATTGAATTGCTATCCTTTTGTTTTATTAGATTAAAATTTTCATTTTCTCCATTTTCAATAGAGTTAATTATATTAATATCACTATTTAATTTATTTTGTTGATTGTTTCGGTTCATTTTACAAAGACTACCGAATTTGGAATTTGAATTATTAGTTTCAATTTTAAATAAATTATTTTCTAAGTTTAATGGAGAAATCAAATCTTCTAGGATCATTTCGTTTTCATTAGTTTTATTGTAATTTTTATTTTTTTTGTAAGTATTGATTTTATTACTATTATAAAACGAACTTGATTCTAATTTATCTTGATTCTCATTAAAATTAAATTTTTTATTGAAATTGAACTTTATTTCCGGAGAATTGTTTGTTTGAGAAATTGATTTTTTAAAAAATTTACTTTGATTATCATTCGAAGAAATTTTATTGTTTTGAATATCATAATAATTAAAATTCATATTAGAAGTTTTATTTTTGCTATCCTCTACATAAAGCTTTTTAGAAACAATGCTATTTTCACAATCAGATATATTTGAATTTATTTTTTTATTTACTTTTATTCTGAAACTACTGTTATAACTTTTATTATGCAAATTTTCGGGAGAAAAAGAATCTGATTTATTTATGTTATTATTAACCTTTTTATAAGCATATTCATCATAATTATTTCTTAATTCAAAAAGAACAGATTTTTCTTTTTCATTTGAATGAGAACTATTTATATCCATTAAATTAATTTCATTAATTTTTGTGTCTTCCAATTTAAACTTATCTTCATTTAAGCATCTAATTTCTTTTTTAGAGTCTTTTTTAATATCATATTCTTTTCCATTTAATTTTGAAAGATTTTCTTTTTCTTGGTTTTTCAAGTTTTCAAAATTTATTTTAGAATTTTTATTTAATCCATTTAGGTCAACGGATTTAACCGGTGAATCCAATTCATTATTTTTTAATCTGCTAATAATGTTTTTATGAGCCAAATTCTCTTTTAAATTAATATTTTTAATATTGGATGTAATTGTAGTATTGTTGATTCTATGATCATTTTTATGGTCTATTATATAGTTGATAATTTTTAAGTATTATCAATAATAAACCAATTAAAACTTAAAATTTTATAATATTATTTTTTAAAAAATAATAAAATATAACTTTTAATTTATGTTTATTAACAAAACTCTAAATTTTTTTTAATTGAGTAAAGAATTAATTAATATATTCCTAATTAAATGAGATGATTAAAATAAATTTCAATATAAAATTTCAAATGAATAGGTGAAAAATAGCTTAATATGTAAAAAAATATACCTTTTTCTATCTTCCTATTTTTAAATATTTCAGAATTTTTTTCATTTAAAGAACTTTTGGTGTTATTTTTTTTTTTTATTTTTTTTAGGAAATCTTTAAGATGAATATTTTGCTCATTTAATATTTTCATTTTTTGCTTGATATTCAAATTATTAAAGTCATCTAATGCAACTGTTATTTTAGATTTTTTATAATTTTCATTTGCTTTCTTAATCTTATTTAAATTTCCTTCTAAATTCTTTTGATTGTCTTTATCACTTATCAAATTAGCCTCAGAATTCTGATTTTGATCAGCTTTGTCAATATTCATTAAAATTTATGATATTTTTTATTTATTAATATTAAATTTTTAGAGCAACTCAATGATTTTTTTTATTGCAACAAGGCATTAATTAATTCATTAAATATTAATCAAAGATTTAGTATATAACATCAAATTTTATTTAGTTCAAACTAAAATCATTTTAAATTGATGATTTTTTATTTTAGTATATTATATCTCAGGAAAATTAATTAATATATAATATTTTGATTCCTTTATCATTTATTAATTTTATTTTAATATTTTATTAAGTTTAAAAATTAATTTATTTTTCTAATATAAAAATGTATTGTAATAATTTATAATATATTCATATTTTCATTTCAATTTTATTTTCTACTTATTTTATTTATTTTT
>Ga0194116_10004192_pt1 | contig 16740 bp, 12 predicted proteins | sample TA2MahsurfametaG_4_FD_148617 | JGI IMG/M metagenome (GOLD analysis project Ga0194116, IMG submission 148617) | Freshwater microbial communities from Lake Tanganyika, Tanzania - TA2015008 Mahale S9 surface | ecosystem: Environmental > Aquatic > Freshwater > Lake | place: Tanzania: Lake...
CTTTTAATATTCCGTGAGCACTCTGTAGCACTCGCGCAGGGTGTTGTTGTGCAGTTCAAGCACAGGCCCAATGCCGCCATGTTCATCGCGTTGATAACCGCCAGCCAATGACGTTGCGACTGGTATTCCCATCTTCTTCATGCACAAAAATAACAGAAAGTCGCGTGAGCGCATGTGGTCGGTGGTCAGCATTCCACCCAGTGGGTCATCCACGTGAGGGTCAGCGCCAGCGTTGTAGAGGATGAGGTCGCAGTCGGAAAATTCCTTCAATACACTCGAAAAACGATCAATGAATTCTTGTCCGATGTCTGTGCTGTGAAAATCTTCTTGTGCAAATGAATAGTGTCTAACAAAGTTTATTTTGAGCCGATTGATGATGTTTGCCGTTCCATCGCCATAATGCATGTCGCAATCTACAATTCCGACTTTTTGCGCCCCCGCCTTGTGCGCTAAAACAGCCGCGAGCATCAGAAAATTGAACGTACAAAATCCTCCACCCCGCTCATATCCTGCGTGATGTGCACCGGATGTTGGACTAAAGGTGTTTACTTTGTTTTTGAAAGCGTAGAGTGCCGCCGCAGCCATTGATCCACACACCCAAGGCAATACGGCCGCAACCTCTGCGCTGTTGTTTCCAAATCCATTGACGTGTGTTCCTGCCAGAACGCCATCAACGTAAGCTGCTTTATGAACGAGTTTGATTTGCTTGGGTGTGGATGGAGAGAATGGCAGAAACTCAACTGGAAGACCAAGATTCCTCCAGCTCTCGGCAACCTGTGCAGGCTTTTGAGCCGAAGGGCTGAAGGAATCGTTTTCGCTGACACTTTGGCGTGAGTCAAAGAAGATTTTAATCATAGTACTCGTCTTCCTCTCGCCTGCGCTCAAGGTGCTGAGGGTATCACAATTCCTCCGGTTTGCTGGCTCTCGCAGGCATACAAAGTCATTTTGCTCGCAAACGTGTCGAGAACGATGGGTTTGTCTTTCTCGTTGAACGGAACGTTTTTATCGACGGCTGAGAAGTTGTAGCAAAAGCGTTTGGTCACGCCGTCTTTGCTGAGCAATACATTGACCCGTTTTACGGCTCGCACGTTGTAGGAAGAATCGTTGGCGTCTGCAGGCAATTCCACAAGAAACTTGGCATCCACACCCACCGAGGCTTGGCCGCTGTATCCGCGCTTTTCGGTGGGGGCGATATACACCATCATATCGCGGGCCAGGTCGTTGAAGCCGAGGACAGCATCAAAGGTTGCATCCCAGCCACTGTAACCGGCAGCAGCCACTTTCGAGGGAAGCCGCATGACCTCTTGCGTATAGAAGTCTTCGCTGTCCTCGTAGCGCACACCATCAACCGTGATAGCAAACGCGCTGACAACAGATCCGTTGAAGGTGACCTTTGCCTCAGAGCTGCCTGAGCCACTGTTGTTTCCGCCGGAAGCTGCCGCCTGAGGATCAGTTTTGCTGTTTTCTTCTCTGCCACATGCCATGAGAAAAAGAATCGAAGAAAGTGCTGCAAAGGATTTCATCGAGTTGTTCATAGTCCCGTCTCCTGAGTGAAGAGTGAATGTTGGTTTCATCCACTGATTCGTACCCAGCTGCGACGGGTTGTGTCGCACTCGAATTCTAGCCGACCCCTTTGAGTGTTTTGCCTTCGTACATTTGAAGCGCTTCGCGCAAAGATTGATGAATTTCATCCCGCAGATATTTCGGGCTCAAGACTTCACAGCCTGCTCCCTTTTCAAGAATCCACCACCGAAATTCATCGGTATCGAGGACACTGCACTCGAGCTCTAAAAAGTTTTCGGATTCTTTTATGATTTTTTGATCTGCGGAAATCTTGAATTCGCCATCTTTTAAATGAGCGCCCGCTTCGGTTGTCAGGCGCAAGCGCACTTTTTGTGGTTCGCGCTTGTAGGTTCTACTCAGATGACCGTTGTGTGCGTGCTCTTCGATTTTAAACAGCTTGGGATAGCCGAATTCACTGAGAATTTCAGTTTTTTGAATGCGGTGCATAGCCCAATTTCTCGCCTCACCATTGTGTAGGAGGTCGCCACTGGTTCCAACTTCGGGCCCAACGACGTAATAGGCACCGGAACGTTCAACCACACCGATGGGCTCGATGATTCGTTCCGAGGGAGTGTTATCTTTGGGCTTCGAGTAGTCGAATTTCAGCCGTTTCGCGGATATTAACGCATTCATCACGTCGTCGAAGATTCGCCCGTCTTTGAAGTTGGGCGGTACGAGCCGCCAACCTCGAGGAAAAATAGAAATGCGCTTGAGGAGCTTTTTATATGAAGTTGCCGAGGGGTTTTTGTCCAACACTCCCGCTGCGTGTTCAAAGATCGGTTTGAGATGACGTAGCTCTGCAGATGGAAGAAGGTGTCTGAGATGCGCCTGCACGAGACACACAGCCAATGCCGACTCGCGCGACAAAAAGAGCATATCTTCGTTCGAATTTGCCTCGTACCAATATCCGGGTGGGCTTTCTTCGTCTTTCATCACTCCGCTGCAATGATCCGCGAGCGTACTCATGTAACGTTGCACGGTGCGGTCGCTGACTTCGTGTCCCTGAGCACCAAGAGCATTGATGGCTTCTCGCACGGTCAGCTTTCGTCCCTGCCGCTGCTGAAGGAGCGACAGAAGATAAACAAGTCTGAGAGCGACTCCGAAGGAATCCTCGCGCGGTTTTGGGGTGTTCTTCTTCTTTTCAGTTTTCTCACCCGTCATAGATCAGGCTCCACTTTCAGCGAATCACAACTCACTGAATTGATGTTCGGTTCAAGTCGCTGGCTCTTGAGGAGTTTGGCTGCAAGGCACCGAAACCATGAAGTTATTTATTCTGCCAGTGATTCGAAGTCCGGTGTTTCTCGGCCCGTTTTCCGGGTCATCCAGTCATCAGTCATCAACCCGACACGAACTGTCGCACCTGGCCCCGTAAAGAGGATGTGCCGTTCATCTGCTCTTCTCAGTGCAGGGGCGGCATTCGAAAAGAGGAAGGGGGAACATCCAATGACGAAACTCACAGCATCAGCTCTTTCAGTCGCTCTCATCTGCTCGTGTGGTGACCTCGGGGACGGCGAGAAAAAGAGTGCTGCTGCGGATGCAGCGAAGGATGTACCCACATTGCCCACTCCCGATGTGGGTCAGATTGATGGGACTGGAGAAAACAACAATCCATCATGCCTGACAGCCTGCGACAACGGAATTTGGAAATCTGTGATTGCGGAAAGCCTGCCGCTGGCAGACGCGATGAAGATTGAAGGCTGTTATGTTTCTCGATCGGCTGCATTTGCCCGAAGTCCAAACATCGAAATTCTCTCTGTTGTGAACTGCTCAGGCCTCGAGAGTCTCTATTTGTGGAGCGTGAATAATCTGGGATCGGTTGTCACCCAGCCGCAAAAAATTGATTCGTGCTCATTGGGCGATGACATGCTTCAGATGCGTCGTTCCGTTGGAAAGAGCGGAATTCTGACCGCTTGGATCTGCGCAAATAACCGTTCATATTATTCTAATTCATACTTTGTTCGAACCGAGGATCTCTCTGGAGTGCAATTATCCAGAGCGCGAGTGTCCGGAAACGGCAGTTCAATGCAGGTCGCATACAATCCTGATGCAGATCTCTGGGGTATCGGTTTTACTGGCTCAATGTTTCGAATTTCAAAGACGGGACTCACCAGTGCCAGCACAAGTTGGAGCACCTATTCGAACACAACCATTCAAGACATGAGTGTTCGCGATGGTGTGTTTCAGATCATGGAAGGCAGCTCTTCAAATTCTGCGCAATATTGCTCTCGGGTGACCGTGGGTGGTGCCATGCTGTGCAAGGCGAATGAGATTGAGCGCTACGCGAATTCCGTCGCTCCAATTGCGGGTTCACGCTACCTTCTGCTTCAGAGCGAAGACAGACTCAGCCTTGGGTCGGACTCGGCAAGCAGCTGCCAGCTGACAGGTACCGCACAAACGTTTGCACGTCACAGAGAATCTCAGCGTCTGCTCAGAGCATTGCAGATTGAGGGCACGCCCTATGTCGCTGCCCTTGCCGATGTCAACGGCAAACTGATGTTGAACCTGATTCAAATTTCACCGGCTATGGAACACCTGACCTCAATACCACTTGCTGACTCTAATCAGTGGTCTTCCTCCCTGTTGAATCTCTTTGTGGTGGGCGAACGCATTTACATCAGTTTTCAGGGACAAAATGACCTCAACATCATGACCATTCCAAAACCAGGGGTGAGCAAATGAAGGAAGTAAAAATCATGAAAAATGCGTTTCTGCTCCGCGATCAAGTGGTGATTGATTATATGCCTCTGGTTGTTCACGAGGCTCGGTTGATGGCAGAGCGCTTGCCTTCCTCGGTAGAAAGCGACGATTTAGTTTCAGCGGGAACTCTGGGGCTCTTGAACGCAATCGAACGTTTTGACCCCTCTCGAGATGTGAAATTCAGGTCTTACGCAGTCTTTCGAATTCGCGGAGCGATGCTCGATTTTCTCCGTTCAAATGATGTTTGCACACGGCCGGCAAGAGAGTTTGTCCGCAGCGTTCAAAAAGTGTCTGAGAATTTTTGCGAAGCAAATGGACGTTCGCCATCGCTGAGAGAACTTGCGAAACTTCTTGGAAGAACTCCGGACGATGTGAGCAAAAAGTTGGGTGAAATTCCCCTTGGGCAACCTCTCGAGCTCACCAACGTCAATGGAGAGGAAGAGTATTCCGATCCGAAGATTTCAGATCTAAGCGAATACGATGCGCTTTCTGAGCGTGAGATGCGGGAAGCAATTGCTGATGTGATTCGCGGCACTTTAAATTCTCGTGAACAAATGGTCCTTCATTTGTATTATTGGGAGGAGTGTGGCCTTCGTGACATTGCACAGCAGTTGAATGTGAGTGAATCGCGCGCGTCGCAGCTGCTGACCCAAGCAAAGAAACGAATTTCCGTGCAACTCAGGCGCCATGCGCTTTTCTGCGATGCGGCTTAATTCTGCCTGTTGGCCTTTCTGGATTCTAAGAGAAGAAAATATTTCGGAGGACTCGATGCAAGGCAAAATATTCATGCTTACGGGCGCCGGCGTCTCAGCTGAAAGTGGGCTGGAAACCTACAGAAGCGGCACTGGTCTGTGGACGACAAATAAAATGGAAGATGTGGCGACTCTTGATGCTCTCATGCGTTCTCCGGAGAAAGTCTGGAAATTCATCTCTCTGCTCAAGATAGCAGCGGATAAAGCTTCTCCGAATGCGGCTCATTGTGCCATTGCCGATGCCATGCGTAAATTCAAGCAAATGAACCGTCCCTTTTTCTTGGTGACTCAGAATATCGATACGTTGCATGAACGGGCGCTTGCAGAAGCGGGATTGCCAATTGGCGACTGCGTTGCCATGCACGGTCGGCTGAGCGTTTCTTCTTGCGTAAAATGCAGAAAATCGTTCAATGACCCATTCATTTATTTCGATGATCAGGGGATTGCCTCAATGGGGAAAGCTAGCCACCTGGCAATGGTTTCAGAGTTAGAGACCCTCGCAGAAGTCGATCGCGAAAACGAGCATCACTTGCCTTTGTCGCCCTGCTGTTGGGAACTTTTGAGGCCCGCAGTGGTCTTGTTTGGTGAAGAGCCCCAAGAGCTCAACAAATGTTATTCTGAGATTCTTGGTACGAGCGTCTTTATTGCTGCAGGCACAAGTGGAAAAGTGGCTCCTGCGAATGAGTTTGTTCGCTGGTCGGCAAAGTTGAACCCCAATGTTCGGACTCTCTTTATCAATTCAAATTCTGGGGATGCTACAGAAAAATTCAAAGAGTTTTATACAGGCCCTGCAACAGAACAAGTGCCGTTTGTGATGGAAGAGCTCTTGAGATGATCCTCAACCCCTATGACTCCGAATCACCGTCAGCCGTGTTTTGGCACGGGTCATCGCCGTATAAAGCCATTGGTTGGTGACGAGGTCGCAGTTGCCCTCAGGGAGGACAATGAAGACAGCGTCGTACTCGCTGCCCTGCGCCTTATGACAGGTGCTTGCCCATGCTCGTTCAAAGCGTCCTGTGAGTTGCTCTAGAGGGTAAGTGACTGATTTGGGGCCGCGGAGGAATGTGGCCTGCAGGCTGGACATTTTATCTGAATTGGATCGTTTGCTGCTTGTCATTTCGCTGATGATTCCGACGTCGCCGTTGTTCAGGCCAAGTGCATGAATGTTTTCGCTGATCATCACAGGTTCACCCACCAAAAACTGCGAACGTCCAACGCCCCAATGTTTCTTTGCGAGCTCGTGCAAACGCTGATTGATGTCGTTGACTCCCGCGGGGCCTTCGCGGCGAGGAGCAATAATCTTGAATCGGCCGATTGCCGCTCCACCCGCTGCCCAATCAGATGATCCGGCAAAGTGTTTGAACAGTTGTCCCAGAAGCTGCTGCAACCAATCTGTGTACTTTGCGTTTGGGGCCATTCCTTCTATGCCGTTGATGAACCGCACGGGTGCATGCGCAGGCGTTTCGCCGCGCGTGACGTGCGACCAGCTAAAAGATGCAGACAAACCAACCTCGAGTGCTTTGTGTGCCTCGTGGATGATTTCTTTCACCGAGCGTCGGGAATGAACGAGCCTTTGCAGCAGTGGGCTTTTTTGCTCATTGAGTTTTTTCACGATATCGCGGAAGACGCTGCCGCAATCAACTGATGGCAGTTGGTCAGCATCTCCCACAAGAATCAGGCGAGTGCCGTCGGCGAGCGACTGCATCAGCGTGCACATGAGTTCTGCGCCCACCATCGAACATTCGTCGACAACCACAACACGCTGCGGGAGTTTGTTAAACGTCCCAGTCAGTGGCAGGGCTTTGCTTTTGCTGGCGCCAATCAGTCTATGCAGCGTGAGGGCATCGGGCACGGCGCACATACGCTTTTGAAGGTCTGGCAGATCACTTCCCAAGTAGGCTGCGTTGAAGTCGTTGAGACCTTGCTTCAATCGGTGAGCCGCTTTTCCGGTGGGAGCCGTAAGCACAACGTGTTCGGGAGACAGTTCAGGGTTGCGCAGAAAAATCTCAGCCAAACATGCGGCGATAATCGTCGTCTTGCCTGTTCCCGGGCCACCGGTAATGACCGTGAACTGATTGCGTGCAGCTTTTAGGACGGCGGGAATTTGGTCGTCTGCGCCGAGAGTGAGTGTGGTGCCATTCACTTGTGAGGGTTTAAATCTCATCTGTTCGCTTTGCGCATCGGCGGCATTCGATATCGCATCTTTGCAGGCGCGTTCAAACCACTGCTGGACACCTTGAAGCGCTGTCCATGTGCGTTCGGTATAGAGGTGCTCTATTTGGTCAGCATCTTTTTGAATCAAGAGTGGTGCACGCGAAAGAACTTTCCTGACATCCGCATCAAGCACCTGCTGCTCGAGGGAAAGAGAGGTTTCCCCGGCCGCTTCTTTTTCGAGAAGCATCATGATGAGCTGCGCAGCGCTGTCGAATTGGTCTACATTTAGGTCAACTCCGATCTGCCGACTCAGCACACCGACCAAATGTTTTGCGTAGGTTTGTCCTGCTGAAAATGCGCTCATGGAGCACCTCCACTCAAGCGCTGCGTATGAGCGAAATTCTCAAGGGGAGGAAGCCTCGGTTCCTTCGGCGGGGTCTGTTCAAGAACCATGGGAGTTGTGAGTTCAGAGAGAGTTGGACGATTGACGTACACTCCTCGCTCACTGAAGCGAATGAACAGGTAAACCCCTCCACCGAACTCACCGAAGGCTCTTTGGGGGTTCGAAATCCCGCCTAACGCTCGAAACACTGCGCGTGAGTAAAGCTGGAGCTGCAGCTCATACCCTCGCTGGTGAATCACGCGCTCAAATGCCTCGGGAGTTTGGTACTCATGTTCCTCGAGGCGGTCGGTTTTCCAATCGAGAAAAAATGTTTTTCCTTTGTGTCGAAACACGAGGTCGATGTAGCCTTTGTAAAATTGTCTGCCGGGATGAGCAGATCCTGCAAAGACCTCGGGAAGATGAAAATCAACCTCGCAAAGAATGTGCTCGGCTTCCCAAATGCCATGAGGCAGATTCACGACGTCTTTGAAGACAATTGGAGTGGTCAACGCATCAAAAAGAGCTTTGCTGATTCCTTCAAAGGCATCGTTTCCAAAGCGCATGTTTATTTCGCTAGCACTGGTATCCAACACTCTAATTAATTCGTTTTTGAATGGAGGGCTGTTCGGACCCTCCTGCAATTTTTTCCAGTTGAGCTGCTCAAACAAACTGTGAACGAAGACTCCAAATTCTTTACCGCCGACATTGCTCAAAAGATCTTTGTCTGCATGCACTTCATTGGAATCATCATCCTCGGCAATCGTTTCAACTTCGGGAGGTATATTCTGCTCGTCTTCTTGCGTTAATGATCGCGCGGGTTTCGCAAGACCTCCACCAAGGCGTTTCTTGAGAGACGAATAGCTACTCATGAGGACACCCTGAGAGTTCGGAGCCTCTCCTTCCTGCAGCGGTTCGACAAAAGACACGGTTGCCTTTGGAATATGCGTGGGCGGGATTGTCACCTTTTGAGCTGCGGGCAAGGGCTCGCATTCCAAGAGTGGGAATGTTTCGATTGTGATCGCCTCACCCTGTCTATCCACATATTCTTTGAGAGCATCGTTTGATGCCATCCATTTTCCAGCTTCATTGAGACTGCTTTTTGCTTCACACAGAGGAAGAAACATTTGAACGCATGCTCGTGTGAGAACCACATACTGAAGCCGCTGATGCTCGTCTTTGGTATATGGGTTCTTGATTTGCTTCGCGAGGCTGTAGGCTTTTCCAAAACCTGCACGCAACTCTTGGCTTTCGGAGTGTCGCATGAAGCGCAATCGAAGCTCATTGGGTTGATATTCATAAAATCCGCCCGTCACAAAGGTCACGGGCGCCTCGCTTCCTTTGGCCGAGTGCCAAGTGACAAGCGTGACAGCGTTTCCAGCATCGCGCTGACCTTGAATATTGCGTGTGCTCGTTTCTGAGTCTGTGCTTTGCTCCTCAGCCCCATCGCCTGAAATAATCCACGCGCGGAGCTGGGCAAGAGTCTGCCATTCATTGAGATTCTCCATGAGAGCCACTTCAAAAAGCTGCTCGAGTGCAATCTCAATATTGCCTTTAACGTGTTCTTCAAGTTCAGATGCACTCTGAAGCTGGCTGCGACACAGAGTCAGAAGGCTGTTGTATTTTCTGTTTTGGAGTAGAAGTCCGACTTCATTTATGAAGTGTCCTGCTTTTTGATAGGCCAGAGCCTCCTGCGACGAGGGATGTGTCGGAGGCATCCAAATACTTGCTGAGCGCCCACAGACGAGTGGTGCAAGCCGGGCCCGGTTCTTCAGTCGTTCGTCTTCTGGTTGCAAAGCTGAAAGGAAGACATCGAGCAGCGTTTGCACTTCGGGCATTAAAAACAGCTTTTCGTGGCGGTAAACCCAATAGGGAACTTGGAAATGATTGAGCGCAGCGACAACTTCGGCTTGGTCGCCACTTGCGACACCATTGTTCATTCCTTGCCGGCCGGCTGTCAGAATCATGATGTCTGAAAGTCGAAGTTCCCGCGGTTGCTTGTCATCGCCGATGCAGATCCATGGAGGATTCTTCATGATGCGATGAATTTCGCGAGCGATTGCGTAGGGTGTGTTGCGCTTGACTTTACCCTTCTTTTCTTCAGTTTTGAACACGCGAATGGGCGGGAGAGGGCGAGTCATCTCGCGATCTTCCCAGATGCCTGCGCTCGGCCGCATTGAGGATGAGATGTTTTTCCCATAATTGAGCGACTCGAAATGACCTGACGTGAGGAGTTCGTTCACAGCACTCACCATGGCCGCTGACGAGCGCCAGTTCCCGCCGAGGTTTGTTGTGTAGGCATTGTGCGTGGTGAGCCAATTTTTTGCGTTGTTATAAGAGGCAATGTCGGCCCCGCGAAAACTGTAAATCGACTGTTTTGGGTCGCCCACACAAATGAAAGAATGATTTTCAGATTCGCAGAAAATCTTGTGAAAGATCTCCCACTGCAATTGATCGGTGTCTTGAAACTCGTCCACGATGCAGATTCTGAATTTCTTGCGCAGCGATTCGAGCAGAAGTTTTGAGGACGTTGATTCTGTCATGACTTTTGCATGAAGATCGGAGATGAGAGAATTGAAGGTCATAAGTCCATGTTCGGTTCTGAATCTCTCAATCTCCTCCGGAATCACTTTCAGCGCTTCTCGCACAAGGTTGCTCGCAACAACGATGGCATCCGGATCATCGTCCTGCGTTATGCCCTCGAACCGTGCGCGCGCCCCCTTGGGGAGCGTGCCGTCGGAGAGAGGTGCTCTTGCTCCTGCACTCCAGACCTGAGCAATCACTTCAGCCATCTTCGCCAATTCTTGACCACAGAGCCGAGCTTCATTCAGGGCGGCGTAAATATCGGATTGTTCATTTCTAAGCCACGCGTTGCGCATTGCTGTATCAATCACTTGAAGAACAATTTCTGACTCGTCCAAGAGTTGAAATTGTGGCGCAGTTCCTGACAAAAGCGGGAATTCAAGCAACGCGTTTTGACAGAAACCATGAATGGTTTGAATGTTCCAAAGCGCATCTGGGAGTTCTAACGCTTTTGAGATTGCGTCACGCTTTCTGCTGTCTGTGTTTTTCTCGTCAACGAATGCTTTTTGAAGACGATCTCTCACTCGCGCGCGCAGTTCCGTTGCAGCCTTGACCGTGAATGTGACAAGTAGAATTTCTTCTGCGCGCAACATTCCGTTCGAAATAAGATGCGCCACGATGTTTTCGAGTGTGTATGTTTTGCCAGAACCTGCGTTGGCCTCAATAAGCCAATGTTGCCCCAACCGAAATTTTTTCAGCACTTCTTCGGGTGTCTCAGCCATGTTCATTTCCTTGTCTGGGGTAGAAGATCCACGGATAGCGCTGACGGAGAACCTCGAGCGGCTCCTCTTCAAATTTTTGATTCATGAGTGTGTCACCAAGCAAATGGCGGCTCGCATAGGGACGAGAATCGATGTCGTTTCTTAAGAAATCATCTCTCAATTTTTGTTCAGCGGGGATGTTTGCATCAGCGCGCCCCTTCTCAATAAGTTTTTCATAGATTCGTTTGAGCGGCATTATTTTTGGAAACGACTCCGCGTTCAATATGCCAATCCAAATTCCCAACCAATTGCGAACATCCTTTTCAGGCCATGCGGCAAAGGTTTTCTCGTAGTTGTCGAAGCCTCTGTTGAGTTGATGAGAGAGGATATGCAATCGCCAATGCTGAGCAGCTCTGAATTTCTTGAAGAGTTCATTGAGGGGCGCCGGCGTGTCCTGCTCTGGAAGCAGGCTCAGTGCGCAAAGTGTAAGCATCGCCTTGCTGCTGGGTTCTGGCGGAATCACACTGATGGGCTTTGTCTTAATATCCGTTTTCTTGATGGTTGAGTAGGACAGGACTGTTGCCGTGGCTGTTTGTGTTTGGTCGTCGACATGAACGAAAGCATGCAGTTTTCCGCAGAGATTATTGTTTGCGCCTAAATTAATTTCCGGAAGAATGAGTGCACCGTTTGAGTGAGCTGTGCGACCTAAAGAAAACAATTGAGACGGCCGGTATTTTGAAGCGCACTCTCGCCATTTCGCAAGAAGTTCGTAAAGTGGTTTGAGCTCGATTTCCTCACGGTTCGAGGCGGGCATCGCGCTCTTTTCGGCGTGTGTTCTCAGTCTTTCGCGCAATAGCTCATCACATTGGGTGTCTGACATTGCTGGATCAGCGAGCCAGCGTTGAAAGACATCTTCTGCAAGGTTGGCCTTGGCAATAAAAGAGAGCTCTGCATCTGGATAGCGGGCTTCATCCCGTGGCAAAGGGTTTTCCGCAATCCGGAGCTTGTGTTTGGCTGTTGCTACGACAGGACAAAACATGAAGTCTGCCAGTGCGGAAGCGCTTATTTTCTTGCTTCCAAAGCTCTCGCTGCCATGATCTTGGTCTGGTGGAATTGATGCATTCAGGGTGGGTGGCGTCGTCCAATCAACACTGTTGGCATCAACTGATGATTGAGCCCGCACGATAGGCGCTGGCTTAATACGCTCTGCACTCAGATTCGGAATCAGGCTCAGCAATGCATGTGATGGCCTCTTCTTCTCCCCGTTGGCAATGTTCTTTTCGATGTGGCTAATCGCAGTTTTTCTTTTTGGCGTCAGAAGAAGTTCACGAAGAGCCTCGGAATCGCGCGCCGAAACTGTATCCGGTTGTTCGAGAGCGATTTTCGGAAAGAGGTGCATTCCACTGATTTTATTCACTCGTGGGATTTGCCCGTCTTCGGCACCCAACAAGAACACGTGTTCGAAGGGAATCCGCAGTGCTCCCTTTTTGAGAGAAAAGACAGCCACTCCGTGGCGGTGCAAGGCACGCCCTTGTCTGCGTGGCCGCGACAACGGGCGCCTGATCAGCTCATTCATCATGACAAAATCAAAGCGAGCGCTCGTGCTTCCTATGAGGGAAACATTTTCCAAGGTTCGCAGAAGGTCGTTGAATTCAAATTGGACGTCTGACTCAGCCTCGACGAGTTTTTCGGAAAACAGTTTGCGAGCCAGGCGCTTCATCGTCTTCGACCAATCGGCGAGTGTTCTGAGCTGGTGAAATTCTTTTTTTCGGAAGTCTGACAGCGTTGAAACAAAGTTTGTCACGCGTTGGACTAGCCCGAGCATTTGTCTGGGCACGCCCGTTGCATCGCTGGTGTCTGGTGCGGAGAGTGCCATCACTGCAAGGCGATCAACCGCCTGCACCCAGTGGTAAGATGTGTGTTGATCTTTTTCCGGCACAAATGTTTCACTCAGGTCGTCCGCATTGATGCCATGCACAACCCCAAGAGTGTCTGTCCACTTGCGCAGAAGCTGTTCCTCTTCAGCGTCGCGCACGATAGCGAATGCGTCGTGCATCAGTAGGGTGAGAACGTCTGCTTTGCCGCTTCCGACAGCCAGTGCCCTGAGAGTTTGAGAGAAGGCCGCAGCCAGCGCTGAGCCCGCGTTATTGAGTGGTTCATGCAAAACAAAGGGGATGTTGAATTCCTCGGCAAAGATTCCCGAGAGCTGAACTGCGTATTCCTGCGTTTGGCGGGGTGGCAGAACAACGGCAACGCGGCTCAAGTCGGTCAACTCACCGGAGCGGATCTTCGTTGCAATGGTGGAAGCGACGTTGCGGATTTCCTGCCGAGGGCTGGCTGAGGTTGTCCATATGACATCTGGTTCACTCGGAAACTCTCCGTCTGCAGGAGGGCAAACAGCGCTCAAGGTAGCTTCGTTCTCGAGTTGCTGTGCATTTGCATTCTCAGCATTTGCCTTGCTGCGCTCGATGGCGCGCGGAATGACAATCTCCCACAATTGCAGCTGCCAATTGCGATTCACATTGTCGAGTGGCGCCGTTTGCGGATGGCATCCCAATTTCAGATACGAGTGAAAAAGTGCGGCGAGCTGAAGGGCATGCCGCACAAGGCGCAACGAACGGCCTGCACTTCCCACGTCACCGAGTCCATCACCGAGAAGCGCGAGTTCGCCGGAAAAAAGCCCCTCCGGAGGTTCGGTGAGCAAGTCGAGGATCACCCCTTGCAGGGTTGCGAGAGTCGGGCATTCAACTGTGTCCGCGCTTGTTGTAGCGCTGGATTTGGGTTCAATGAACTTGCTGTTGAAAAGAATACCGCGCTTTCGGGTGAGCTCGACACGCACGTATTGGCGGAGCTCGCGGCTCGGAATTTCAAGGACAAGCGTTTGGAAGAGTGACGTTTGTTCTGGGACCCAATCAAGATTCAAGCTCATAGGTGGAACCGCCGCGAGTCTCGGGAGTATTGATGTGGAACGGACGCCTCAAACGGCACTATCGTACCACGCGCCCGGTTGCTTCAGTGTCAATGTGCGCTCAGGCGTCATGCCTTGACGCCAGTGGTTTCGTTCCTCTCGGCAGGCGAATAGGGGAAGTGAATTCAATTGAACTCAGTGAGGCGAGGCGCATGACAACCCTACCCATCAAGATTGTCCTGCCGGACTTCGAGTCGAACAACGTGAACCGGTTTACGGCCAAGATGGCATCACTGAAGAGTGCATCGATTCGAGAGCGCTTCGGAGCGGTGCAGGATCTGTGTCTCAAGGCACGTGGGCTTACATTCCTGCAGAGGCAAGAGCTCATCGTCTGGCCTGTATTGGAAATGCTCGTGGATGAAGGCGACGATGACGTGCTCGAGGCCAGCCTGTGGCGATTGGCAGATGTGCTGACGGCTAGTCCTGCTGATGTTGTGAGCATTTTGGAAATCTGTGCGGGCAACGACGCTTTGGCTCAGTTCGGCCTTGCGATTGTCTCGCGTTGCGAACACTTCAACCGCACCGGCGCCGTCCTCTGCTTTGAGCAATCATCGACCGGATATTATCTCGAACCTGCCGCACTCGAGCTCATTGCAAACATGGTTACTTCTCCTAGCCCTGCGATTCGTTTGAGCGCACAGGCCATTTTGATTCAAGCGAGTCCAGAACCTTTTTCGGAGCTTTCACAGGCGCAATTCTTACCAGAGTTGAGCCTCGAAAACCTCAGAACAGTGCGTGATCCGCTCATGCGCCGCCGGATTGTTGCACTCTCTCCACTTCATCCCAACTACCTGCCGGAGCTCACCACACTGGGGGATCCCGATGGATACGTCGCACTCCGTGCGGTGGCCGTGTTGCTCAAGGCAGGGCGTGCGGGAGAGGCCGTTTTGATGGCTGCATTGCAAAGCGACGAACCCACCATCGTTGCGCGCACTCTTGAAGGGCTGAGGGAAAATACAAAACTGGCAGAGGAATTACTGCGGAGAAATGCCGCTATAGGCCGATACATTGTTCATTGGATGAAAGTCGATTCACCTTATAATCGTGAACCTGCAGTGCTTTGCGCAGTTGCGTTAATCGAAGCTTTGCTCGAAGTGTGTCCAGATGCACAAAGAGAGATGATTGCAAGAGCAAAGGCACGATTCTCGCGGTGGGAATGAGAAGAATTACATTCTTCTCGGCTGGTCAGCAGGCTTCTTGAGTTTGTCTCTGCCAATGGTTTTTTCCTCAATCAGCTTAACGTCATCGCAAGCTTCCTCACTTCCAAAGCTGCAAGCCAGCGTGAACGCATTGTAGGCTGCGTCCCAATGATTTTTGCCAGGTCCGTTTGAAATGAAACGGTGTCCAATGCCGTGGCAGCTTTCGGCATGTTTCAATTCACAGCCGTGGTCGAGCGCAGCAAGAGCAAATTCCTCGCTCTGCTCTCCGCCGTAGCCCGTGCCAAACATGCGTGCCACCGAGACGCACGCGTCGCCTTGTCCCAGTTCGCAAGCGCGTTTCATGAACTCACGCGCTTGTGGCGCGTTTTCCGCAACATCAGAAGAGCCCTTGTAGGCAAAGCCCAGAGCATAGCAGGCATCGCCGTCGCCCTTCTCGCAGGTTTGGTTGAGCAAAGGCAGGCGCTTTTGGAATTGGCCTGTGATTTCTGTGGACACGACCTGCTTCACGGCAGGTATCAACAAAACACGGGGGGCAGGTGTGGGAGTGGACACCTTTGACATGACCACGTTCTCAACGGTTGCCGCAACAAAGCTGTAGATCATGGGGGCCGGCAAAGCAAAAATGAGAACCCAAAAGACCACTGTGTCCGTCAGTTTGTCCAGCAGCTGAAATTTCATTTACCCCTCCTTTTGATGTGTTTTTCGAGCCCAAGGTTAATGAACCTATCGATGCGAGCCCCGACAGTTTGTGTCGCAGGCGCGCAGGCTCATCGAGACCGGAGACTTTTGTTCCGACCCGCGACATCGTGAGTCGCTCAGGAACACGCTATGATTCATGAACCAAGGAGGACACATTATGATAGGTGCAGTGTGCGGAGATGTGATTGGCTCTGTGTGGGAGTTCACCCGCCGGAAGGGTAAAGACTTTGAATTTTTCTCGCCCGCGGCGCATCCCACCGACGATACCTATCATACGGTGGCTATGGCCGAGTCCATTCTTTCCGGCGTGGCGTATGAAAAACTTTTGGTCGATTATTTCTGGACATACCCGGACGGCGGCTATGGCGGCCGTTTTTGGGATTGGGCTAAGCTCGGGGGCGGTGCCCCGTACAACAGCTTTGGCAATGGTGCTGCCATGCGCGTGAGTCCTGCGGCATGGATTCACTCCAATCTTGAAGACACACTCAAGACAGCCGAAGCCTACACGGCGGTCACTCACAATCATCCTGAGGGCATTCGAGGTGCGCAGGCCATTGCTGCGGCCATTTTTCTGGCCCGCACGGGGTCTACGGCAGAAGAGATTCGAACGTTCGTTCAAGACCGCTTCAAATACGATTTGTCACAGAGCGTGGATGACATCCGGCCCACCGCCCGCTTTGATGAAACCTGTCAGGGAACGGTTCCCCAAGCACTCATCTCGGTGCTCGAAGCCACCGACTTCAACGATGCTTTGCGCAATGCCATTTCACTCGGCGCCGATTCCGACACCGTTGCGGCCATTGCCGGTTCAATCGCAGAGCCGCTTTTTGGTGGTGTGCCGAAGGAAACTTTTGATTTCGTTTGGGAGAGGTTAAACTCAGAACTCAAAACGGTGATCCGCTCTTTTGCGGACACCTACGGGCTCAGACTCTTTGTCTAAGCTTTTTTCGTATCTTTCTCACGCAAAATCCGGAAGCCCTCAAGCAGCCACGTGCGCACTTCATCGTTGAAGCAAGCAAAGCCTTCAGGCCCAATGGCCTCAGCCATATTGCCCAAAACCGTGAGCAGATTGGGGTGCATGATG